>Ga0123354_10001182_pt1 | contig 30702 bp, 24 predicted proteins | sample TergutLab28metaG_2_FD_97872 | JGI IMG/M metagenome (GOLD analysis project Ga0123354, IMG submission 97872) | Labiotermes labralis P4 segment gut microbial communities from Petit-Saut dam, French Guiana - Lab288 P4 | ecosystem: Host-associated > Arthropoda: Insects > Digestive system > Gut ... | reverse complement strand
TTTTTTTTTTGGTTTTTTTTTATATAAAAATCCTCTTTTTTTTTTTTTTTTTTTTTGTGTGTGGGGGGAGGGGTATTTATGATGAACATGTGTTGGGGGGGGGGGGGGGGGGGAGTGTTTGAATGAAATGTTTTGTTAATTATCAATTGTTGAGTAAAGTGATGAACCGATTTTTAATATTCTGTAAAATAAAATTAGGGATGATAGTTATATAATAATAATCAGTAGTGAGTAATAACACATCTCATGAAACAATAAATATTTAACTGTAGCTACCCAGTAGATGTAGATAGTGATTGGGTTCAAGCTGTTTTGGTCCCAGTGCACCTAGGCCTTAACATGGGCCCTTTGTGCACCATAATCTGATGCCCAGTCATGGTAGTCCTGTTCCTTTACTAAAGTTTCAGATGGCCCCCTCTCTTAACATCCTGTGGGTTCAAGAAAAGGAAAGTAGATGTGTATGTCTGAGTGAAGCCAAAACTTTGTACTCACACAAAACGTGGGCTGAGGTTTTGTCCTGTGCTCCACACCTCCTACATAAAGGGCTGTTGGTCAGCCTGATTAAGTAAAAATATCTTCTCAGGCTCTTATGTCCAAAAAAGAGGCCAATTAACTGTACTGTTAAAGGACAACAGTCTGGTCTTTGCAGTCAGAGTAAGGCCTGAAATCAGTTTTTGAACCTGTCTCTGGGTACTGATAAGATCTAGCTTTCAGAGTTCCCAGTAAAGGAGCCCCCCACTTCAGGTTCCCCTTGCAGATCCTCTATAGAGAGAGCCATTCTGTTTCCAGAGCCCTCTTTTACTGTCTCTCGGAAGCCCCAGTAAACGAATTTTCCTTCCAGGTTCCGCTTTGGGGTCCCTATGGAGAGAGATGCCTGTCTCCAGAGCCTTCCTTTATATATTTTCAGTGTCTCCAGTATAGGAGCCCTCCCTCCAGTTTCCCCTTGCAGAGCTCCCACAGACGCTTCATTTCCAGAGCCCACTTTCATGTGTCTCAGAGTTCCCAGTAAACAAGCCCCCTCCAGGTTCCCCAATGGGGCCCCTATGGAGAGAGATGCCCATTTCCAGAGTCTTCTTTTACATACCTCCCGGAGTCCCCAAAAAACAAGGTCTTCTGATAAAACAAAATCTCACCTGTCATTGTTGCCAGTAAAGGAGCCCCCCTCCACATTCCCCCAGTGAGGCCCCTACAGAGAGAGGTGCTCAGTCTCCGGAGCCAATGGTTTATTCATTCATTTGTATCTCTCAGAGTCCTCAGTTAAGGAACTCTTCCACAAAATAGGGGGACATGTTCAGTCACTGTCCATGGAGCCTCACATGGACGGAAGGCCTACGTACTATGGGGTTCAGCCTGGTTCCTCAAGGGGTTGAATTATGACACTGTTATTCCTACCCCAGTGCCATGCAGCCTTCAGCAATATCGCTTCCACCTTGGCTTGGGTAGACCAGATCCCCATTAGCCAGCGTGTGTTATAGTAACTCTCCACAATGTGTCCCCTCTACAACTTTTACTGCCTCCCACATGACCCTGGGTATAGATCTCCTCCTAACCCTGAGGTATGGATGAGGGGTTGGATTTGTGGGAGGCTAGCTACCCAGTAACTCTTTTACTACAGCATCTCTTGTAAATGTTTGATCATCTAACATTTGAAGTAGCAGAACAGTCTGATATAAAATCTTAATTTTGGGGTTTATTATGCTTGACTGGCAATGTGTCATTACTTACCAGTCAGTGACTGTCCATGAAGACAAAAGATGTGAGCACGTTTATGTGCTTTTAACATTTATACACAGTATGCACCATAAGACTGCTGTATATTTTGCTACAGATTTGCATCACTCACTAACCAAACCATGATTTTCACCCACCATTACCTTTATTTTTCCACAGATATTGAACATTAAGTTAGATAGTGTATGAATATTATGTAGTTTAAGGGACTGTACTTTACACTTTGTGTGTTATGTTGTGATTAGTAGGTTATCATGGAATGATTGCAGTAGTGTGAGTAGGTGCAGTTTGTTTTGTGGAGTATGGTAAGTAATGTTGTGCTGGTAAACTGAGAGACACAATATTGAGAAAAAGAGGCACTGTTTGTTGTGTCTGTATAGATATTGTTGATTTTATGGTATTCTCTATCTAAAAGTGATACTTGATCAGTGAATGGAAACAGTGACAAGTCTGCTAAAGTGTATTTAATAAAAATATGTTTTAAACTAAATTAGAATGGTATGGTTTTATTTTGTTGATTTCTAGATGACAGTGGGTACCAGTGAAGTGCCTATTAATCCATCTGAAGATCACCCTCCTCCAAAAGCTCCCACAATATCTATACCAACAGAATCATTTAATCTCTCTAATGGTCATCTGGTGAAGTCTTATGTATTACTTTTACGAGTGTCGTGTATGTCGAATGGTTTACTCTTGTCCAATGGGGATGTAGACACAGGTAAGGATAGTGATCAGGTGTGTGAACCAGTATATTTTCTTGCATTTGTTAGTGACAAAGTGTAATAATTCTTATCATATTTTCAGAAGCATTGAATCATGTTATCCGTAAAAGCTATGTTGTAAAAGAGTTTGCACATTACTAATGCCTTGCAGTTTTACAGTTAAAATAGGAACCGTTTAAAAACATTTTTAACCTGTTGCTCAGATCTGCTGGTGACTACAGTAGGTTCGGAATAGTCCATTAAGAACTTGGCACAATTCCAATTAAAAATGGAGGCTTTTAGAACAACATGCAGCAAATGTTATGGAAACAGAAGGCTGAATTTCACAGATTTTGCATTTTTTTGTACATAATTGGGCAGTAGCTTATATTTTGTTTGAAGGTTAAGGACCAGGCACTATGCCTAACCCTTCAGAGTTCATGATAATGGTGGTGGTGGTGGTGATGATGATGATTTAAAAATATGTCTTTTTAGGCATAGAATAGCTGAACTAGGTACATGTCAAAATATGCAATTTTAGTTACTATAAAAATCAACCAATGTTGTTATTAATGAAAAGTGCACCTACTTATATATATATTTAAACAAACAAAATAAACATTGGCCTAAACCTCTGATGTCTGGTTTGTCTTCTCTGATGTCCACAGTAGTGTGATGGAACATTAAATTTAGAGGAACTTCATCGATGTTAGCAATCTTTAAAGCCTAAAACACCATCTGTTCCCAGCAGCAGTTTGGCAAATTCTTGTTTCCCATGTGGTGTACTTGTGTGCTTAGTCCGTGCCTCTTCAGTAACACCAACGAGCTGTCCCAGCATGATCAGTAATACCATATGTGACTGCCCATCTGCTTGCATCAAGAAATGTTCATTTTTATAGACACAAATTTTGTTGCTTCTATTGTCTTGTGTCCAGCTGTTCATCTCTGCCTCTGTGTCAGGCCATTTTGCAATATGCTTACAAAAAAGAGTATTTGTTCTTCTGCAACTTCTTGAACTGTCATTCTTGCCTTCTGCTTTCGTGTTATCATTTGCTCGGAGGTGAACAAAAGTGCCTTTTGGCTGCCCTGTTGCCAAGCACTTTTCGTACTTCTATCACATTAATATAAAATGTACCATGTACACAGTCCACATCTGTTCCTTACACGATCTGAAAACCAATTTAATTTCAGTAAACTCATCACTGCCTGCTACTGTACAACTGGTGCAAGGAACAACATAACCACCATTATCCCTGCGGTAAATGCAGGAATCACCGTTTTGTGGAAGGTCATACAATGCACTCTCAGAATTTTATGCAGTTTTTTTCAAGGAAAAGGTGCATTTTTGATCTGGGAATTCAGTACTTCTGTGATATTTGAGGCTGTTGTAGCTGTTAACATTAAAATTATGGGACATGACACTGTGTAATTGTGACAGAAATTTTTGACATTTTTCTTCATCAGAAGCTAAAAAACCACAGTGTTTGGTGTGTTGTAGCCTGAGATGAAGGACAGTGATTATAATTTTAGTCGTGACAGTGACCATATGCCATCTTTGGAATTGTAGTTTGGTAAGAGGTACATTTGCTGTGGAGGAAACTGCTGCCTCCTTTACAGTAGCTGCTGAATATCAGGGCACTAGATAAATACTGATGTTCCAGAGAAACTTCCTGCCTGGATCTTCAGGGTAGACCCTGCAGACGGAAGCAGCATGCTTCCTTCTACCAAATTACACAGTGTCATGTCCCTAAAGACTTTGATCTTAATTTACTTCCTGTTAGCCACTCTGTTCATGATAATCTCATAAGAAATGTTTTGCAGAATTGGTTACAAGATTTTTATAAGTTCTTACTATGCTGGCATTGCAGTCTTTGTCAAAGAGAAAGGTAACTTGCATAGAAGCCTGTCAGTTCCATCTGGTTACAGTAATTTAGTGATGGAGTGGTGTACAATGTGACAGGCCCATGTAATCTGCCTTATCAGCACCACTTTGAGAATACCAACTCTGGCTGAGCTCAGGAATAAACATGTCAGAGTATTGGTCTGTTTTGTGACCACCCTGAAACCAGTAACAACATGGTAATTCCGTTCCATTTGTGGGTAGCAGTATATTTATTTCCAACAGCAACACACATTTTCAGGACTACTGAATGTGAAATTTTGCTCATACAAATCTGACTTTGGCGAGATAGTGTCATGAAATGGTAGGAAGTGACAGGTGAGATGGTAATTTTTCACTAATATGTGATAAATTTTCTGCTATTTGTATGTGTTATCATTCAGATCCTTTACTGAAAATGGCCTAAAATATTTTTAGCTTTGTGTTTTAATGATCCATTATACTGTTAATATAAACACACTCAAGAGAGATGAAGCCAAGTGATTGAGCAATTGGCCACATAATTCATGCAGCAAAAGTGTTTGAACTCATTGGTTTTGAACTTGACTCTCTATCTCTCTCTTAATGAAGGAGTGACTTGCCACTTCTTTGCAAAAATGGATGAAACATTTGTCTTACCTTATGTGATATTCACATCAGAAATGTGATCATTTTTATTCTGCAAATAAGAAAAGTGTTAAAATCTTATTTTATGTGCCGATGTGTGTAGTAGTGTATCCTAAGATGCAGTTCTTGCTGTACATGGAGCACTAAAAATGGTGAACATGGTACCAAGCAAGTTAATTCAGTTGATAACACTTTTGTGTGGTATTCAGCAGGTTCCTAGTTTAGATCTTGATCAAGACACATACTGTGCTGACTGAGATTGTTTATTGTTCCTGTTCCTCCAGGCAAGTGGTGCTGTAGTACCGTCAGATAGACCTCAGCTTCTTCCTTCCACATATTTCCAGTTCATTGTTCACCATCACCTTCCAGTACTATATTTTGTGCACTGACAGAGTTATTAAATAAATCATCATTTGACAAATAAATAAATGTGGTAATTTGAGAACATGTCAGGGCATTTATTTTCTGCATTGTCCATAAATGTTTAATTCTGTTGGTTATGTTGAGTTAAGAGATGTATTTGGCAGCATTTTTCAGTATTATTAGATGTGAAACTTACTACACATTTTTCTGTCCCTCATTTGGAGACAGTTTGCAGATCGCTGGCCAAACCACGTGTTAGTGAATTTTGTATTGATTTTATGTTGAGTTTTAATTATTATTATCATCTGTATCTCAGAACCAGCACAGAAAAGGAGGAAGTCATCAGGGCCATTAAAGGGTTCAATGGAAGAGACAAAATTGTTTGGTTCTGAGTTGATTGTGTATGATAAACATAATCGCTGCCTTCTGACTGATGGGGATTATGAATTGGTACTCCAAGAAGTACAAGCTAATGTGAAGGGTTCACCAAAAAAACTCTCCTCCTGGGAAACTATTGGTGAAATAAAGGAGGTAGGTGGTGACTGTTGCTTCCTAACAGGTATTACATTGAAGACTGTAACATACGTCTTATGTTAGGATATACATGATCTTTACAGTGTATTATGTGTGATCACAAAATTTGAAGCCTGGTTGTAGGTCACACTACTACTGTACAGCATTCATCTGTGAGGTGATAATAGGATACAGTCTGCTAATGATTTTCTGTGGAATTCAGAAGTGTGGATGTCATATAGATGTTACCCATTGAGAAGCAAGGTCATATTTAGTTCTTAGGTTTTTTAAATTTATTTATTTATTATTATGACAGACTTCAAGGAACGGCCGATGTAGATCTAGTTTTCTCCCAGTTCAGACAAAACTGCTGTAGAAACCTGACGTGTGTGTATTTGCATTTGGAGAGAAATTAGTTGGTAGATATAAAAAAAAAATACAAATTAGAGTGGTTTTTGGAAGTATTGCAGGAGACAGTGACGTTGGGTGGTACAGATGGCTGCCAAGATTGTCAGAATTCTTCTTTTGGGACTATTGAAAAGATAAAGTGTTTATCCTATTGTAGTGGGAAGGCAAGTAATGCTTGTGGCATATGGCATTAAATTGTAGTTTGAAGGGTAATGCTATCACACAGCCAGTGTTTATGATATGCTGTGTCAGATACCAAATTACAGTAGAGTAAGATAAAGTTGTGTGTAGTGAGGAGGTGTGGCCAAAAAACTGTGATCTGTATCAGATTCACTTTATTTGTAGCCATGTGTACAGCGTGTTGGGAGGTACATGTTGCGTACTGGAGCAGTAAGTAATGCCATGGTTAAAATAGTGTCATGTAAAACAGTGCATGCAGGAATAGGCACAGCATGTAGGTATTGCTGTAGCAACAACTTTGTTCTTTTTGTGTATACAGCTTCACAAAAATATGAGTTTCAAATGTTATATTTGTTTGTTTTACTTGTAAATTATTTTCCCTTTCTGTGTTTGATCCCAGGGCAATCCATGTGGGATGTGGGGCAGATGGAATGGCACTGGGGCAGGTTTTTCTCTGATTACTTAGGTTTCACATTGTCAGTTATCACACCAATGTTCCCTGTGTGTCAATGGCTGAAATGTTTCCAGCCTGTTTTACCACCACAGTCTGTCCCTTTGAATTTATTGACAGTTTTTATCTCCTTTTTTCTTTACACGTGTGAGACATCCTATTCTGGAATGCTCCACTTGTTTCTCCCCCACCCCCTTTTTAAGTTAAAATTGCAGTTTTGTTCTTGGTGTCTGTCTTCTATTTGTCTGGTCAGTTCCTTGTATTGTTTCTTTTCCAGCTCTCTTTACACATTTTTGACTTCACCTTCTTCAAAAATTTCATTAATAGTTTTGTCCCTTCTTCAAAGACTTGAAGTTCTCAGAGCAGTGTTCCTAAACATTCTTGTCTTCTGCAGTGTGATGCTGTGTCATTGTTGAGTAGTTTCTGACATTGCAAAGTGCCATAATGTCTTTATGTGCACATTCAAGTAGTCCCAGAAGATTGCTTGGGCTCCTTGATCATGGAATTGAGGGCAGTAAGATTCTCTGAAACATGGGGAATAACTCATCTTTTTTTGTTTTCTCATCAGTGCTTCTTGTTTACTCTTCATAGTAAGTTAAACAAGTGTGGCAGTTTTTACAAAGAAACCAAAATAATATGTATAGCAATTTATGTAACATAGTGAGGTAAGATGTTGAACTCTATTAATCTTATGCCTTCTGTAAAGTGATTATGTGCCTGATCGTTCTGTGTAGGAATGTGGTCCATTTGAAGTATTCAGTAAGGGCCCAACACTTAAGTTCCGTCTTAGTTGGACAACTGAACCCAGTAATGGACTAGTAGATCGGCCAAAACCTATCCACCCTCAAGATCATTCATTGGACTCCAGCAGTAACAAGGAGAACAGACCTGGTAAGCTCTCTGCCAGTACAGTCCAAATTTATTATAGAAAGAAATATGGCGTCAGTCAGGTTGTCCCTCCACTTAATTCAAGACTGTGCCATAAGACAAGGGGTAATGGTATGACCAGTTTCACAGTTTGGCTGCTTTATTGTTGGTACTGCTTCAGTTGGAGGTTGGGTAAATCCCAGGCCCAGCCTGGACATGGTGGTGGTGAGGGCGGAATCAGGGATCAGTTGAAGCTTGGACATCTAGCCCATAGCCAGCCACGTTACTGGCAGTGCTACTTAGAAACCCCAGTGCCTTTTTGCTTGAAGAAATCAGTTAATACAGTGCACCTGCTGTGCTTCTGATGCCAAACTCTGCAATCTGTAGTGGCCATAAATTCACAAAATAAATTTCTATAATTCCTTGTTAATGTGGTTGTGTTAACTTTAAGCATGCAAAACCACGGGTAGTAAATTCATTACTGTTATTGATCATTTCATTGCTGAAAAGTTAAAGAGTCTAGCCACACTCCTTCAGCAGACTTATTATTATATTTTGCAATTTTCCTTAAGCTTATAACAATTGATATATACCAAATCTTACAGTTTGTTATGTTGATCGTTTGAGAATACTTGTTGATGCCATTTTTACAACCCTAGTGATTATGTGTGGACCAGGGTAACTCCACTGCCACATGCTTTGAGAGACACCAGAGAAGTCTGGCATGCAATCAATTGCGTTTCTTACATATGGACATTGATATCCAACAAGTAGAACGCATTCAGAAACTTGGTTATGGAGATCACATGGTCATGAAATTGCACCTGTAATGTTGTAAATGTGGCAAGAACACCATTTCACAAGTGCCCAAATCACGGTCCAGGTTTCCTAAAAATCTAAACCGTGTTCAGAACTCTAACAGAGTATTTTGGAGCTTTCCACACTTTGCAGTCTTGTAGGCAGTCACTTATTTTTATTCCAACTAAATGCACACAATATTTTTCCATGATGTGTCATATGCTTCCTTATTCATGTCTGTTATTTAATATGTGTATTGCATAGGTTGATTTAGGATTGTTTTGGAGGTATCTATGGTGTTCATTGAAATTGGCTTTTATACTTCTACTTGTTTGTCCTATGTATAGGAGTTGCTTGTTCTGCATGTTAATTTATAAATTCTGCTATTTTGGAATTTGTCTTGTATTTCTTGTGTATTCTGCAATCTATTAAGTAAGGTGTTGGTGGCTGGGTACACTGTGTTCAGTCCAGTGTGTTTGAAGATGTTTGTTACTTTTCTAATGCATGGGCTGTGATATGTACAGGTGACCCATGTTTTTCTTTGTGTTTATGTGCATTTATTTGAAATAAAAGAAAGTGACTGTCTTAACAGAGTAGACTTCTCTGCTTGCACTCCTCCAAAACAGGTTCCTGCTTGACATACAAATTTACTTTCATTCTGATTTAACGTTATTGATATATTCAGTGTCTTCTGGACAAATCCTATTAGCTTTCCACACACACACTCACGCGCACGCACACACACACACACAAATACGCCTGCAAATTTAAGCCAACCATAGGGACTGACTAGTTTTTGGATGACCGCAAAATTACATTCTGAGCAATGCCGCTGTGTCCAGATTGGCTGTGGGCCCCAGTATCACCTTCATTGTTGACATTATATTTATCATCATCATCATCATCATGTGGGCTCACTGGTTTATTGTCTTGTTCCTGAAAGTGGTCATGCATCTTATAGGCACTGTGGTGTATGAGTAATACATGACATAAAGATGCGTGATCTGTAGGAGTGTGGGTCTGGCCAGGCAGTGACTAGTCTTTGATGGATGTCATCTGCTAAAAGTGCTGTGATGTGTAAAGCGAGTTGTGGATAGTCATCTGCTAGAAGTGTTGTGATGTGTAAAGTTAGTTGTGGATGGAGAGAGGTACAGGCTTGTGGTGTGACAGTGAGGAAGGGACTGCTACACAGATGAGCCTATGCATGGGTGTTTCCCCTTGTGTCACGGTATTCTGGTTGGGGCAACATTCTTGTTTAAGAGCATCCAGGTGGTGCCTCTGTGGGATGTTGAGTGTTTAAGTAGTGATTTTGGAACCAAGTAATTTCACGTGATGTGTGCGGGGCATGTGGTTTTGTGGTATGGAAATCCAATGCTTATCTCACTGATAGCATGTCCTTTTGTGAAAACAGCTGAGGGCAGTCTGGTTACATTATAATATTGGCTGAATGCATGAGGTGTTAGAAACACTAATACAAGGCCAGGGAAGCTTATATGTTACATGTGTTCTACCAGTTACAGAGAACTGGCTTTGACTACAGAGGGCATATTTTGGTATCTGAACATTTTGATAATGATGTACAGAAGCTTTCATGAATGCTTATGATTTCTGTTACCGTTGCTTTGTGCAGACTATTCTACCATGAGACAGACCTCTGTCCATTATTTCTGCAAGTATCATTCACTTCTGGTCCTATACAGTCACCCAAATGAACATCATATAATTAAATCGCATGCATCTTTCCTCACACTATCATTCCACACATCAGTCATTCAGAATTCTTGGTCTTGACCAACAGTGTGTCCAGAATGATTGTATCAGAGACAAAAATGAAGTAGAAGTAAAATGATCTTTTGGAACATACAGTAGTGGTAATTTGCCTCTACTGGTAATTACTGACAACTTGCAAAATGTCACCATGCTTCAGCCAATTGTGAATGTTAGTTGATCCTGTGGGGTTGGGGGTGATACGGAGGCTTAATTGTAAGGTGGCAAATTGTAAACTGTGTTACACAGTTTTAGAATAGTATAGTTTTTCATCATTCTGTTTGCTTCCCAACTCCACAACCATGTTTGTGGAGTTGGGAAGGGTACTGGATGCCTCCATTGGTGTGCAGGCTAGAAGATCGATGCAGCAAGCCCCTCAGATACATTGGTAACTACATACTTGAGTCACAAAGTATCCACAGCATTTGTCTACATTTTTATGTTGTTCACAGTACTGCAATTATCAGTATTGACACAACAAGTTGCAGTTTGTACCTAAATTATCAGTTGTGTTATTGTACGAGTGTTGATATGGTTGCTACACATATGCACCAAAGAAGAGCAGTGTGCAGTGATCTTATTCTCATGGGCTGAAGTTGTACCACAGACAGAAATCTGTCAGAGACAGAGCAGTATGAGAACAGTGCTGTACTAAAGTGAAGTGTGTGCAAGTGGATTGACAAGTTAAAAAAAAACGGTAGTACAAATAAAACTGACGGAATCCTACCAGGGCGACCGTGGACAGCCACTACTGATGAGAACATTAGGTATTTCTGCCCCAAGATTCTGAATAAGAGAATGCTGACTCTTTATGAAGTGGCAGATCATCTGCACATCAGTTGTGGTTCCACCCTGGAAATCATCCGCAACAGACTAAGCTTACATAAAGTCTGTGCAAAATGGGTTCCAAGCAACTCACAGGAGAGCTCAAGTGCAACTGCTAGGGCATCTACCAGTGCTTTTTGTATCACTTGACAGCTTCTTGAGAAACATTATTATGAGGGATGAAACAGTATGGCATTCCAGAGAGCAAACAGTAGAAATGAAAACATGCACGAACCGGTGCCAATCAAAAGAAAGTTCGGTCTTCAACCTACAGTGAGAAAAGTGATGTTCATTATTTCCTGGGATTCACAAGGGCTAGAAATGGAATATCTGGAGAGTGGTACATTAGGAAATAATGTGCTGTGTTGTCAAATGTGTTAGAAGCTGAAGCCAACAGTTTGAAGCACACATTGAGGACTGCTGTTAAAAGATGACTTATTGTGGCATGACAGTTTCCATCCACACACTGCCATACAAACTGCTGTAACGCTCAGACAGTTGCAGTCACAGGTGCTGGAATATCCTCTATGTAGCCGTGACTTTGGACTATTCCCTGTTTGATACACTCAGGCCTGCTTAAAGAGGTTACCAGTTTGCCACTGGTCAAGTAGTGAATGGATTGATGAATGCATGGCATGTCACTCAGCCAAAAACTCCTCCTCCTCCCCCCCCCCCCCCAGGGGTTTGGAAGCTTGTTCACTGCTGGACTAAGTGTAATGGAAAGCTGTGGTACTTTGTGGAAATATGGTGTTCTTACAAATTGTATGTTGCTGTTGCATTAATTTTAAAAAATACTTTTTGAATACTTCCCGAGACTACCCCTGGATTAATGAACAACACAATTCCCGGAGACTTGAATCTTCATCAACACAACTGTGTGAACGTCAAATCTGACACAATGTATGCTGTTGAATAATATTATAAAATACTCCCAAGAGTGTCATATCAACCTGTATCAAATGGTTGTTATACAGCCGGTCTTTGGGAGAAATAAAAGTCATACTTATCCTCCTGGCTTGTGTATAAGGTAGCTTGTCAGGGTGGAATAGTACTGAGACAGTTGTAGGAAATTATTTTTGATGGGCAAATGAATAGAAGCATAGACAGTTGTTACAGTGTTCTCAAGAAGGGAAAATTTTCATTTATCTGAGATACTTCTCCATGATATTTCTTTAATATTTGTTTCCAAATATGCAGGTTTTGCATCCTTCTTGATCAGATAAGCCAGTAGTGGACTGACTTAGTTTGCAAAGTTCCAGTCATTTTTTATTTATTATACCAATATTGTGTCAGACACTGTGCACTGTCTCAGGTGTATATGATGTACAGTGTCACTAAAAAGCCATACAACCAATGTTTCAGTATTTAAATATGACTGTAATTGAACCGGTATACACACATACATGGAGTACTCTGTAGATAGCACTAATGTATACGCATAATACCTAAATATAATTAACCCTGTAGTGAATGTAAATAAATAATAATTAAGGAGATAAGCCTGTGTCAGTACTCTTACGTATTTCACATATTCCCATTGTGAACCAAAATTTCAGAACCCACAGTTTACATCTGTTATTTCCGGAATTCACTTGTAAGAGGTCCATTCATAAGAGGGTCTATGGCATGTGGGCAGTTTTCACATTTCCTTTAATCTGACATCCATAAATTCTGATAATCAGACACTTGAGGACAGTAGCCCCAAGACTAGAATTTTTGCTGTTTACCAGAAGAAGCTTCATCAGTGAAACAGGCAGATCTTGGGGACATGTTCAGAAGGTCTCCAAGAGTGTCTGTAGATCAACTTTTATGTGCTCTCCTGACCACCTGTCTTCTGCTCCACAGCTGCTTCAGCTATAGACTCCAGACAACAGAAGAGGACCTTGATGACCCCTGACCCAGCAGATGAAGGAGATATCCAAATGGAATACTCCTTTCATTAGTTGCACAGCCCAAGTATATGATATATGACATGATATATGATATGTTTGTTAAATGCAATTGGGTTGACACCCATTGGCAGTAGTAAAGTACACATTTACACACAAACAATACACAGAACAACATAATGAAACGGAATACCCAAAACAGAGCATACATAACAATTAGAATACATAAACATAACAATAAGAATAAATAATATAACAGTAAGAATACATAATGTACAAAATTAAACAGAAGCATACAAAACATACAACCATATATACGTTGATACAAAATAGAACCAAAAGGATATGAAAGAATGTGATAAATGAAACAGCCGTATAAACAGCAAACTTTATGTGATCTATATATCTTCTAATAATGATAGACACCTTATTACTCATACCTTCATTCCACTTCACTACACTTGTTGACACTTCACTTCTTCACATTTAAAACTTCACCCAACTACACTTCACTATACTTGTCAATACTTCACTTTTTTCCCATTTAAACTGTAACACAAAATTACCTGTAAGAACTTAGGTCAGTGTAAGTTCTATCAGATCGTCCAGTATATGTGATAATTTGGTTCCTGTCTGGTCCCTTTTTGAGTTAGATTATTGGAATATTGCTGTGTATATGTATGGGGGGGTTTCTAGCCAGTGTGGCTTATCACAAAGTGATAGTCTGACCTGAAACTAGATTTTTTCTAAGTGGCCTACCTGACTATATACCTTTCCTTGCATTAACGTGATGACAGAAACTGACCCACGTTATCATTTGTTGTGTCAGGGAAAAAGTCAGGATGATGAATGAGATTCAAAATAATGGTTATATATAACGCCATCATCAAATTTGCTTAGACTTTGGACATAAGGGGGTTTCACACATGGCACAGAGATTTTCTTCTAATGTGTGAGTTAGATTTTAGATACTGAGAGATGGAACCCGTTTCTTGCCAAAACATTTGTAGTAATGAGCTCACTTTGTGCAGTATCTTTGTCATTCTCTGTCATCAGTTTTGACTGCTGGCAGTGTTTCATGTTTTCATTTTGACAGCACCCTACAAATAGTACTTCAGTGGTCATTTAAAGACAGTATACTGATGGACAGATAGATATTCTTCCCCTACAGTTGTCTATTGTTCCTCAGAATTAACTTTAAAGTACTTTTGAGAAGTTGTTAATTTGTGTGTATTATTTTGGTATAACAGAGAGGTGCAATAACAGCAGCAGTAACATTAGCAATGGGAACAGCAGCAGTGGGAGCAGTGGGAGGGGATGCCAAGTGGACGAGCCGCAGAGACTGCAGATTGTCTACCAGTTCCTGTACAATAACAACAGCCGACAACAGACGGAGGCGTGTGAGGACCTGCACTGTCCCTGGTGCTCCCTCGATTGTGTTTCTTTGTATGCTCTTCTGAAACATCTCAAACTTTGTCATTCCAGATTCACTTTCACATATGTGGTGAGATATGTTTTTCTTTCTCTAATTATTTGTTCCTTGTGATGTGAGCTAGCATAGACTGAAACTAATAAACTAACTAACTCAGTGGAGCAGAGTCTTGCTTGAGAAACTAACAGGTTCTCAGGTACATTAGAAATTCCCCGCATTTTATGGAACGTGAGCGTTCATTACCGCATTCACAAGAGCCCGCCACTTGTCCCTATTCTGAGTCAGATCAATCTAGACTAAACCTAATAAGGACTATAATTTGTTTCCTGTGCTAGGTTGTAATCCTGTGCAGTTTGGTAAAGGAACATACTGCCCCCACCTTTATTCTTCTGTCCTGAAGATGGAGGCAGCAGGTTTATCCAAAAAGTTCTATATATATATCAGTAACAGGCTCTGTCTTGTTGCATTTCAAAAGACCATACTCTTAACACTTAACACTGCATGCTTGGAGAGCCTCATTTCTCACATTACTTGTGGTTGCTCACAAGTATGATGTGTGCTTCACCCACCCCAACTCCAGATACATTGAAACCTCTGTCTATCATTGCTGAAGGGTCTGTAGGGAAGAAACTGATACATGTAGGACAACAGTACTCATAGTTGTGGGAATGCATTAAATGTATCCGAAACAAGATAAAACAACAACAACAAATGTAATTTTAAATAATCCATGATCATGCATTTAGCTGATTTGATATGGTGATGCAACCAACGAATGCGTATAAACATTTTATATTATATTATATACATATGTATGTATATATACTATTATATTATAGATATATTTATATAATATAATGTAATAGAAGATACATTTATATGCATTTGTTGGTTTTTTAATCATCACATCAAAAAAGTTTAATTTACAGGTGTTTATTTGGAAACCTTGTATTTCCAATGAAACAGCTTCAATTCCAAGTTCTTAACCTTTAAAATACCTGCGTTGACAAAAGTGAATGCACGTAGGAAAATATCCCTACAAATTAATTTTGTATATTTAGAAAACAAAGAAATTTACAGATTTGCATAATCTGTTTTATTTGCCACAAAACACCATTAATTTTGTAATTTTAACTTTCTCGGTTCCAAGAAAACTCTCGTTTTTCATAAACCATGTGCTAAAATTTAAATACATGCCCTTGTAGGATAAAGGTTAATGCTGTGTTTGTCATGCCTGCCAATGCAGCAGATATAAATAAGTGATTAACAATTTAGTGCACAAAATGGGCTTTGGTAAAGCTTGGCACTAGTTCAGGGTGACATTCACATCTTCCTCATCCTTTTTGTCATTGCTTCCACCACCCTGATGATCATCACACAATTTGATGATGCTGGAAATGCCACATGAGGCAAGTTCATCTGTGGATATACAAGAACTGAAGTTGGTATCATCAACACTAAGCTGCATCTAGTCCTGTAAGGCAACATCTTCGGCTTCTAAATTTCGGAGTGAAAGTTGGCTTCTGTGTAAATTTGACATTCATGCAGTAACAAAGTTTAGTGGGTTTCACTGTATTTACAGCGGCTTGTCACCTCACATATTAAGGGGGTTGGGGTTGGGTCATTCAATTACATACATAATTCCAAAGTCTGAGCTGAAGTTCACACTACTCAGGTATGTTATTTTGAAACGAATAATCTTCAAACCTCTCTGTAACAATATGTGTCACAGTAAGGAAATCAAATACAACTATATCACATGGACCATTTGGAGCTGGCATTAAGTGCCCAGTATACTCTGCAAAAGACACGTGATTTAAATAGCCACCCGTTACCTTGCACATTCTTGGCTGACAAGTTTAATGGACATTTGGTTTTCGCAGCATACACTGCACATCAGCTGTAGTTGACTTTTAGCACCAAACATTTAAAACAAGAATGTGGAGACATTTTCTCGAATATTGTTTCATATGTGGTGGAAACCCTGATCAATTAACTTGCTCAGTTATATCTGTGCTTCAGATGTCATTTTCCATGCTACTGGAATAGCGTGAATTGTGTGTTGATAACAGTGTGCAGAGTTTTAATTCGTCATTGGGGTATGATAAATATTTAATACATTTGTTTGCCTTTACAGCCCATACCACAAGGTGCTCGCATTGATGTGGCTATCAATGAATGTTACGATGGATCATACACTGGCAGTCCTCATGACCTCATCTCACAACCTCCAGGGTTTGCTTTCTCTCGCAATGGACCTGTCAGACGAACGTCTGTGTCCAATATCCTTGTGTGTCGTCCTAAGCGGCCAAAACCAAGTCTGTCAGAGTTTCTTGAACTTGATGAAAATGAATTTGATGGGCAGCGACCATACATTACAGGCCATAACAGGTAATGAATATTTTGAAGCTTGCATGCAGAAAGAAAAAACAGTTTTCCTAGAAGAACAGTAAGATCTTTGAGGCAAGAAATGATTAAGAACAGAGAGTTCAGCATATACCTGATGTGCAGCTTTACTTGGTGGAGTTACACAGCTTACCAGATAATCACAGAAATGAAGATTTCGTTGTCTTTTGGGCGAAGGATTATGTTGTAGTTTTATGACAGTCGTATTCTGCATTTACCGCTGTATTTCTTATGTTAGTGGTGAATGACACAGGCTTCATTTGGTGATGATGTGCTTCAGCTGATCTGAATAATGTGAGACCTGACAGATGGATGGCTGGAATGGTTGTGTGTGTGTTGGCTGATATTGGCGCAGCCTTTACAGTTTATACATAACTGAAGCAGGCCAGACCAGGCCAAATGTTGGGAACTGATGACAGATATAAGTGTCAGTGATCTAATTGCGTAAGTGAACTCTGGGGGGGGGTTCTTCCTTTGTTGGCAGCATGACAACTCATGTGCTGCCTTTACTTGTCAGTCAGGAGAGCAGTGGAACAGGAAATACGTCTGATTTCAACCCTGAGTTAGCACAGGAGAAAACATTTGCCATTTAACTGAATAACAAGGATGTGTTAAAGAAGTACACTGCCTAAAAAAGAAACTGGAAAAAAGAATAATTTCATTTTGATAACATTAAGGAACAGGAAATGAAACGAGTGCCTAATTAGGATGTACTGTCTCTCTGCATGACGTTGGAGGCTGGTTTGACAAATTGTTTTCATTTTTTCAGAGTTCACATTATTTCAAATTTTGTGCATAAAGTGAGACTTTATTAGTATTTTTATATTGCACCATTTCAAATTTACATAAAATAGGACCATGCTGTCCTGTCAGTCCACTGTGGTTTGTTTGTCAGTAATGTTTTGTTCTTTGTAACTGTCAATGTTTTTGTCATTGAGAAGAAGAAATGTGTTTGTCTAATGCGTGGATGTTAGAATGTTCATAATGTCAGTTACTTATGCTGTGTCTTGTTCTTTAACTGTCCTTTTTGAAGCAATTATTATATTTTGTTCTGCAAAGAAATGAAGTAAATTGTACTGCATATCTGTCAGTTTGAAACAAGAACCTGTGCTTTGGCTTTAGTCTTATGAAGTTGTATATTATTCCCAGTCAGTAACTAAAAATATTGCTTCCTGTATACTGAACTGTGCAACAAGAAAAGAAACTTAGATTGCTGATTGGAACATACACTTAATCAAGTCAAGTACAAATCCATACAATTAAAATAGGCAGGAATTAAAATATTCACTGCAGGCCTTTGCTGCTGATTTCTGATTCTGTATGTTCAAGACAAAACAGTAATTGGCAGCAGTAAACATTTCTTGTCCCAGTGGCCAGTCTAAGTTGTGGGTCTGCGGTCGCTTTCTTGCTGGGGTTGTGGATTTGAACCCTGCCAGAGGCATGGACATCTGTCTTTTTTGAGTGTTGTGTGTCGTCAGGTAGAGGTCAGTGCATCAGGCTGATCACTCATTTAGAGGAGTCCAACTGGGTGTGGTGTGTGTAACTGAGTGTGATCATGAATCCCCAATAGTGAGGAGCACCTGGCCCACTAAGGGCTGTTGTCCCAAAAAAAATTTATTGTAGTTTACCACAATAAGGGAATTTCTTTGTCAGTTTTTGTGCACCAAGTGATTCAGGAATTTTTTTTGCCAACAGTTTGAGCCCAACATTATTGAAATTCTGAGAATGTCTACCAAAGAAAATATCAGCACATGTACTTTTATGGATGCCTTCAGCAGAACAAAAAGATGTTTGCATCATGTGACAGCTATGTAACAGGACATGACTGAATGTATTCTGTGTGCAGTCTTTCTAAATATTGTAGCACATTTCTCAAACAGTTATTATAAAGAAATTCAGTATGAATATGGAACTGTATTAAAAATACAGGCTCACAAATTAAGGTGCATTTAATCATGCAGTTTGTACCAAAACTTCTTACATGAATACATCATTTTATTGAAACTTCCTGTCACCAAGACATGACTTGCCCTCAGGTTGTGGATGGAGGAGAAGGCCTCCAGATATGGAGGGTAGCTAGGAAAATACTGAATAGGGAATCATGGAGAGCCAACAAGAGGAAGTCCTCCAGCTTTGCAGTTGGGCAAGATGCTAATAGTTCCTCATCACAAAACTTTAACATGTTGCAAAACATTTTAAAAAGTTCCACACTTGGACTCCTGTGAATGACATAAGCAGTAGGAAATCGACATGAGATTTTGAGTGTAGAATGTGCGGAGCCTGTATAGGCCAGGGTCACTGAAGACTGGCCAGAAAATCAGCGAAGTGTAGATTGGATTTAGTGGGTGTGCAGGTTAGGTGGGACAAAGGAGGCACTGAACAAGCAGAGAATTATGCTTTTCTGTCTCTCTTTGGAAAAGGAAATGAAAATCATCAATTAGGGAAGGGATTTTTTGTGCACCAGAGAACAATACCAACAGTTAAGAGATAAGAGCTTGTTAGTGATAGGTTGTCATATATAGTGTATGTAGGGCTGAGTGGTTGCTGGTGTGCTATTATTGTTCTGAGTGTGCAGTATCCAATTAAGGATACAAGTAATGATGCAAATGACAGTTTCTATAAGGAATAAGAGCAGGTGTTCTGTCACTTTACTGAGTTCCATAGGAAAATTCTGTTAGCAGCTTTAATGCAAAATTTGGGAGAGAGGATATTTTTGGATCAGTAATTGAGGATGAGAATGATAATGGTGTTAGAGTAGTAGACATGGCTGTGTCAAAACATCTGATTATCAACAGCATAGTGTTCCCATTTCAAAACATTTGTAAATACATCTGGCTGTCTCCTGATGGGAAGATTGCTGGTGACAAATGAATCAGTGAATTTAAGTAGGGTTACCAGCTTGAAGAACTTGGAAGAATTGCCTCAGAAGTGGAAGGAGTCATTCATTGCTATTTATAAGAAGTGTGATAAAACAGATGCCAGTAATTATCTAGGTTATCACTTGTATCAGTTAGAACATTCAAAATTTTATCAAGCTTCCCTGTGTCAAGTTTGATTCCATATGTAGACAGATGTGTTGCAAATCATTGCTGTGTTTACTGTTGTAACAGGTCAAGTACAGTATCAGATAACTGAGAAAAAATGGCAGTACAGTGTGACAGGGCATTGGCTGTTTATAAACTTCAATAAAGCCTTTGGTCGGTTAAGAGGGAGGTTTTGTGTAATAAATATCCTTATTGAGTTTGGTATCCCCATGCATCTTGTTAGGTCACTAAAAATGTGGTTGAATGAAACTATAGTAAAGTCCAGGTAGGCCAACATTGATGTTATATGTTCCCTGTTCAGAATGGTCTGAAACCATGAAATGCTTTGTTGCTATTGCTCTTCTGATTTTCTTTAGAATATGAAATTAGGAAGGATCAAGCAAACCACAAAGGGTTGAAATTGAGTGGGACATGTCAGCATTTAGTATTTTAGGTATTTTATTTTGTGTATCTGTTTGTTATTTGAACGAAGGTACACAAAATAAAATACTAATATTCCAGTGTTGTGATAATTGTAAAATTTACAAGATCTTGCAAATTCCACCACATTTCACTTTTTTTTAACCAGGTACATTTATGCCTGAAGATGGTTGTATAGACAAAAACTTGTAACATTTTTGAGCATTGTTTAATATGATAAATTGTCTTTGACAGTAAATACAAATTACCATTGATTTATTATAAGTACAGTGGGGAATGTATTCCATAAAAATTGATATTGGTAAGTTTTTATTCATATTTGTCAATATGAAACAAATGATGTTTTTAGACTAATGAGACACAGTAAGATAGGGAACTGAATTGTTACACTGGAGATGTTACAGTTTTCTAGCACCATGTTTCATTAACAACAGAAATTGACACAATATTTATGCTGCTCTTTGTGGGTACTGTTTTATGTTCATCATTTGTACTTGCATATTGTTCATTGCTCTTCTGGTATATGGAGCTTATATGTTCATAATAACTCTTATTTTCTGAAAGTATGCTAGTTTGTCCATTTATGTACATTCTAGTTGCAAGGTTTGTCAGTGTGTGTTTCATTGCAGGCTGTATCATCATACAACTACATGCTTGCCAATATACCCAAAGGAGATGGATGTTGATTCAGAAGGCGAACATGATCCAAAATGGTTGCAGACTAAAACAATGATGATGATTGATGATTTTACTGATGTCAATGAAGGCGAGAAAGAACTGATGAAGATGTGGAATCTGCATGTCATGAAACATGGGTGAGAACATTTTAATTTAGCTTGGTCTGTATTCTTTGATCATGAGACACATAGCTGTCTTTTAGAATCCATCTGTTTATTTCTGTACTGAATAACTTTTCTTATTTATGCATATGAAGCCACTGTTCATGTGTTGTAAACTGATAGTCATCCTCATATCAGGATCTGTTAGAATTTTCAGTATAAATTGAATAAGCAAAGTATGTTAGAGAGTTTTTCAGATGACCAGCTTGAACACACAGTAAGATATGGCATAAAATGCTGAATTAGAATAAGAATAATTCTTCTGCATCTAAAATTGTCTGAAACTCAGGTAGTAGAAGCTGAGGTTTCAACATTACTAATTCCAAATATCAGATGCAGTGTGTCTAGTTGACAGGTAGCCAAAAAGGAGAATTTACACCTCAAAATTTTTTGGTTATACATTAAGGTGAAGTTCTCTCTGTGCTTAATTAACCCTTCAATACTGGGGTGTTTAAACTGCAGTCTGTAGCATGGTGTGGGAGCAGTGTTTAAGGGTATTTAAGTATGCTAGGTAAAATTGCCTGCATTTTTATCTGAAATAGCTGCAAATTATTGGTTCTGCATGAAACATATTCAGAATGGTAGTAGACTGTAGATCACAAGCATGCATCTCATGTTACCTCAGTGGTGTATGTGTATATATATTTATGTGTGTATATGTATATATATGTGTGTGTGTGTATGAATTTTTTTTGTAGGACTCACAAAAAACACATCGTGCACAGATAAAATATTACAGCCCTGACATTAATATAGTTTTAACTTCTGTTTATCATGCTTGCTGCAGGTTGTACACTGTCTTGAAATCTGCATTCTTCTGCGAGTTTGCACAGCGCAGAATGGTCCGTACAGACATTTCAGGACAACTTATCAGTCTTATCTTCAAAGGTCAAGGGTCTTTGAATGCTTGACCCTTGAAGATGGGACTGATAGGTTGTCGTGAAACACCAATACAGAATTTCCATTCTGTGTTGTGTGAAGTCCCAGAAGAGCACAGATCTCATTTGCATTGTGTGGAAGCCTGAAATTACATACACTGTCATTGTTTTGGATTTATTCTAGGAAAATAACGTTCCCTCACTTTACAGTATTTCCATCGCCATTGTGCAGTATTTTACCGATAAAATGTGCCCTGAATTTTAGATGACAAACTTTCTGTGCTATATCTCTCCTGTGTGTTATCAGTGAAATGAGAAATGTGGCTATGAGTGGTCTCACGAACAATTTCACGTACCACTTATTCATCCTTCTCTCATCATTTGATAATTCTGCAGTAGCTGATCTCTGTCACCACCACACGTGTGTTTGATTATATCAATTCTCTCACACAGGCACAGGCATGCTTTTGTTTCTGGTCGCAGCAGTATGTTGAGTTGAGATCATGTCATGTGCTTCTTGTCATTCTACTTTGTGACATTAGCAGGACCACTGTCTGCGCCATGACCCATGACCTAGTCCTTGTGTAGCTGTTGCAGGGATAGGGTAGACATTAATGTAAATTACTTTGACACATATTATATGATCCATACATTAATTGAATATGTGTAAAATTATGGTATCAACAGATGCACACTGGTGTACTAAAATTAGTTGATACATATAATGAACTCCTACAAGTTTCCACCAACATTGTGGCCATCTTCAGGGATATAAAACACGGGGGTTAGATACATCAGAAGTATACGATGAACATATGAAACTATTAAATCAGTGCAAAGGTGTAATTATAATCGTATGAGCTGTTAGTTTAAGAAGTACATAAATATGAATTATTCTGATAAGAATGTGTTAATATTGGATAGTGTATGTAGAAATTTCAGCTAGCAATACACCATTGGAGAGAAATTGTTGTGTTCCGGATTGCAGGGTAAACCACATTAAGGTGTTTTGTAGATTTGTTTTTAGGCATTATCTTTAATCAGGTTTCTGGACCCAACATTCATGTTCAAACCAGAAATTTGTGAACTATATCATCTTTGTGCAGAAATTGCATTTAGTTTATGTAATGAAATCTTTATGCCTTTGTTTTTGCCAGATATGTTGGAGACTGTCAGATACCATTAGCTTGCACCATGTTCCTGGAATCGAAAGGAAAAGAACTGTTGCTCAAGAATCTTTATCGTAATTTTGTTCTGCATATGTGCAGTCTGTTTGACTTTGGTTTGGTCAGTCCTGTTACTCTGTACACAACGATACAACGTCTGCAGGACCTGATTGGAGACAGTGGTGAAGTGAAGGAAATCTTACAGAACTCATGGCAAGCTCAAAGGCGACATTGGCTGAGCGGGGGCTGCAGTGGACAGTGTAGCCAACAGGAGAAAGCAGGATCTGGTGAAGCAAGTGTTAGAAGGAAGACAATGGCACAGGCTATCCAGATGGGAGGGACTCAGCAGCATGGAACCACCAAAGGACAAGTAATATCAATGCATGCACAGGGAAGGAAGTCAACCCAGTCATCATGTAACAGCATTCACAAGGGACAAGTCGTGCCAAATTCTGTGGATTCTTCTCAACCGAAACGCAAGTCAACCCAAGCTTCTACTCAGCAGTCTTTACCTCTTGGTAATATACAGCAGAATTCATTGAAAGGACAAACATCTGTGGGGTCTGGAGATTGTGCAATGATGTTGCAGCAGAGGAGGAAATCAGCGTCGAGTTTGGTATCTCAAGCAAATGTTGGTGGAGGTGAGTCGATGCTGATGCAGCAGAGGAGAAGGTCACTTGGTCAACAGAACAATGCATTGCAGAGTCATTCGGAAACACTGCCTCCTCTACGAAGGAAATCTTTCCATCAACTTACTTCTACCTCTGATCAGAGTGCTGGTAAGAATCAAGTCTTGGCTTCACACAACGCCCAAGGCCTAGCATCTTCACTTGTGCCAGAAGTAGTATCTCTGCCACATAGAAGAAAATCAACAGCAGTACAGAGTTCTGATGTAAGTCATATGCACAATAATTATTCAAACAAAAGTAATGGAAGCTAGCCAGATATATGTTCATTAGGATGGTAAATTCAAAAGGGTAGCCACTAGTGTTATATGCTGTGCCCTGTGTCAGTTGGACATTGCATAATAATAATTAATTATGAAAATCTTGTTCATATTTCCAAATTACGAACATGCCTTTCATCCTTGTTACTTTACGTAACTTTACTGTTGCCATTTGTGTTCAGAATGGATCAGGAAAGTTTAAAAGCAATGTAATGTGGTATGATCAGTTGAAAATTTGCATTGCTGATTGGCCCATGTGAGAGTAAAAGTTGTTGAATTAGACATTTAGCAAATTTCAGGATTTTTACAGTAAATGGGAAAGACCTTTAAATAAGTGACACCCTCCTTCAGTGGAGCAAGTAATATAAGTGAAATAGAGGTAATGAACCCTTGTTCGCGTGTATTGGACAGTTAATTGACAGTTAAAGAGTGTTAATGATTGGTCCAGGACTGGACAGGAGTGATTGCAGTCCCAAGACTATTTTCATGTAAATATGTTTGGTTCATGAGGTCATAACATACAATAACGAGTTCATTACTGTCAAGAAAAGTAAATAGTCAAAATAAAGGTGTTTGATTATTTGTGGTGTGATTTCTAGCTTTGATGTTAATTGGGCAATTTGTAATTACAGATCTGCATATAGAAGATTGTATCTGGTGTGAATTTGGTTTTTGTGATATGATATATTGTTCAGAACAATGGAAATGATTTTGGTATTTACATGGGTTCGTTTAAATTTTGGGTAAACATTTAGACTGCCATTTGTAAAGTGATATGGTAGAGTAATGTGTTGTAGAGTTATATTGTTTTTGTGTTACAAAAATTAGAACAGCTTTTTTCTGCGCACAAGGCAGCATGAACCTTTGTTTAAAGCTTAAAATTCAACACACTGATATAAGTGGAACAAACACATTCAAGATCTTTCCATGATATTTTTTTTTTTAATAATAATGAAAACTTTTCCTGAAATGGATCTCATATTCACTGCCAGCAGTTATGTCAAAATGTTGCATTTGCTTAATGTTTCCATAAAGAATAAAACAAATTCAGGTCTCATGTCATTTCTTTTCAGTAATCTAGTCATGCCTGTGTCAATCTCTGTTGGATTCTTGCAGCATTTTCATTCCTTTGTACTTAAGGGTACATTGTTTTGTAACTTCATGGTGATAGTGACAGATATGTGCGGAATTAAGTACTGATAAGCCAACTCTTGATCCCAGGGGATATATATATATATTCTGAAGTGAACTTATCTTGTGTCAATGAAAAAAATATATAACTCTGCTCTGTTCCTACATTTTACACACTTCATTAAGTTGGTTTTTCTTGCAATTTGAGTAACAGCATTTATATTGCAATCATGGTAGCAGTTGTACCAAAATATTTTCTGAACAGGAGTATGATTTTGAAATATACTTCCATTTATTTTTAGATAGTTCATAATTATTTTAAAGCACTCCTGTCTCCTGTAACATTTTTGTCATCCAGGCTAGAGCAGTCTATTTACAAAGCATCTGCTAAGCCAGTTTCACAAAGTTTATAATGTTGAGTTTCAGGCCATCGGTGAGGGAGCAAATTTTACTGAGCTGTAGCATAAAGTTATTTTTAAATTAGTGCTGTTGTTGTACATATATTGTATACAGTTTATATTGTAGTGTACTATACTGAAATTCCTTCGTAAGTTGTAAGCTTATATCCAAGTACTGTGGAATGCATCATGTTAAGTTCTGTGCTGTTACAGCAGACACCTTGAGTCTGTGAGTCGTTACAGAGTTTAGGGTTTATACATCTAAGTACCATATTTACTTGCATAATTTATGCACCGAAACTTGTACAGGAAAGTTTTGGGCCACAAAAATTAAATGCCTTCAACTTCAGCTGCAATGAAAACCAGCCATTTTGCGCTGTATCAGGTCACAAAATACTGGGCATGCAGAAGCTTTGATGTCAATGGCAGTACAGACAATCATGGAAAATTAGGGCAAGAAAAGGAGATGTCAAGAGGCATGCAGTGTAAATGAATGAATGCTACATTATGGTCAGTGTAACTGAGTTCTCATGATTTTAATAGAAGGTATACTTGTAGAGGGATCTCATATGGCAACATGGTGTAGGGAATTTTAATCACATTTTCTGTAAAAATTGTTCATCGGTTGAAATTTCATGAAGGGGCATCTGTGTCATGGCATTCAATGATGGATTGTGTGGTCTAGTCCACAGGCACAAGTGACCATACCGTGTTGCCACATAGCACACAGATTAAAAATGTTTTGCGAAAAATTATACATTTGTCTGACTCTCTTCAAGAGACATCTTTATTTCACCATTAATGAATGGATTTTTGTTAGAGGCTAGGTGCAGATTTCCAAACATTGTATATTTGAGTATAGTTTATATAAGCATGAAGACATTTGGTCTGATGCAGGACGTGAGGTTTTTGTGTGTTCATAACGTTTGTATAAACATGAGCGCTTCTTGTGTGATGGAACAGTGCTGTCTCTAACTCTCCTGCTGGTGGAGACTCTTATCTGCTGCCTTCTAATGTTGTACCTCATCAGCACTGTTCAAGTTTTAATGTTCTTGCAGCTGTGTGATTGAGAGTTCTGTTTGTTTGACTGAGGGTTTTGTTTGTTTGGGGTATGATGCTGTGTCACTGAATAACCAGTTCCAGGTGTTTCTAAGGAACATGATGCCTTCACAATATCAGGAACTGGTTACCCAGGCACTCATGGTATATCCCAGGAGAACAGAACTGGGTACCCAGTGACACATGTGGTATATTACAGAAGAACAGAACTGGGTACCCAGTGACTCATGTGGTATATCCCAGGAGAACAGAACTGGGTATCCAGTGACTCATGTGGTATATTCCAGAAGAACGGAACTGGGTACCCAGTGACTCATGTGGTATATCCCAGGAGAACAGAACTGGTTACCCAGGCACTCATGGTATATCCCAGGAGAACAGAACTGGGTACCCAGTGACGCATGTGGTATATTACAGAAGAACAGAACTGGGTACCCAGTGGCTCATGTGGTATATAACAGGAGAACAGAACTGGGTACCCAGTGACTCATGTGGTATATTCTAAAAGAACAGAACTGGGTACCCAGTGACTCATGTGGTATATCCCAGGAGAACAAAACTGGGTACCCAGTGACTCACTTGGTGTATCCCAGAAGAACAACTGGTTATCCACACCTTTGTGGTATATCCCAGAAGAATAAAGTCCTAAGTGTCAGCATTCTGTTATAATTAATTATTTTGATATTGCACTTCTTAAGGTGGACTGATCTGTATTCAACAAATGCAAGAAATTAGAAGCAGGCAGATGATGGGATGCTGTGTTTAAACTGGCCCTTATAAATGATGCTAAAGAGAATAGAAATTGCACGTCTTCTCACTGTTGTGCAGCTTTGATTTTCCAAGCCCCATTGTAACATGTGAAACTATATTCTGATAAATTTTATTCATATATTTTGTGCACCACAACTTCCAGGTACAAATTTTTCCATAAATTTTGTGACTAAGTACAATGTACAGTATGACTTTATCATGGGAAGGATCAAGTTTTGTAATCCCTCTAATATTTGCATTGGCCATCATTTCTGTTCTGTAGAAGTTTATTTTGATACTGCCTTGCACTTTTCTCTTTTAATGAGTTTCTCTATTCCATGTGTTCATTTTCAGGTGGACTGTTTTATTGCTACAATATTTTTTGTTGTATAGAATATATATATATATAAGGAGGTTATTAGTTCAAGAGAGGGGGGACCCTTGTATCACTTGTTGCTTTAAAAGGAACAGCAGAGTTGGCCATTGGAATTGTACCAATATTATGTTGAACACTGCCAATCAAAACACTTCATGGAGCATGGTCTTTGAGAAGCTAACATTTCTCCCCACCAAAATCCTGTATACATTGCTGTTTGTATGTACTACTTAACACTGTCATTTTGATCGCCCTAATAATTTAATTGTCCTCTGGCTGGCGAATATTTGATGTACACAACACAAGTTGCATATACCTCAATTTCAGGTCATTGGTTGTCATTATATTGACACAGTTTTATTGTATTCTGTTTTCACATTTCAGTAATTAGTGCACTAGCCTAGTATTCCGAAGGTCCTGGGTTCAATCTGAGCTCTCACCATTAATGTCATAGCAATAATTACCATGTAATGGCAAGCAGTTACCTGAAGACAGGAGTGGATCAAACCCATGAAATGTTTTGTACCCTACATCAACTATACCTTGAGTCTTGGGCTCTTTCCTACACAATATTTGTGTAATAAATCAAATGTCACAGGGTTGGTCTTTGGAATTTTAACAGAAGGTCACATTGCTTGTTTGGTGTTCTTGGTTCAGGAGTTGAAGAGTGGAAAGCATTTTGCCAGTTTAGAAAAGGTTATGAATCAGTAAGCATATAGTACTGTGCTATGAATAGGCATGTTGATGCTGTGATTAGGTGTAAATGCACTGCTCTGCTGCTCCGCTTCACCTTGAAATACAAGCACAATTCAATAAATATTTTAAGTTACCATGCATGTTAATCCATGCCTTCTAACCAATGGTTTCAATTAAATATTTTAATTAATGTGGTTGCTGATGCATTTGTATTGAAAATTATACATTAAAGTTTATTTGCAGCAGTTTTGATTTTGTGTGGTCTTGTGATGTATTGTCTAAAAATTTGCTATTTCTGATCCGTGGTACTTCTCAGCAAATATACTTGGGACTAGGAATTAGCCGAATTACTTTTTTGGAAGGGGGGACAATATTTTGATGTGTAATGAACATCACAAGTGTTGCAACTGAAGTGATGTTGCTGTGTTCCCACTGCTTATGTGCACATTTTGTGTCTTCCGTGTTTCTATCTTGTTTCAGTCAGCAATTTCCTTTCTTTCCTCTTTCAAATATCTTCTCTTACATAAGTGTATTTTAAAAAATTGTCCAAAATCTGATTAGTGGCAGAAATGGTAGTATGCTGGAAGAGTTAACTGAGCTTTGGGAAATAATACAAAGTGAAATATGAAATTTCATCCAGGTACACATTAAGTGCCCTTCCACATTGCACAGTAGCACATTTTATCAGATAGAACCAGACAGTAATATGTAGTTTAACATTTATTATACAACTATGGAGAAATGTATGCAGTGTAATACAAAAAATCAAATTTTGATAGATTCATTGTTCTAAGCTTTCAAATGTCAGGTCAAAGTTGAAGAGTAATGTTGTTGTGGTTGCGTGCTTACTACTGTTGCTGGCGCAAACATTTTTTTGTGTTTTTTGTTACAGTAATCTGAACCTTAGTTTCAAACGTGTTTCATTGCAATAATAAAAAGGTGTATCAAGAAATTACAGTAAATAACTTAATGCAGTTTTTCAGTTCTGTAAATGGTCTGTCAAATACTGGCCCCCAAAAGTAATTTGTCCATTGTCCAGTTGAATTTGAGTGGCAGGCACTTTATACTTATTCAAACATTTTTCTGTATATCAGTGCCTTACTGAAGTACTTTGATGTAATGATGTAATATATTTAATCTTGTGAATTGTGTGTCTATGGTATGTTTGATAGTGTTCTTTTACTGAGTGTGGTTTTTACATTTTATTATATATAATATATTTTATTGTACATTTTATGTCATGCCAATAATACATGTGAATTGTATAATATTTCACACAGTGGAAGCTAACACTGAAGGTGTCCACAGTTTCACCTGGGTTATACAGCTATTAGTAATGAATATTCAGATGAATTAACGGAGCAGTATGAATCACAGTGTACTGGTTTGCATATACAAGGTTGTACCAAGAAAGTATATAATATTAAGTGCATGTAATTTTATATATACATTTACAGTACAGTGTTGCAGGTATTAAAAAGACACAGAAATCTGTGTTTTAGGTAAACGTCTTTTTGATGTGAGAAATTTCGGTGAGAGTATTTAACTCTCACAGCTGTTCTCAGGCATGCTACCAATAACAGCTTTGATTTCCATGTGTTAGGGTTCAGAGATATGAGGTTTTGACAGTGGTGTGAGTGAAGCTACCATTCTTCTGGGATGTGACACAATGTCTTTGGGTAAGTAGTCCCTGATTGTTTGAAGGAATGTATTGCCATATTTCTGAAGGATCAAGTAGAGCAAGAACAGTTGTTGCATTAAATATCCTCCTCCAAACCCCTGCAGAAAATAAATTGCAGCGTTTATGTATACTGTAATCAGTGCAGTACCAACAACTTTAAAACTGTTGTGGAAAGGTGTTCAGTGTTACACTAAAACCTTGTTAATTTGAAGTACTTGAGTACCAAAAATTGTCTGCAAACTCCATGACTTTGAATTATTCTCCCCCCCCCCCCCCCCCCCCCCCCCCCAAGTTTTTGGTGTGTTTGGGCCCTCTTTTTTTTTTTAAAATCTTTTTTTTTTTTTTTTTTTTTTTATCTTTTTTTTTTTTTCCTTCCCTTCCGTTTTTGAGTTTAAAAAAAAAATTTTCCGAACAAAAAAAAAAGGGGTTTTTTTATTGCGGAGGGGGGGGGGGGGGGGGGGGGGGGGGGGAGAATCTGTGC
>Ga0123354_10001181_pt1 | contig 30713 bp, 17 predicted proteins | sample TergutLab28metaG_2_FD_97872 | JGI IMG/M metagenome (GOLD analysis project Ga0123354, IMG submission 97872) | Labiotermes labralis P4 segment gut microbial communities from Petit-Saut dam, French Guiana - Lab288 P4 | ecosystem: Host-associated > Arthropoda: Insects > Digestive system > Gut ... | reverse complement strand
TTTTTTTTTTTGTTGGATTTTTTTAAGGTTTTTTTTTAAAAATATATATATTAGGGAGGAAGGTTGAGAAGAAAAAAAAAAGAAAGGGGGGGGGGGGGGGGGAATAAAGCGGCTGTGTCCTAATTGAAGTTACTATCCAGGCATGTACTTGGAGGGGCTGAGGAAGTTCACGAAAATCTCAGTCAGGATGTTCTGTGTACCAGCCGATTTTCTAACCTGACATTTCCGATCACAAATCGGAAACTCTACCGCATGAAGCAATTTCCGCTATTCTTTTAATTAGGGATGGATCGGGCATGTTGCCTACATGCAGCGAGCAAGAAATACCTGCAAACATGACCGATATCGAATATGCAATAAGTACAAAGAACGAAAATACGGATATTCGCAACTGTGTACGTAAATTTCGTTGAATGGAACTGGCTGGAGATGGGAGTCCAGTGACAAGCTGTATAGTCACTGTAAGGTGCCATATTCACTTTGCGTTATTACATACACATAAATGTCGCAATGCCAACACAGCATTGTTTTAGAACAAGTCTACATTTTTCGGTTAAAAATGATCAGCCATCATCAGACCTGATTACAAGAACACAAACAGGGGATATTTTACGACTGTTCTTCAGGTTCGAGACCTAATCGTTTACAAGTTAAAATAATGTTTATAAAATAAAATATACTCCAGTTTACCTGTTTTCACATATTACAGAACAAGTAACAGAAATAAAACATCGCAATACAAGGTTAAAGAACTGAAGATAGTCCTAATTTATATCCATTTTTTCTGCACTTCGACGATACGAGGGGGTGCTGATAAGTCCTTAGCTCGACCTACTTCCCGATGTCGTAGGACGGAATCGATAGTGTCGTTGGAAAGAGGGGTCTGTTCATGTGCCGAATTGCAAGTCTTATAACAGAGGCTGAAAGGAAGCATGTCAGGCGACGCGCGCGATTTCAACAACATGGAGACGCGAGCTGTCAAGTTTTTTTTTTCCTCAAAGGCAAGGCACCGAAGGAAATTCACGCCATTCTGAAGAAGCATTAGGGGAACATGCACCATCGTATGCCACCGTCAAAAACTGCGTGGCCCAGTTTAAACGTGGTGATATTTCCACCTGTAATGCGCCTCGTCCTGGACGACCCAAAACAGTGACCACCCCGGAGATTATTGATCAAATTCACGAGCTAATCTTGGAACACCACAGGATTTCGGCTAAATCAATAGCTGAGCAATTGGGCATCTCACGTGAGCGGGTTGGGTCCATCATTCAAGAAGATTTGGACATGCGGAAGCTCTCCGCGAAGTGGGTCCCGAAATGCCTGAACGCGAATCAAAAACGTGAACGGTGCCAGTCGTCTGAGCAACTTTTAGAATTTTTTCGGCGCGATCCAAATGATTTCCTGTTTCGATTCGTGACCATGGACGAAACTTGGTTATGTCACTATGACCCGGAGACAAAACAACGATCAATGGAATGGCGGCATAGTGGCTCGCTCCGTCCCAAAAAATTCCGAGTGCAAAAATCCGCCGGAAAAGTTCTCGCCTCAATTTTTTGGGATCAAGACGGCATCCTCCTCATTGATTATCTTCCCAAGGGCCAGACTATCAACGCGGAATATTACTCGTCTTTGCTGGTGCAATTGAAGGACATTTTGAAGGAAAAACACAGCGGGAAGGTCACCAAGGGGGTCTTGTTCTTGCAAGACAATGCCCCGGCTCACTGGGCACTTGCAACCCAGAAGAAACTGGCCTACCTGGGCTTCCAACGTCTTGATTACCCACCCTATTCTCCAGATCTGGCCCCGTCGGACTACCATCTGTTCCCTGGATTGAAGAAAACAATTGAAACTTCTCCATTTTTCGTCCGACGCGGAGGTCATTGCTGCCGCGGAGACCTGGTTGGACGGACAACCTTCTGAATTTTTTTTGAGTGGCTTGCAGAAGTTAGAGCAACTGGCTGAGTAGTGTATTGAGCTTCGTGGGGAGTATGTTGAATAAATCCATAGTTTGGTCGCTGTAGCTTGTTTCCTTCTTGGTCGGGCTAAGGACTTATCAGCACCTCCTCGTGTTATCGCAACATACATATACACGTCGCTTCCGAGAATTCTTTGTCTAATTGCTTACGTCACATTATTTTATTTCATACTTTTAACGTGTTATAAACTTGGAATTATAATTTAAACTGTGTAACACGTTAAACTAGTTAGCTTATAATACGTTGAAGTAATTAGCTAGAAAGTACAAAACACAATCTGCATAGAATGGTTTCGGCTTGCCATAAAAGTATTCACATGCCTCTTTAGTGATGTAATAATCAGTTACCATAAGGGATGGAAAAACGTAGATCCTTTCTGGCATACCTTCCTGGCTGTATAAGTACATGACCGCTGCTGAAGCCCAAAGGAACGTGTCTCTTCTTTCTGCGCATTATGCATGTTCCTTAATCAGCTTAGCGCAAGGGTGTTTGCTTGCCTCAGTTATTATTGAGGTTGATCATACAAAATCATCCCGTGTTCAGGGTGTTCATTAATAATTAATAGGAGCTAAACCTGTGAATTTTCGCAAAGCACTTTATGATGTTAACGACAGGATACGCTGTTACAGCCATTTTAAATGTGAAACATTGTAAAAGACAACGGGAATATATATATATATATATCCCGAAACAGTTGTTCTGAAATTGTGAACTGTGTTCGGAAAAATCTGATGTCCCACACTTATCACTTATGAAATGTCTGGTAATTAAATTTCAGGATTTCGATGTGTGGTAACGCAACGTTAAGGACCGATAACTATTCATAAACATAAACGGTGTCATTTGTACTGCATGCAAAGTAAGTGATGACACTACACTGCATTAGATAGTAAAATCAGTCTGCGTATAGGTTGTTATCAGTATTAGTATATGAATTTCTTTACGTCTTTGATATCTGAAAACGAATAGCTAATGACAGAGGGAAGGAAAAACGAAATGGGGTAGCAAGAAATGGGGGCAGAAACAAACATTAGACGCATTAAATTTATGGTCACGTCCAAGTGTATGTTGGCGTGTTGGTGTGCTTCAGTCTGAATGCTTATGTGTGTTTCTCAAGTATCATGTGTGACATTTTTATTCATATTTTCAAATACCCATTAATTTCAGTATTCAATAATGTTATCGGAGGTTATCTGGACACCGCATTTGTAAACTCCTACCATCGTTGTTACCTACAGGAAAACCACACAGCGTTCTATTTTACTTCAGATTCGGCATCGTCCAACGTTTTTGTAACATTTTGCGTGCTACGTGTGTTTAATCATGTTAGAATAATATTTGTCCTAAACGAAAAACAAATATATGGCATCTGATGTTTATTGGGGCATGCATCATTGTGATAACTGAATAATAAAAAACCAACTAGATGCCACTTATTTTATTGTACTACTTATAGGCTCAACATGTTTCGGGAACTACTATGCCCATCATCAGGAGCTCGCGACTATGATGTTAATTACCACGACTAAAGTCGTGCTTTAGCCTGCAGCCCAGACACTACCCCAGCCTAACCACACCTAACCTCGATCCTACAGGAAACCAAGAACGAAACGACCAATGTGGTAATCAACATCATAGTCGCGAGCTCCTGATGATGGGCATAGTAGTGCCCGAAACATGTTGAGCCTATAAGAAGTACAATAAAATAAGTGGCATCTATTTGGCTTTTTATTCTTCAAATATATCGCATATTCGAAAACTTTGTATTTTATCTCAGCAAAGTTCGAATACTTATTGCTCTATGTACAGATATTATTTTAATTATTTCATGTATATTTTTTAATTACAAGTCACTCGGACGAATGTTTATGGAGTATGATATTTGAGATTCTCGCATCAGTGAAAAATGTTAGGCCACTATGTTCTTCTGAAATATGACACCGTGTAGCGTCGTTTCGGAGGAGTCTGCTGCCCCTTTCTTCAGCTAAATGTGCAGACAGTATGTTACTCAGATATTATGGTATATACCTACCCACCTACAATACTGCACGGCATCCAATCCAGCGTACCGCAGTACAGAAGTGTATGTGGTAGTCTTTCTGATGTGTAAGAGACTTCAGAAACCTGAACATATTTAGTCAGAAATAACTGCATCTTATGTTCTAGAATATAAGAAAGTACTTTATACTGTGACAAAAATTTATTGTTATGTTTCGTGAAACACTTTGATGAAGTACTGCTCTAGCATCACTTTTCTGGAATTCCGGGAAAACTACACAGCTGGTGTAAGTTGGTGTCCCTGGCTTTGGAACTTGTGAGAAAGCCTCAAATTCTTGTTTTAAGCTTTCGCCGTGTTCTGTATGTAATATGTTTTCTTTTGGGTAATTCCCCGGCGTCACATGCTAATATCCGACGTTTCGGAACCCTCTATGAGTTCCATCTTCATAGGCAGGTGGATGAAGTATGACAAGGGATGGCTATTAGCATGTGACGCCGGGGAATTACCCAAAAGAAAACATATTACATTAAAGCCTCAAATATTAAACAAGCATAAAATTCATGTCAGGACGGTGTAAGTAAATGTGTGATTAAGTCAGCCGATCAGAGAATCTGAAGCAATTAAGTAATGACTACCTACGGTGTACAAGCAAGAAACAGCCCGTTCACGTTCTTTAGTTACTATTAAACTACTGTATAATTTTCAGATACTTTCCCCCATACGAAACTCCACATTAACCACTCTAGTTATGACAATAACAACGGGAAATATTTCTACTACTTGTTAACGTTTGTAAAATTTGTTTGCAGTCATATTTTCATTCACAGCATCGGCTATTGTTTGTCCACTAATAAATGTGCAGGTAAAGCATTCCATAAAGATGTATGATAAGTAGAATTACAGCTATCCTCTTGCTTAACTTTAGACATTAGATCGGAGGGAGGCTAAGTAGACCCTGGAGTTGGTCTGCATGAGGAGGCAAAGAGAATAAAAATCTTCCTTCTCTGGGAATCGAACCCAGATAATCCGGTCGTCCTGTTGTAGTACAGGCACTATGCCGACTGAACAGCTTTTTTTTGGTGTCATGACTGCAAACAAATGCAGTGTTACCTAATTTTCCATTTGCAGACATAATGCAGCCTTACCAACTTCAGGTCCACAATGTGTTTGTTATTGGAGGTAACGTAGCCGTTCTGAGATGCACCATCTCCAGCTTTGTTCGGGGGCTTGTCCAAGTCACCAATTGGTTAAAGGATGAACACTTGCTGGGAAGAACCGTCATACATCCTGGTGACAGGTAAGTTCTAAGTGTAGGGAAAAGGTTGTTCTAACAGGAATTTCATTCCCTCAGATGAGGGAAGAAACACACGCACACTAATGAAGGCAACATTTTTAAGTTATCTGACACTATTTAAAATATACTATCATACAGTCCATTATCTATCATGTTTTACTCTTGTTTCCAAACAAAGTTTGAAAGTGTATTGCAGCCCAAAAAACATATATCTGCAGGATTTTTGTCATGATTTTGCGTACCATACAGGTCCTTATGTTCATTTCTTACAAATGTTGGTCTATTGTTGGAGCAATAATTACATACTAAACAATGTGCATAATCATAAATTAGTAGTTGATTTTAGTGTGTCAAATATACACCACTTACATAACTATTTTAAAGAAATATTGTAGTCATATTTCATTTACATTTTATGTTAATATGTTATAAAGCAGGATAGCACAGGTGCTTTAATGACTACATACAGCCTGGACAACCAGGAAACTGATGGGCAATTCCTGGCATGGGCAGATATTCTTTTCTTTTTCATGACATGCACACAGACACTCAGGTCCACCCAGGTTGTTGTATGCTGGTTAATTGGTGCTCTTTCCCTGAAAGTAAAGTGGCTTAAGTGTGCAGTGACAATACACCAAAGTTAATATGTGTCAACCTGTACTTGCATTCTCCCGTGTATTCCTGACATAGTGCTTAATTTATCACACACACTTCACCTTTCCTTTTGTAATGTTTTGTAAGATTATTCATTTTAATACAAGTTCTGATTGAACCACATGATTCTGTTAGACCAGTAAGAGTCAAAATTAAATATGTACAATCACAACACTTCATGTAGAATCCTAGTACCATATTTTATCAGATCCATTGGTTTTCAGGCATGAGAAAAGTTGATGAATGAGCATGACCAAAAATTTCAAGGATTTTTGTGCCTATGTTTATAGAACTCCACGTTTCATAAGTGAGAATTCCTTGGACAGCTGAGTAATATTCATACTTTTAAGAAGCACCCTGCATCATGGCAATACGTTAGTTATCCACCCCCTACAACCAAATCATACCTACAGTATTCTCTGAGCTCTTGTAATGCAATTATAATCAACTTTAATCACTTTATTATGCGCTTTCATGTTTCAGATTCACCCTTACAACCTCAGGGTCACTGCACATTAGGGACACTGTGACTGACGATGGCTTTGCACGGTTTTACTGCCAGACAGTACACAGACTGACTGGCGAGAAGAAACTGAGCGTGCCAGGGCAGATCATCATCAACCGTGAGTAGTGACAGTGCCTCGTAATAACCGTGAAAATGTTTCGTCATCCACGTACAAGCATCAGTGCAGAAGCACATCCTTTACATTCACATCAATGCACCTAATGTTGTTTCTTTACATGGAACTTGTAGTTTCAGAAACTGAATGAATTTCAGAGAGAAAGAATCTCTACTACAGTCATACAAATATTTCTGAGATTGCTCACATGGAATGCGTGAATTACTAAAAAAAAATTTTTGTTCTTCTTCCGTGCACAAATATCAGCAAGGAACTGCTTTTTTGACATTTGTTCATGCATCACAGTGTATTCATATAGTGATTAATATGTATGAGAAAGTACAAATATCATTTCCATTTCACAGCATAATTTAAGGTATCTGTGTGTTGTATTACAGTTTGATATATGTACTTACCTTCTAGTGGGTTCAGTATTATCCCGCTTGAAGATTACTGTCTTCTGCAATGTAACATTGTTTAATTTCATAATTAGGTACAAACATTCACTAGTACCACTGAGATACAGGCAGCATTCCTCTGGAATATTGGCATGTAAATACCAAATGGCACAGCATCATGTCCAGAATCTTCAGAGTCACCATAATGAAATCCTAAAAATTACGTGTCACAGGTGTTGATACTGTTGTACTATGACAAATAATTCAGTTTGTCACATATTTTTAATTGTTCTTCAAAACGATTTGTAGGTTTTTGTTTGAAAGATGGCAACATCAGTCACATAATGTTGTTTACATTTCTTTGTTAGTAAATATTAGGAGGGAAGGTTAATAAATAACACGCTCTACATCATAAAAATTAAATGTCAAGTCTTAATAGATGGCATCCTGTTCTGTCACAAATTAAATAACAAAGAGTAAAGCAATATACACAACAACTTTCATCATATAAAGACTTTCTTACATAAAACACTACCTATTTAGAAGCATAAGGGCCATCATCAGGTGCAAATGTATACAAGGATGGTGGCAACGTTTAGGATGTTTCCATTCTTATGAAAGAGATCCCTTCCTTACAATTTTTCTCTATTGTGATGCTATTATTCTACTAAAAATCCACCAGACAGAGCTGTAATTACATATAATGTATAATTTCTCGCATATAGTTTTGTTGTATGAGATCCATTATATAAGGTATATTTAAAATATTTCATACTTTTATTTTAAAATGCTGTACTGTACCAAAGTGTTGTAGTGAGAATCAGTCTTCTTTTGTTAGTATTATTTGTGGTTGTATTACTTTGATTTGGTGGCAAAGATAGCTTAGTCAGTATGGTGACTCACTACATGCTTGATGATCCGGTGACTGAATTCCAATGGAAGCAAGGTTTTCCATGCCTCTCAAGACCAGCCCCAAGGCCTAAACAGTACCATGTACAATGGGTACTGGGTCTTCCTTGGACATAAAGCAGCTGAAGCATAATGATAACCAACCACCCTCTTTTAGCATTGGGGTTGCAAACTTAAATAAACCTCCTCCTCCCCTCTGCTTGTCAGGGGGTGGCCTTTTTATTATTTTGATTCAATCTTGGTTTACACAGTGAATATGCTATTGTGTGTTATTTTTTAAGAAATGAATATATGCTCTTTAGAATTGACTTCTTTCATATAGAGAGACAGTCAGAAACAGGACAGACTTGTACAGAGGCATAAATAAATTTAAGAATGCTTATCAAGCAGATGAAAGGATATAAATTACCAGTTATTGATCAAATTCCAGCAGAATTTATTCAATCAGGAGGAAGAACAGTACACTCTGAGATCCGTAAACTTTGCAAGTTTTAGCCTTGCACAGCAGTAAGTTTACATCTCTGTTCTTCTGCAGTATGTGGTATTGGATATAAATATCATCATTCTCCAATGGACATTCGATCTTGAAATTAGGCCTCTGTGCTGTCTCAAAACATAAGGCGCCAATCAGCCAGTGATGCAGCACCATATGCCTGAAGATCAGACTACATCCATGAACTTCTTAACTGTATTTGGAATGGAATAGTTGCTTGAATAGAAGAAGGAGTCAATCATTGTAACCATACATAACAATGACTATAAAACAGACTCTAGTAATTATGCTGGCATGTCAGTGTTATCAACTACATACAGAATTTTTTTCAACATTCTTCTCTCAAGGTTAACTCCATAAGTAGAGAAAATTAATGGTGATCATCTGCATAGATTTTTACAAGAGATCATATCATATTTACCATGCATTCTGAATTCATTAAATACTTGAAAAAAAAGTTCATATCCATATTCATATTTATTCACCTTCTTTTAGGTCTTTACAGATATGGAAACAATCACACTAATACATAAAAGTGTGCAGTGCATTTGTCATAACACAATAACTAAAATACAAATAAGACGAGCAAGAAGGTAATGAATAGTAAGAATAAGTTAAGTTGCACACTAAATGAGATCTTATAGCTATCAAATAATCAATTAAAAAACAAAGAACCATGATCACTTGGATGCTGATTGATAAAATTCATCTAGAGAGTAGAATGTATGTTCAAAAAAGAAACTCTATAGTGTGGATTTGAAACGCTTAACATCATTCGACAAAACTTTAATATTTGTTGGTAAGTGATTATATATCTTACTTCCAGAACACAGTATTCCTTTCTGCACTAATGTTAATTTTGTAGAAGGTATATGTAAGTTGTAGTTGAAATGTGTATTCAAATCATGAATTTCAGAATTGGATTGAAATAGACCTCTATTCTTGTTAACAAAAACAAGTGATGAGAACATGTATTGAGATGGAAGTGAAAGTATTCATAATTGTTTGAATAGTTGACAGCATGAATCATGACTACCAGTATTTGTAATGGTTCTTATTATTCATTTTTGAAATTTAAAAATGCTGTTGCTAAGTGTATTACCCCAAATAATAATACCATATGACACGACTGAATGTACATAAGAAAAATAGATCATTCTCAATATATCCACAGACATTAAAGGTTTTATTGCCATAATAGCATAACAAGCTTTATTCAATTTTGATGTTAAAGCAGCAATGTGATCCTTCCATGACAATGTATTATCGATGATCAAACCTAAAAATTTAGTGCTATTGATATTAGTCTTTATTGAATTGGGAACAATTATTTGTATTTTTCTTTCATTTTGTTTTTTAGTCAAGAATTGCATAAAGTGTGTTTTATTACAGTTCAGTGTTAAAAGATTACTCTGAAACCAGTTAGTTATTTCGGTCATTAATGAATTAATATTATTCTTAAATTCCTCTGGATTAGTGTTTGACATAATAATACATATATCATCAGCAAATAGTATCGGGTTAGCTAATTTGCTTATGCTTAAAGAAAGATCATTTATATATATAAGAAACAGTACTGGACCCAATACCAAACCCTGTGGAACACCATGTTTCACATGTACCCATTTACAAGATAATTTATTAGGTTTACTGTTTTTCATTAATATTCTTTTATATCTATTTTCTAAGTATGATCTCATTAATTTGTTAGCTATGCCAGAGATCCCATAAAACTTCATTTTAGCCAAAAGTTAATACAGTATGGTATTATATTAGCTATTTATGAATTTCAAGATTGTCTATGCTTCATTTAGAAGCCAGGTATTATGTAATATTCTCATTCAGTTAATTACACTCATAAAACTGGTTAAATTACTAATAATGTGTTTAAATGAAACCTATGGCAAAATCTGGGTAGGCATACATTTACCTGATACAGTTCCTGTGCATAATAATCTAAACCTAAGGGATGCATTATTGCCAATTCACTTCAAAGTTGCTTTAGAACATGTCATTAGGAAAGTCCAAGCAAACCAGAGAGGACGGAAATTGAGTGTTGCACATCAGCTTCTGGTCTGTGCCGATTATGTTAATTTTCAAGACAAAAATACACATAGAGAAAAAAGTTATCAGTCAAAACACACTATATATTCTCTTTCAGAGGCATAGGCTACGTGTTTCAGATTCATTAATCCATCATCAGGCCCTGTATCCCAGATGAATAGCAAGTATCTTGTAATACCATTCAACAAATGTACTGTCATTGTGTTTTTATGTGAGATCCCACGTCACAATTATCATTACAGTAAAATTGTAGTGTTCAAATATACAACTACCAAGGTTAAAAATTATTAAAAACATCACCAGTAACATACAAAAAAGGTAGATTAAAAAGTGTTAAAGTATATGACAGAGGCATAAGAAACAAGGATGAAGTCTTCCTGGTTTTATTTTGCCTGTGGAGACATAATTTAGCAATGTCATATATATAAAGTACACACACACACACAGTCCACGGGCAGATGCACAAGAAGAGCAAAGATGTAAGATGCTACCATTCCTTTTGCATATATTGCATAATAACATGTCATAGAGTACAGATCAACAATGCACACCTATGCTTTTCATTTACATTGTATATATCACATTCATAAGAATTTTATCTTCTGTTCTTCAATATGGGCATGAGTATTCGCATTCTTAAACCAATATGCAAGACAAACAGATCAATATGGAATGTAGCTCTGTATCCAGTATGTTTTATCTTTTCATCACGCACTGAGCAACCCAAAACATCTACACTATAAATAAAATGCAGGAAGTTTGGTATTCTGTATTAAAGGGGTTGGTCTGGAAGTAAATGTTGAGAAAATAAAGTTTTATGAACAAAGTGCAGGACAAAATCCAACAAAGAACACAACACATATTTTCAGCGCATGTTCACCACTTTGGTTTTAGATAGAGTATATTAAAGCCTGAAGATGGTCAAAATATGACTGAAACATGTAGCATATATTATTAAATTTAATATAATAACATTTTTGTGTCTGACAAAAATTTATGATTTTTAGTCAGTTAATAGTATTTCATCTTCACATTTTCCATCATGAAAACATAGACTAAAAAAAAAAAACATAACTATGATTTTGTGTGATGTTGGCCATAGGTGTGAAAGTTAGTGTCTCATTAAGGGTTGAAGAGAGGCTTGACATTTTAAAAAATATGATGCTAAGGAAGATATTTGAACCTAACAGGAAAGACTTAGCTGGAGGTTGGAGACAACTGCATACTGAGACGCTTCACAGTTTTTGCTGCTTGTCCAGTATTATTAGGGTGATCAACTCAAGTATGAAATGGGCAGGATATGTTACATGAGTGAGGGGGGAATACAAATAGGGTTTTGTCAGGAAACCTGGAGGAAGAACACCACTGGGATGACTCAGGTGTAGATTGAAGCATTATATAAAAATAAGTCTTAAAAGAACTAGGATGGGAGGGAATGGTCTGGATTGATTGGGCTCAGTGTAGTGTCCAGTGGCAAGCTGTTATAAACACAGTCCTGAACATTCAGTTTCCATAAATATGGAGAATTTCTTGACCAGGTGAGAAACTAACTCTCAAAAAGAATTCTGCCCTGTGGTTGAGTGAGTGAGTGAATTAGTTATTTAGTCAGCTGGTTAGTTTATTTATTTAGACAGTCGGTTATTAGAAGGAACCTTACTCATTGACCACCTTTTGTATTTTGATTGTTGTCTTATTATGGTGTTTCAGAGCCTGAGGGCAATGTCGCACCCCGGATTGAGCACTCCATTCCTAATGTGAATGCCCGGGCTGGAAACCCCACTGATCTTGTGTGTGTTGCTCAAGGCTTTCCCCCTCCCAGCTACAGGTCTGTCAGATCAAAGCTGTAACATGCTTGCAGTATGCATGGTATTGTCATTGCCTGTTACTGACATTGCACACAAGACAGCTGCAAGGTGACATCACAAGTCTACCTCATGGAATTCTGCATGTTTTATGTAAAAAATTTGTTGGTAAGCAATGCATTTCCAGTACTGTATCATCAGTTTAGTAAAACTGGGGAACGCTTGTTACCACTCAGTTTTGAATCATTCGGATTTTTGTCTGCTGTCTTCATTTATAAAGGCTAGAACATACAACTACTGTAATTTTACCTGTTTGTATGCGTGTAAAACCCTGGTCTCTAACATAAAGGGAAAAATATAGAATGGAAGTATTCAAGAACAGAGAGCTGAGAAGAATATTTGAACCTAAGATGGAGGCAGTCGTAGGAAGATGGATAAAACAGCATAATTTGAACTCAGTACCACATATAATTAGGTTAATCAGATACTCAGGATGAGATGGAAGGTGTACACAGCATGAATGGGAAAGAAGAGAAACGCATACCAATTTCTGGTCAGTAAACCTGAAGGAAAGAGACAAATTTGAGAGCCTAGGCATAGGAAGAGAATAATACTTTTATGTTTCATAAAGCAGTAGGATGGGTGTGAAATGCATATATTTGGCTAGAAACAGGGACAAATAACTAGCTCTTCTGAACACCATAATGAACCTTTGAGTTTCAAAAAGTGCAGGAAACTTCTTGACTAGCTGAGCAAACACTGGCTTCACAAGACAGTGCTGCATGGGGTTGACTTAGTTGAGTTGTGTTCAGTTGGGCTAAGGAAGGTTTACTCTGACACAATATGGTATGGTATGGTGTGGTTTGGACTGGGTCTTATCTGGTGTAAACTGGTATATCAGTCCAGTCAGTCTAGTCCAGTTCAATCTAATCCAGTCATGTGATTTGCTTTTTGGAGGGTGATAGAAAAATAATTAACTATACATTCTAGTAAACCTTTTTTCAGGGAAAAAAATCTTATTATGGAGAAAATATCCAAGGAAACATCCCAGGTTCTCAGTGTTGTGTAAAAATAATTGTCAGAATATATCATTTTGTAGAGAGGGCTTCCTTCTATAATATAGAATACAAATTACACATTTTATCCAAAGAAAATTAAGTTGCCATAGACACTGGATTAGATGCAAGACTCCCTGCCTGAATAACTTCCAAACAGACATTCCTACAACACATAGGAGATATAAGACTAAACAAAGATGACTCAAGCTACACGAGAAACATACTAGACACAGGACATGACTACAGTGAAGACAACAAGGAAATAAAGACAATAATGGGATAAGACCATTGCTGAAACACCTACAAGAGATACCACATACATTTATGCAGCAAAGATCAAAACCTAAATGAACACAATACCAAAGCCACCAACACCCTCATCAGCCGTGTAGCTGAAAGACAGAGAGGATCCATGAAGCAATAGACATACACAAACATAATCCAAGACACAAAAGTTAAAAACAATAGCACGGACGGCCTGACACAAATAGAATAACAATGCAGGGTACATGAAGAGAAGCAAAACTCAGACTACATGTTTATCTTAGTAATTAATCAATTTGATACATAAAATTTGTTTTACAATAAGTTTATTTCATGCCTCTAATGTTTCGAGCGCATGTGCTCATCATTAGGAGGTCAAAATTGTATTATACAGCCTCTGGTATACAATTTTGACCTCCTGATGATGAACACATGTGCTTAAAACATGTAGAGGCATGAAATAAAATTATTGTAAAATAAATTTTGTGCATAAAGTTGGTTAATTACGAAGATAAATATACTGAAAAGCACAGTCAGCAAAACATCAAAATTCAGACTACATGACTTCTAACCAGGAGACAACATATGCACATTCTACACAAGTCAGCATACCAGCAGTCACAGGCAGCCAAGACACAAAGTACAATACACACAACCACACACAGCTCCACAAATCGTATGCACTCAACAAGCAGTGACAAGACAATATGGCCAAAAGGACAAACACATGGTTAACACATGACAAAGTTGCAAAACAATTATCACATTCACAACATACCAAACAGCCAAACCTGTGCAGTGTAAAACCACCATCCAACTCTTAAGAGATAAACATACAATAGCGGGCAGTGTAAACAGGATACAGTGTAACAGACTTAGAATATGTGTACCTAGTGAAACCAATGTCAAGCATGTACAACAACAGGGCACCCAACGCTGAAACGCATATGCCAGTACCAATTAAAAGTGGGAAAGACAGTTGATCAACAATACTTCACATACTTCCAGGCACTATATGCTTAGTTCCTTCTCTGTCTGCAGATGGTACCGTGACCTGGATGGGGTGCTACAGGAGGTGCGATTAGGTATGGTACTTGTACGCCCCCTGCAGTCCGTTCTTCAATTCCCACGCATTCAGCCTGAGGATGGGGGACGATACGTCTGTGTAGTGAGCAATCTGATGGGTGAGGACCGCCGTGAGATCACTCTGAATGTAATCACACCCCTAACAGCCCATATCCGCCCCCAGCAGCAGATTGTAGATGCAGGTACTCCAACTATGTTCAACTGCTCTGTGCTGGGAGGCAGTGGAAGCATTCATATTTCATGGCTGAAGGATGGACGCCCCTTACTAGATAGCCCCTATGTCAGCATCTTGCAGCAGGGGGAGGTACTGCTTCTGAGAAGTGTGCGCAAGTTGGACCGTGGAATGTACCAATGTGTGGCACGCAGCAATGATGAGAGCGCTCAGGGCAGTGCTGAACTTACCTTGGGAGGTGAGCAAACTGCATGGCACTTGCACTACAGCAATCAATATTTCCACTTCAGAGCTGAGTTTATACATTACTGAATTCTTTGTCGGTTATAATTTGTTTTAACCAGAAATTATTTAATAGGTTTTAAATATGGTCACGTGCATCAGTCTTCTGTGATTGCAGACAATAAACAATTTAAAGTAATATACAAAAAAGCAACAAAATACTCCACATGAAGTAGGTTAGTTTCAGTCAGAGATACTTCCTGTTTTTTACTGTGTTGGTATTTTTATATCATTTATGCATGTACACAGCCATAATTTGTCACAAAATTAACATTTCAAATTAATTTTGTGTAACTTAGTTAGCATATAACAAATATTGATAAGTAGTTTCTGGCATACCAGACGTAATGGCTGTATCACCCTGATTTGTCTCGTAGCATCTTGGTTATATAAAAAGGTTCCACATAAGGAGGATGTGAGTGGTTTTTGATTAAGTTATATATTTTTATATACTGATTTATCATCAATTAGGGTACTGAATTTAACACTCCTGACAATTCCTCAGTTTCCATTATCAGACCAAACTTATTATAGATTCTCAGGGTTCACATGTTATTTACAAAACTATTTCATGCAGGTTTGTATTGTGTAATGTATTTTCTTCTTTTTCTTCAATGGCCCTACAGTCCAATTTCAGAACTTTGCCTACTCAGTGGACTTCTCCCAGTCAGCTCTGTTTTTGACCTCTCTTTCCACTTTGTAATTATGAATTTATTAACATCTGTTTGTACACAATTCCACCATCTGCTCATTGGTCGTCCTCATAGTTGACTTCATTGAGGATTATTGTTAAATAATTTACTTACTTTTCTTTTACTATCCATTCTGTTAACTTGACCAATCCCATTCAACCGACTTATTCTGACCAATTAAAGTATATCTAAATCTCCAAACATCTGCCTTATTCCTGTATTATGTCACCTTCTCCAATTTTCATTTACCTTAATTCCCCCCAAACCTTCTTCTTAAAACGTTTCTTTCAAAAGCAGCCAGCCATTTAACAATATCTTTATTTAGTATCCAAGATTCTGCTTCGTATGTTTCCAGTAGTCTTATTAATGTCTTAGAGATTTTCATTTTTTCTGCTCTGAGTACTAACTGGCTCTTTAGTAGAGGTAGAAGTGGATTAGTAATTATTTTTTTTTAATCTCTGGTCTTAATTCAATTTTATTTATTAAAATTATACCAAGATACGTGTAGTCTCTCATTATTTCAAAATTATATGTACCAAGTTTTACATATTCTTTTCCATTGTAAGGCTCTCATGACACTATCATAAATTTTGTCTTTTTTTTTTATTTCTAATCCCATCTTATTTGTTTGTTAGACTAGTGAGGTAAATACTTCTTCAACATCTTGTAATCTTCTTCCTATAATAATCACATCATCAACATATGCCATAATTTGACTACGTTTGTCAAATATAGTTCCCAAGTTTCTACTTTAGATCTTCTAACTGCAATTTCCAACTCTATATTAAACAGCAAAGGAGTAATTGCATCTCCTTGTCACAAACCTTTGTTAACTTTAAATTCAGAGGATAATGTTGACTAATTTTAACCTTCCCATACATATCATTATTTAAAATTCTGCACATTTACTAATTTTTGGGGGAAGCCTAGTTTATACATTTCACTCCATATTTCCTTTCTCCCTACAGTGTCACATCCTGCTTGAAAATCAATAAATAGATGAGGTACATCATATTTTGTTCCCAACATTTTTCCAATATTTGTCTCCTAGTAAAGATTTGATCAACAGTTTATCTTCCCCTTCAAAGGTCTCCTTGGTATTCTCCTATTATTTTCTCAGCATCAGGTACTCATTTTGCATATAAAATATTTGCCAGAATTTTATATGTTGTACACAGCAATGTGACTGTTCTACGAGTATAATTATCGCACAGCATCATGTTTCCTTTCCTATGAATTGGACATATAATACCATATTTTCACTTGTGTGGTTTGACCTCTTCCTCCCATATTTTAAAGTGCGTTCATTAATAGCCTTCTTGAGTTCTTTTCCTCCCTCCTTAATCAATTTGGCCTAATTTGATCATGTCCAGTTTCTTTTCAATTTTTCAGTTTACTTATTGCCATCTCTATGCCTGCTCATTTGGTGGTTCAGTACATGGTTCTGCAGTTGTACACACATTGTCCACTCTTCTCCACAGACACTGTCTGTTCCATCTTGCAGTTCAAAATGCTTCTCATAATATTCCAAACACTTCTGCAGGACTTTCTCTTTCTTGTTTGCTATGTTACCTTCCTTATCCCTATCAGTAATGTTTGTGATAACAGTCCTTTTCTTATACTATTCACTTCTTAATAAAATTTCTTTGCATCATTGATATTGTAAGAAATTTGCATTTGCTCCAACTTTGATTTAAATAGTACTCTCTTTTGTCTAAATATTTTATGTGCTTCTTGTATTTTATCCTTATATTCTTGTTCATTTTATCTGGTATTTCATTTAATCACTTTGTTTTAATCTCCCTTTTTAGCTTAGAAAATTATTTGACATTCTTCATCAAACCAAATATTTCTTTGTGTTCTTTCTTTTTATCCTATTATTTTTCCAGCTGCTTTATTTAATCCTTTTTTTTATTTTGTTCCATATCACATTTATATCTTCCACTTCCCCCAGTCAAGTATTTCATACATTCACTGTTACCTCCTTGATACATTCTTCTTTTACTTCTTTCTTACTTATCCCATTTCTTTATTTCACTTTTCTTGGTTTTCTCACTTCACTTGATTTCACTCTACTTTTGGTCATCACTGAAATATGGTCTGATTCTATTTCAGCACCTCTCACGCTTCTCACATCACAAACATTCATGCAGTGTCTTCTATCAACCAGTATGTGATTTATCTGGTTACATGTTTTGTTGTCAGGTGATGTGTCAGGTGACCTTGTGAATTACCTGATGTTGATACCATGTTCCTGTCACAGCTAAATTTCTTCCCAGTGCAAAATTTACCATTCATTTTCCAGTGTCACTGGTTTTGTTGTGAAGGCTATGCCCTCCACCTCCTGGATATAAATAGGACTGTTTTCTAACTTTAGCATTGAAGTCCCCTAGTATTGTTTTCATGTAGTAATTGGGAACTTCATCACATACCTTCCCCAAAGAACCATAAAAGTCTTCTTTGGCTACTTCAGTTGGGGCATGTGTTGACATCAGTACCAAATTGTAATGTTTAAGTTTAAACTTAATTTTACAAATTCTTTCATTTACAGTTTCAAAGTCTAATAAATTATGCATAATATATCTACTAATATAAAATCATGTTCCAAATTCATGTTTGTCACTTTTATGTCCACAATACAAAATCATATAATTCTATTTTATCATAGTTCCTTTCTGTGGCCATCTAATTTCTTGCAGAGCACATGTATCAACTTCACACTCACCCATTTCTTTCACCACTCCGTTCATAGCTCCTGGTCTGTACAATATGCATATGTTTCAAGTTGCTATCCTCATTTCACTAATCTTTTTTTCCACTGCCTAGGTCAATTCCACTCAGTTTGATTGTTCCAAGGCCAAAATTTAGGTTTCCTAACAGTTAACTTTTTCACAGTGACAGGTTGTCATCCTGTCACCAACCCCAGGGGCAGGGAGGCCCAACAATATCCCCATGCACTGGGTACCCCTTTTGGTCACCTTTATGGCATGCATGGCCTGCAGTGGGACTATTCTTTCACCTGGTCACCACATGGGGAATTGTGTAATGTGCATCACCACACAAAATAGTGAGAATCCTGTCTTAAATGTCCCCAGCCCACAATGTAACTTGTTCTCAGTGTTGGATATTAAAAGATGGAGAAAGTGGCAACATTTGCAATATACTAAGCCACTCAGTTCACTTAAGTTACATATATTTGAAAGATGAAAATAATTACAACAAAATCCTGAATTTTCTTCCCTTCTTTATTTGTCTCTCTTTCATGTTATTCTTTTCTTCTTACATCTCTCTCTCTCTCTCTCTCTCTCTTTCTGTTATTCTGTCTTATGGTTTCTACATCCAATTCTTCTTCCTTTCCACTCCTTCTATATTTTCTTCTTCTTTGTTTCATTCCTCTTCTCACCCTTTCTTTTCTTTCCTTAGTCCCAGAAATACACAAGTTTTGTACATTTCCCACTGTTACAGCCATCTCCCCTGAGCTACAATTAACATTCATAGAACAGACCTTGCAGCCAGGCCCACCAGTGTCACTGAGGTGCTCTGCCTCAGGAAACCCCCCACCACGAATCACATGGCTGCTTGATGGAGGTGAGCTCATGCCTCGGGGCTATGTCTTGGGCAGCTACCTGGATTCTGCAAACAATGTCATCAGCCACATGAACATCTCGTCTGTCCGTGTACAGCATGGTGGCCTATACACCTGTGTTGCCAGGAATGTCCTTGGTGCTGTCCAGCACTCTGCCATGCTCAATATCTATGGTAAGTTACCTCAGTACAGAAAAGTAAGCACAGAAACAAGTAACACTTAAGATTTACTGTATTTCACTAACATGAATTTTGATGCTTCAGGAATTTACTTGTTCTGGAAGAAAGTAGTAATTTTTCATTTAAATCTCTAGAGAAGCCAGTTTCTAGGTAGAGGAAAAGCTGGTAAAATCTTGGTTGACAAGCTGTGTCAGTTCAGAGTTGAAGTCCAGTGGCACAGAGATTCACACTGTCTCCTTTACCATTCTTAATGGCTGGACAGTCAAGAAGATTTGATCATTTTTAGCACTAAAACTGTTAAACTTGAAACATTAACTGTCATGAAAGTCGATTAGTTTGTATGCATACACACTACACCATGAAGACAAATAGAAGAATTAAAATGAAACTACACATGTCACTAACCTTTATAGCAGATACCCCTGGAATAAATTTCCGGGTACCCACTGGATGTAACACTCACTGGACCCCAGAGCCAGTGCAAATACATTTGTGAAGCATAAGAAGACAGCCCAAAGTAACTTAATAGCAAACAAGAGTAGAATGATGTACTAAAGTTTAGATGACATATATTTTCCAAGTGTGTTCTGCATGCTTTTGTATTCTAGATATCATACTGTAGAGACTGAAAAAGAGTTTTCCTTCTACTTAATTTAAGGTATGCCACATTACAATACATGCGAAACACAAATTTAAATGTGCATCACCCCCATTGTGTCAATATCAATACGTAACAATAAACAAGACAGTCAGTCTCTACACAACAATTTATTAAGGTGATCAAGAAAGATACATGTTTCAGTGGTGTAAAACAACCATCTTCAGGCTTCATATTTCAGAAGCGCATAAAGAAGAAATCATATAGCTATAGCCATTCATATAATAATAAAACTTACAGGAGAGATCTCATCCTTACATAAAATGTTTGTAGAAATCACATTTGGGAAACACTTTTACAGGATGTCAAAGTGTTGTAAAATATTGTTATTAGGAAAAAGTAATGCATTAAATTCTTGAACATGGAGATGAATCAAAATAGAATTTTCAGAACTGATGAGGATGATTAAAGAATATGAAAGTGATGAGCTGATCATCCATTGGAGATACAGTCATGTAGTGGTATCTGTAATAAAATTGTGTACTGTAATAAAACATTATATATAAAAAAATATAAGGTGTAAGGAAAGTGAGAAATATAATGTGTGTTGGAAATTATTCTTACATTGATGTATCTATATCAATGTAACTATAATGTAAGTATAATTTCTGATACAAGTTACTCTTCTCACTTACCTTACACCTTACATTTTCTTGCATATAATGTTTTATTACAGTACACCATCTTATTGCAGAAACCATTATATTGTTATATCTCCAACAGACTATCGGCTCATCACTTTCATATTTTTTAAGCATCCATATATCCACTTGTCATCACTTCTGAAACATTTATTGTGATTCATCTCCAAGTCAAGAATTTTATGCTTTACTTTTTCCTACCTAACAATACTTTACAATACTTTTACACATTGTAAAAATATTCCCCAAATCTGATTTCTATGTAGGGACCAGAACTTGTCCATAAGTTTTATTTTCAAATTTGTGGCTATAGCTGTGTGATTGCCTCCTTCACCCACATATGCAATACAAGACAGATGATGGTTGTTTTACCCAACTGAAACATGTAATGTAATGTAATGAATTTTTTTGCATTCTATAAATCCAAATTAGGATAAAATCCTGTGGATATAGATTTAGTCATATACATAGTGTTGGAAGAATCTTAGCAATAAATAAAAAAGTACAAAAATAATAAAACACCTAAAACCAATTTTCAATTCAGTTTTCAATGGAATATCTCTGATAATTAAAATATTCTTCACTATTATAAAAGGAATTTATGAGTTAAAACCTCTTTAAAGCATTCTGAAACAGTACTATCTCATTAACTAAGTTTTTGATATTGTGAGGAACGTTGTTAAAAATTTTAATTGCTGAGTAGTACACTCCCTTCTGGAACTTTGTTAGATTAGCTGTGGGTGGATGTAAGTTGGTTTTAAATCTTGTGTGAATACTGTGGATCTGATTATTTGTATAAAATAAATGTTTGTTTTTATCACAAATATTGACATTGAGAAGATATATTGAGAATATAAGGGCAGTATTTCTAATTTTTGAACACTTCCCTACATGAATCTCTCTTTCTTGATTTTGTGATGATTCTAATCACCCTTTTTTTTTTAATTTTGAAAATCTTATCACTATGTGGTTGATTTCCCCAGAAAATTATCCCATAACTCATAATTGAATGTATGTATGCAAAATAGACTATTTTTAAAGTTTCTGGAGACATTATAGCTTGTATCGTTCGAATTACAAAACATGCTGTATTCAATTTGGACATCATTTGGTCTGTATGAGCCTTCCTTAATAGGGAGTCATCAATGATCAAGCCCAAGAATTTTGTATTTGAATAGCTTTTGACATAATTACCCTGGTAGTTAAGTTTCAAATCATAATCTCGGCTATTTTTTGTATTGAATTGTAAGTAATGTGTTTTATTATAATTTAATATTAATTGGTTTACTTTAAACCAATTAATATCCCCAAATATTTTATCTATTTTTGTTTCAAAATTTTCCACATTTGGACTAGTTACTCTTATACTGGTATCGTCCGCATACAAAAGAATTTTGGTTCCAATGGATACTAAATTTGGCAAGTCATTTATATAGATCAGAAAAAAAATGGGTCCCAAACTTGATCCCTGTGGTACCCTCTGTTTTATTTTCTCCCAGGTGGATTCAATACCATTATTATGACTTAAAATTACTTTTTGAAATCTTCCACCTAAATAAGATTTTACTAAATTGTAAAATTTTCCTCATACTCCATAGAATTTCATTTTCTCTAATAGCACATCATTATTAATAGTCAAATGATTTATTGAGGTCACAAAATATTCCTCCTACCATCTGCTTGTTGTTCAATGCTGTCAGTATTTCATTTTGTAATATATAAGAAGCTTTTTCTGTTGACACTTCACTTCGAAAACCATATTGATGCTCGTTCAATATAACATTATTGTTCAGATGATCAAATAATTGTTTGTATATGACATTTTCGAAAATTTTAGAAAATACAGTTAATAGGGAGCTTTTTTGATCACCAACACATATACATTTTATACAATTTAAAGCCACAAGTAAGTCAATTTCAGATATTGACATTACATATGATAACCAACAAATCATTCCTATTACCTACACAAAATTCTTAAGAATATTTATAAATGATGAATTTACTTGGAAGAAACATATAAATTGCATTAAACCTAAGCTAAGCAGAGCTTGCTATGTAATGATATCTCTCAGAACATAAATGCCACATAATTCTTTGAGGTTGGTTTCTTATTCCTATTTTCATTTACAAAAGAATATCATTAGAATTATTCTGGACTGTAAAAGTAGAGACTCTTGTAGGAATCTGTTTAAGGAATTAAAAAAAAACCTTACTTCCTCCATCCCAATATATATATATATACGAGTATATTCTCCTTTTTGTGATTAATAATAAGGACCAAAGCATATTAAATTCAGAGGTTCATAGCATGAAAACAAGACAACATTGTAATCTTCACCCACCTTTACCAAGTTTGATAAAATACCAAAAAGGTGTTTATTACTCTTCAATAATCTTCCTTCACACATTAAGACAATGTCTGGTAATCCTAAGTAATTTAAATCAACCCTGAAAAATTTTCTACATACATACTCCTGTCACTCTTTAGCTGAACATTTTCACTCAAATCATAATTAAAGCTTTCTAACATTATTAACTACATACATGTATGTTATACACTGACTGTTGTGGCACACCTTTAATACTAATTTAATGTTTATGTTATCAATTTGAATGCTTACTAATGTTGATACAATTTTCTAATTCATATATTCTACGTATTTCCACTATAGCATTCCTTTCACATTTAATGGATCATTTCTAATTACTTGTATTTTCTATATCCTTTCAACATTTTTAAATTGTTTATTTTATTTCACTAATGTCACTGTAAGACTTGTTATGTATAATGTGCTATATTATGATGTATGCCAATTACTGAAACACTAATTAATGTCTTTTAATGTTAAATATTCCTTATTTTATCCAGCATTAACACGCAATTTTATCTATCTTTATAGAGAGTTTTTCAGTACATGTAAGATATACAGTGATTTATTATTTCAGACTTCAAGCCAACTATACGTTGACTCCATTATATGTACCTGATTTATTGTTGTATACTATTATAAGCATTTGCATGTGTTTTCTGTTTTATATGTGCAGCTGGTTTTCTTTCCTTCATGGATCTATGGAACATATGGAGTAAATTAATTAATTAAGTGTTATATATAGACCGATTTTCTTATTTATTGTTACAAAATACAAACTGTACAAGTATATCTTTATGAGGTCTATGTACCTAGTATTTTATACACCCAGAATGTCCTAGAAGACCATAATCTTCATCAAGACCTTTATACAGAAATTCGGAGCCACAACATATAAATGGAGAGTCTACTGTTCATGACTCCCACATGCAGTGTTCTGCCCCTGTATTTCAGTGATCTCTATGTAGACATTTTGCAGGTCCCCCTTCTGCACGCATACCACAAAACCTGACTGTGGTTGCTGGTCTGGATGTGTACCTGCGCTGTCCAGTGGCGGGATTTCCCATTTCCAGTGTCACATGGCAGCGTGGTGGTGACATCCTGCCAATTCATCTCAGGCAGAGAGTGTTTTCCAATGGCACACTACTGGTCCGAAAGGTTGAGGGTGCTACTGACATAGGAGAATACTCCTGCTCTGTCAGCAACCAGCAAGGGCAGTCAGCTCATGGCAGACTGTACCTTGATGTAATGAGTAGGTATCATGATTATAGGTTGCAAGATGATGATAGTAGTTGATATATTTCATACTATTCATACTACAAGATGATGTGACAGATTTTGATAATACCTAAATTATTTTCTGGAAATTAGCCATCATTTGTAACTTCTTAATCAAAAGAAATTTGTATTTCACTGCAGTATAAACCTGTAACTGTCTGAAATGATGCAGCCAGAACCAAGTAAAACACACCAACACCCTTCTCCCCATGTGTGTGTTTAAGGAGAATAGGGTCAGTTTGTATTGTTACTTAAATGTTAACATTTTAAGAATTCACTTTTTTAATTAGTACCATTTGTTTAGCAGCTTTGGACTCATTTTGTGTTAAAGAAAACAATTAAAGCAAAGGGATTTGAAACTTTCAATGACCATCAACCAACTCTGTACCCCATTTGTAACAAATACATTGCCCACTTGGGTAATGTCCATGCAGGCAGATGGGTGGCCTGATCAGTACTTAACTTACTGCAGCAGAGATGCATATGCACCTAATGTGCATTGTTTCTCTCACTCACTGAGTCATATCCACTATGTTTTTCATCCCTTTCTTTAGTAGTGTGTGCAAGTCACTGCAACAAAGATGTATGTGGCATCTTGTCACTTCATAGTTGCCTCTGAACTCAGTCTGACTATTTTTGATATATCTGTTCAATAAGAACACAAAATTACTATTACCTTCACTTATTCTTGCAATTACAGTACAAAACCTGTACGAATTACTCATTCTTATTTAGTTACCAATGAGAAGCACAGAAAATGTGAAGCATTAGTATATGTTCTTCTTACATTGTGAAGCTGAACTGTGCATTTGCCTGTAGCAAGAGGGGGGATGCCTGCAGAGAGACATGAACACTTGGACGGTCTTACCAAAGGCTCAGAATGTCCATGATCAAGTATCAGTAGAACATACTTGTAAAGGTAAAGAATGACATCCATTAAACACCATTAGCAAGTAGAAGTAACTTTAATGGACAACTGGCTATAGCTATGGCCTTTGAGGCAAGGCCATCCAAAAACATCTTGCTACCTAAGGGACATCTCTCAGAATTCTGAAAAAGTATTAATGGCGTAATAAATACAAACACATTACACATCCATCAGGATTTTTCTTATGCCATACTAAATGCATACTGAACGGAATTTCATGAAACTGCTTTCTACACAACGAGATATTGAATGCTTTTCTGGCCTTGCCTGTACAACCCTTAGGCTGCCCTGCTTCATTACAACAGTGATTTTGCTACCACCATAAATCCAATGGGAGTACTGAAGACTACAAAAGCACCAAGCATATCAGATAGTTCATGATTCTTTACTCGTTATTCTTCCATTCAGTCCATCCAGTCACAAACATGACATGATTTCATGAATATGCTGAATAGGCTTATTCTTATTTGGCTTCAAAATTAATTTTAGCAGACAAGGTTAATTTCCAAGTGTATCTATTGACAGACGGAGTTTTTGTGGCTTATCATGGACATTCAAGTGCCCAAAATGCAAAACACAGGTACCAGCATATGTCATGCTAAGCCATGCACTGGTTAAGTTTTAGAGACCAACATGGACAATAATAATATACGAGTGCAGTTAAAACTGTTTTATCCGACATCTTTGGGGGAGAAGGTGTTGCCAGATATTGCAATTTTCTTAGTATCAGAATGTTATGCCTAATGTGTATTTTGGAGTATCTAGCACCCTCATGGACAGACCTAACCCAATTTGTCACTTGATATCTGCCCTGTTTTCCTTGCTGCACTTTAAAGTCCCTCTTCACCCTACTTATGCAACAAGTTTCACATATCATATAAAAAAAAGCAGAATGTCAAAAATTAACTCTCTTGATCATCATACAACTCTATTGACATCACTGAATTACACATGTGTTTTGGTGTCTTCATCTTCACTGTTCACTTATGTAATTTTACCCTGTAAATAGTCTTTCTTGATCAACTTAAATAATATAATATCAACTTAAACTTTACTTGTTACCAGAAGTATTTACCTTTAGTTCTTCAGGCCTATCTCTCTTCTGCACTTCACATCATCTTCCATTGCCGTTACTTTCGCCACGGATGCTGACACTACACCTGGCTTAACACTGCCGTTCCTCTGGATATGACTGGAGATATGTGTGGGACTTACAAGCTTTCTGGAAAATCTGAAGAATCTCTGCTTCCATGGTGCATTGTTTTCATTTCCACATAAAAGTGGAATGCAAAATATGTAGCTGCATTACTTTCTGTGCCGAGTAACATGGCTGGCTTTTAGTAAACTTCAGAAGTGTAGAATACAGTTCTGCAGCTTTACAAATTTTTACTGGGACAGTTTCTTTGTCTGAAGATTGATTCTCAAGAGGTTTACTTTCAGATGCTGGGTTCATAACAGCATTAATTAAGTCTTCAACAGCTATGATACGTGACATTACAATCCCTTTATCTGCATCACCCCACTCTTCCACATCTTCCTGAGTAACTTCACTTTCAGGGTTGGAGGGGTCCATTTTTTCGGACATCAACACCATTTCGTGAACTGTGTCTTTGTTGCAAACATTAAATCCTGTGAAGTCTCCTTCGCCAAAAGCATCCTCAGCGATTATTATTGCTTGCCACATTATCGTCCAGGCTTGACACACCGTTTGCACTTCACTGAATTCTATTCAAGGACTACGTTGTAAACTGCATTGTTTATAGTGTAGTGCATTGAAAGTCTTTTATTGTTCCTTCATGATTCATAAGCTTGCAAAGGAAACCTTGCCAATAATAACACATCATATTTTGTATGACTTCTTGGTCCATAGATTGTCATATTTGGAGGCGGTAAAGGACATAATATTTCCCAATTACAGTTCAAATTCACGAGAGTGTGCATTGCAAATATCGAGTAACAGTATAAATTTGCTGACTTCAGGCATGCCAGTCTTGTGGAAATGTTCTTTCACCGATGGTAAAGAAAGTGTGGAAATACCAATGCTTAAAAGATCTTCCTGTAAATCCAGGAATTTGATTGCCCTGTGTACTCCACAGGTAAATGCAGAACATCTTTGTTTGTGGACGCTGGTATTGACGACCCACCCCCATCTAGCACCAAGGTTAAGAAAGAGTAGAGCTATTCCTCTGCTCCTCCTCTGGGCCTTTATTGCCTCTTCTAGGGTGAGCTTTACCTCTGTCAATTTGCCGAGATTTCCAGATAATCCAGTTATGGATAAAACAGTTTTTGCTGTAGCTTGTTGTGCCACTGTGTTACACACAAAAAATGAAATGGAGAAAATACTCCCTTCTTTCTCCTTATTTCCTCATAAATCGCATTGATTTTGTTGCATTAACAAAGAGGAACTTCAACAAAAACAAATAATGCACAAACTTAAAATATATCTTTAATATCATTCTCTGTGTATGTTAATTCATCATTCCATCTTCACCAAGATAACTACATTTTATTTAGTAGCAGGTTGCTTTTATATCGTCTAAGTAACATATTTCTGTCATTTGTAGAATTTAAGATCACACTCTAGTAGCAGAACATGAGTGTGCGTAGCAACTGTGACAAACCCGTTTCCTATTCTGAAGTTGTTAACGATCCTATGTAACCTGCATGATGATGATCTTTCTCATTATTTCATGCCCTACATTCATGATGTTGGTAAATATGCAATTCTGCTGCTGGATTAAGAGCATCTGCTGAATTTTCAGCACAATTTCTCAAATATAGAACCAGTAAACTTGAATGTGTTTATTCAAAACAAATTCTAAAACACTGCTCATGCGTATACAAATACAGCGATTTAATGCCTATTTACAGAACCCCCTGAAATAGCACCATTCCATTTCCCAAGCAACTTACAAGAAGGAATGCGAGCACAAGTATCATGCAGCATCATATCTGGAGACTTCCCCATCACAATCACATGGCGCAAAGATGGAGGCCCATTGCCACAGGAGGCAGATGTACAGGAACAACAACACCAGTTTGTGAGCAGCTTGATGTTCAGCGATCTGGCAGCCCGACACTCTGGACACTATACATGTATTGCCAGCAATGCAGCAGCTGTAGCTAACTACACTGCTAAGCTCATTGTTAGAGGTACAATTTCTATGAAAACGAGTTATGATGTGGTTGTTGGTCAATTATAAAGTATTATCCATCATAAGAGTCACTCTCTTCGAGTGACTGAGAAGGCTATTAAACATTAATTTAGACAGTATTCTATTTTTGAATGTGCTCATGATACATGCATCAGCTCAGATAAAATTCATCATCAGGTACCAGTTAAACTATATAGAAGAAAAATTTCTGATCAACAGATTATTAAATACAACTTGAGATATTAGATTTACATTCAAGTAATTTAAATATTTATTTAGCCAAAACTCTGATATGCTGAATTTGAATTATTTATTAAAAATAATATATTACTATTACATAATGTAAATATTTAAAAATGCAGTTCTGGTATGAAGTGCATGATCTAGGTGTTTCCTTCAAATGTGCATGTGTATTGGTACAATGTGGGGCATCTACAAAATGGTATATCATTTTATACCAATTATATCCTCCACACAACTATATATTTCTTCAGAATCAGTCACACAACAACATTAAAATTTTTATTTTACAGGTGACTAGTTTCTCTTCAGGTTTGGAGCCATCATCAGGCCTTATCCAAGACCAAAGATACGGAAAACTTTAAAACTGCAATTGCAGTTTGAAATTATTTTAAAATTATAAATTTTCCAAACATATCTAGGCTTCTTGTATGACAAAGCCCTCTATATATTTATATACATTTGTAATACATTTTAATGTAAAGATGAGATCTCCATCCTAAATTGCAGTTTAAAGATTTTTGTATATCTTTGTTCTTAGATAAGGCCTGATAATGGCTCAAAACCAGAGTCGATGCTAGTCACCTGTAAAATAAAAGTTGTAATGTTGTTGTATATGACTGACATTGAATAAATATATAGCCTCCTTGTGATCTGACACACAAATGGAGATTTGTATGCAGATTTCATATCCTCTGCTTCTGTGCAATATTACACGTCCAAGTTCACAAATGAGTAATTGTAATTCACACAGAGGAGCTACACCAGCTCTGCAGCCCATCCAGCCTTCTATTCAGTGGTTATTGCAGCTTTTGTCAGGTGTAAGGTGTCCACAGCACAAAGCTGACCACTTACCTCTATTGGGTGTTGAGATTAAGAATGCATGGAGCTATGCATTTGTGTCATCATGCTTCGTTAAGCAGTAAATGATCCAGACCTGTTTGAGAGTAATAGGATACTGTGTTGGTTATGGTGCTAGTTCTGAAGGCAGTATAAATAAATAGTATGAATAAAAGACACAAATGTGGTGTCTCATTGAATCCTGTTAGGAAGAGTTCAACAAACTGTGGGATACTGTAGGATTGTTACAGTGACAATCTCAGTAAAACACATATAATGTTATTTTATTTTGTCTTGAGCTTGTACAGTACAGTTTTCGCTTGTAGTCGTGTGGCGTGTGATGCCTGCCAACTCGAACTGTGCCTCAGCTTGAGTGAACCAGATGGCCGGTCGATCGGGCCAGAAAGGCGGCAAGCGCACAGCGACTCTGTACACCGCTGAGCTGACAGTCTCGTCAGTTGTGTCCATCATGCTGTAAAGTGCAGTCGTATCGCTCATCAGGGTCACCAATATATGTGGGATACTGTAGGAGTGTTACAGTGACAATCTCTGTAAAACATATAATGTTATTTTATTTTGTCTTGAGCTTGTACAGTACAGTTTTCGCTTGTAGTCGTGTGGCGTGTGATGCCTGCCAACTCGAACTGCGCCTCAGCTTGAGCGAACCAGACGGCCGGTCGATCGGGCCAGAAAGGCGGCAAGCGCACAGCAACTCTGTACACCGCTGAGCTGACAGTCTCGTCAGTTGTGTCCATCATGCTGTAAAGTGCAGTTGTATCGCTCATCAGGGTCACCAATATATGTGGGATACTGTAGGAGTGTTACAGTGACAATCTCAGTAAAACATATAATGTTATTTTATTTTGTCTTGAGCTTGTACAGTACAGTTTTCGCTTGTAGTCGTGTGGCGTGTGATGCCTGCCAACTCGAACTGCGCCTCAGCTTGAGTGAACCAGACGGCCGGTCGATCGGGCCAGAAAGGCGGCAAGCGCACAGCGACTCTTTACACCGCTGAGCTGACAGTCTCGTCAGTTGTGTCCATCATGCTGTAAAGTGCAGTCGTATCGCTCATC
>Ga0123354_10001180_pt1 | contig 30719 bp, 15 predicted proteins | sample TergutLab28metaG_2_FD_97872 | JGI IMG/M metagenome (GOLD analysis project Ga0123354, IMG submission 97872) | Labiotermes labralis P4 segment gut microbial communities from Petit-Saut dam, French Guiana - Lab288 P4 | ecosystem: Host-associated > Arthropoda: Insects > Digestive system > Gut ... | reverse complement strand
GTTTCCCCAGCAAGACCCTATACACCCCCCTCTCCTCACCCATACGCGCCATATGCCCAGCCCATCTCATTCTTCTCGATTTTATCACCCGCACAATATTGGGTGAGGAGTACAAATCATTTACCTCCTCGTTATGCAGTCTCCTCCATTCCCCGTTATTTCATCCCTTCTAGGTCCAAATATTCTCCTCAACGCCGTATTCTCAAACACCCTCAGCTTCCTTTCCTCCAGCAATGTCAACGACCAAGTTTCACATCCATACTAAACAGCAGGAAAAATTATATTTCTATATATCTTGATCTTTAAATTTTTGGATAGCAACCTGGAACAACCGTAACAAAACAAAATTCTATTCAGGAAAAAAATTAAGAGCAAACTGAAGTTAGGGAATGCTTGCTGTCATTCGGTGCAAAACCTTTTGTCTTCCGGCTTGCTATACAAAACATTTTAGATTAAAATATGCAATACTATAATTTTTTCTGTTATTTTGTATCTGTGGAAACTTGGTCGCTCACATTGAGGGAGGGATGTAGGCTGAGAATAGGGTGTTGAAAAGAATATTTGGGCCTAAGAGGGACGAGGTACAGTTAAGTGGAGAAAAATACATAATGAGGAGCTTAATGACATGTAGTCCTCACCTAATATTATTCGGGTGATTAAATCGAGAAGAATGAGGTGGGCTGGGCATGTAGCTCATGTGGTTGAAAGGAGAGGCGTATACAGGGTTTTGTTGGGGAAACATGAGGGAAAGAGACAACTTGGGAGACCCAGGCGTAGACGGGAGGATAATATTGAGACGGATCTTCAGGAAGTGGTATGGGGGGGGGGGTATTGACTGGATCGAGCTGACTCAGGATAGTGACAGGTGGCGGGCACGTGTGAATGTAGTAATGAACCTTCGGGTTCCATAAAATGCGAGGAATTTCTTGACTAGCTGAGAACCGGTTACCTTCTCAAGCAGATCTCTGCTCCATGGAGTAAGTAAGTAAGTAAGTAAGTAAGTATGCAAGTAAGTAACCTACGGGGTAGATATACGTGTATGGGTATATACTATCTGTGTGTGTGTGTGTGTGCGCGCGCGCGCGCGCGCGCACGAGCCTGTGTTTTAAACACTGTCATTTTCTTAAGAAAACTTTGTTCTGTAGACTGTGTCAGTCGTGCAATTTTTAATAAAGTACAAGTTTTCGGAAGCCGGCCCTGTTTCCTTGCTCGGGTAAAGGGAAGTGTCTGATCTGGTGGACCCTTTAGAAAGAGCTAATCTCAGTCCAAAGTCATAAAATCACTTCAGTAAGTCATACACCGTTATCAGTGCCCTCTAGATATGTATTATTTTTATTCGTCACTTTGTAAAACGTAGTAATTCATGAAACACTGTATTCGAGATACCTATTACCTCAAACTGCAGTCTTCACACAGACACATACACGCACATGCACACGCATACACACACACACACACACACACACACCAAAAAGTCAATTCGAAATTGAAACCCCGCCTCCTGCCACCACCAACCTTATTAAGCATCTGAAAACTTTTTTCAGATCCTGTATGTATGGCTGTATTTGTGCCAGGATTTTCATCAGGAGTGCTTGGAGTAATCTCTGCCACGTCAAGTTCACACTTTTGATTCTTTGCTTCTCTTTGTTCTTGACCTACGATTGATTGTGCTTCATTGCACGGAAGTTCTAGCTCTTCATGGTGTTTCTTCTAAATCATTCCGTCTCTTGAGTCCAGGTTCTGTCTTATTTGTCCTTCTCTTATCTTCAGCTCTGTTATAAGTTTACTTCTCACAATTTTTTCGAACTTTTGTATGTTACGGTCGTGTTCCAGTCATCAGGAACTGTATGTGTGATTTCAGATGGTATTCCTTTGAATGGATATATCAACATATGTGTGCACATCAACTCAGAAGCAGAGAAGGCAAACACATCTGTTATGGATGCTCTTGCAACGTCTCTATCAACTTCATACATTTTTTCCTATTTATATGCTAAAACGTTTCCAGCCTTTGGGAAAAATTAGACATGATTCATCACCGTTGAAAATTCTTATTGGATCCAGAAGAATGTCCAGCGATTTTTCTTCTTTAAGGACATCTTCAACCTGCTGAAACTTATAATTGAAAAATAAAAGTAAGCAGCTACCTACAAAATCCACAATAATAAACAAATTTTTTGCCATTTGCTGGTATCTGTCTCACCCAGTTTGGCACTGGATGCGGTTACACTTCATTAGTGCAAGTGGACAACATAGGATAGCAGCGAAGGGATGCTCTACACCATCCACTTCCAGTATTATCTTTAAAACGAGCTTTTCTCTGGTTTACAGTCAGAAATTGTTTAGCAGACTATTGGATACATAGCTTTGTCTGAGAAAATCCTTGTCGAGAGCAATCACTTATCCATCTGACTGAAACTTGTCCTTCATCTTCACTAATTACAGGCGGAGGTCCCATAGAAGACTGTGAAAATTTGTTACTAAATCAAAACTGAAAAGTGCAACTGAGGATAATGTACTTTCTCGCTGCCACTTTTTTGGCTACACACCCTTGAATCATTGGTAAAGCCGCCTGTAAATTTGCAGGGTTGCAAACACTTTTTTCATTTTTTCTACGTAACCCAGATATAATCCTACGCATGTTGATGAATAAAAAATATAGGCAAATGTCACCAGGCAACATTTTTGGCACTTCAGGTAACTATAGAATTGAGAGTAGTTCGAAAACCTGATAGTGTTTTGGCACCCCGTTTTAGCACCCCATGCCAATTACTGTTAAATTTCATTATAACTGCATGAGAATTAAACTGGTGATTAGATGTACACCTTAAGCTGCGGTGTGAATAAGACGCAAGCCGCTGAAGTAGCCTAAGAACTTCGTCACCATACTGCCCCATCTGCGTTTCAAAATACCACGCCGTACCCAGTACGATGTACGAAAATTCATCGCACAAAACGTGACCACTCCATAGCCCTCGCTGACATCTGCCACCTCTAACAATTTATCTTTTATCTACATTAGAAATTGAATGTGTTAAAAAGAAAGAAAGAAAGAAACTGTGAACATACTGTGCAAGAAGTGAGATCTCATTTCCTGTACTGCTATTTGTATATTCCTTTTAAAATGTTCTACAGCTAGCCTGATGATGACCTTGCGAGGTCTAAACATGTAGCTGTATTCATGTTTTGTAAAAAGCTGGTGTTTCGATGACAACGTGTTTATTTTTCCTTATGATGACTTGTTGATCAATAAGGTAACGGTAAAGGTAAAAAACATAACTTAAGAACACAAGGCAGTTTTATACAGTTACTGGCATACGATGCCAACGACTAAAATTTCGTTTGCATTAAAGTTATTGGCATTTTTGACAGCAATTTTTATCATGTCCAATTTTACAGCAGATCATTTAGAACTACTCTTCAGGAAAATATACGTGTAAGTTTCATAAGGCTGCCATGTGGAATAAAAAATAAAATTCAGAAATTAGAAGGTTATATAAATATATCGTACCTTTAAAAATCGTCTTTTATTTTCTCCTGCCGCTAACATCGTCTGTTGCAAGCAGCCGCGACGTTAAGCAAAGTGCTTGCGTTTGGTAACTCTAGTACAACATGAAAGACCAAACAACCATGAATCCGAATATCATTCAAAGATGGCGCCTTTATGGCTGGGCATCTTATTAAAGCGCAAAAGAATGAAAAGGTCCCAATAACTGTCACAGTGCCAACCACTCTACGTTTTCTCCGATTTTTTATCTCAATCGTAGTATTAACTCCAAATGGGCAATTTTTGGATTGTGCCACTGTTGCGTTTAGTGAGTGATATGATCCTTGTCCCCCTCCTCTCTCGTTTTCCTGCCTTTCATCATAGCACTTAATGTGAAGAGTATAAGTTATCCAGCTCCTTATTACTGTATGCAATATTATCAGTTCTCCTGTTTTTCCTCTCCCTTGTGTCATATGAATTTCGAAAGCCATCTCACTAGCCCTCAGTTTATTTCTTTAGCCTACGGAGAGCATATGTTTTGTAATCATACAAAAAAGTATATTAAAATATAGTTTAAAATATTCCAATGCGAACCAAAGTGATACCGAACGTACTTCGCCTATATAGAAGATCATGCTAATACCGGTGCCTAGTCACTGGATAATTATTTACAAAGTGAGCCATAATCTAGTTGTTTGAAAATATGAACTAAATATAACATCACTCCCCGTCGGTTTAAAGTTCATGTTATTAAGTATTAGGATTCGGAGCTATCAAATATAATTATTCGACTCCATTTACATAATTATGTGTTATAATATTTGCATCTCTATTTAAAATGTGTAACAAAGTGAAAATAATAGCAGTTCTGCAACGGACACATCTTGCTCGTGTTAGAAGGTTCACATCGTATCAGTTTCAACAACGATGTTGTAATGCAGCCCTATAGTTTGTTTTATCCGGTTGTGTGTGTAATAAGGAGGACCTTTGCATAAATTCTTCATCCAAGCTGAATTTATGGGATGTGTCTTAAAAATTATCAGCCTTTTTATAAAAGCTAAAATAAATACATAGTAATAATAATAATACATAGTTTTCTACTGACGTAAATCCTTTTGTACAAGTTTAAACCGACGTACTGTCCCCTCGCCTAATAATAATGTTTAATGAAATAGATTATGGGAATCATATTTTGCATCTTCAGTGAGTTGCACTTCACTCTTTGTCAAATTTCAAAAGAATACACTTGTTGGGCAATACATACCTAATAAATTTAAACTATGTTTTCTCAGACAGATTTCGCCTCTACTTGAGCAGTCATCAGGGAGATGAAATTCAAGGGACTATACAAAATATGTGAGCATATTATCACTAAAAATTGCAATTCATGTATTTCTCCAAGTACACAATATTGTCGTACTTCTAAGTTTGAAAGTGATCCTGTATACGCATAAATCAATATTGAAATATGTAATTACTACAGAATTAAAGCATGAGTTTGTACAACTAGTTCTCACAAAACATTCGTTTTATATAAAACCATAAATTACAGATGTGTTTGCATCCCGTCATCCAAGCACTCTCGTCAGCAGTATATATTCTAAGAGTATATTTGGTATTGCGCTGTTACAGGGCTGGTCGCTTCTATGACAAGGGTTTAAAACATACCGTGAATGTCTGAATACGAATCCTAGTGTAATGTATAGGTTTATATATTTATAAATATGTTAGGAAACATAAATATTAAAAAAGCACATTAACTTTAAATTCTCTATAATTTAAGCTTAGATATAATAACTATTTAAATGGTCAGTCTGTGTGTATTGACACAATATTGTGTACTTTGAGGAATTTATGATTTTAAATTTTTAATGATAATGCATACTAATATATCATACATAGCCCTTTGAATTTTATCCCCCTGATGAAAGCTCATAGTCGAAATATGTCGGAGAAAATACGTATAACTTAAAGCAATAAAATGTATATGTAGTCTAATAAGTGCGCATTGGGAATTTAATAACTAGATTCCCGTATTATAAAAATTTGTAATCAACAACAAATTGAACTGTTATTTTGTAATAACAATTTAAATATTGCACATTTTAACTAAAACCTACACATTTCATATGCAAGATCACTGTAAGATTACTTTATTGCTGTACGTTTCAACGACACTGGCGTAGTCACCATGAGGATGACAATTGCACCAAAACATGCGGGAGCAAAGTGGCAGTAAAATATATAATATAAAAAAATTGTACATTTGTTTGTGCTGATAGTGATTAATATTAAGTTGACCTAACTAACATGCAAATTATTTCAACTGATCTAATTAATATGCAAATTAATTTTTGCGCCAGACAGGTTGGCGCCTTGCGATAACCTAACATAAACATTTGCCATTTTGAATGGCATCATTATTAAATTGTTGCTAACCTAACTGAAACATTTTCTATATTTGAATTGGCGCTAAAATGCGCCATTTTACAATATGGCGGAGGCGGGGTAATTTAAAATTTTTAAATATGCCGCTAAATATGGCCGTCAGCGCGGTAACTTTAAATATTTAAATGTGGCTGCTAGCGCGGTAATTATAAATTAAGTTGCTAACCTATCTTAAAATCTGCCATTTTGCAATACGGCTACCAGCGCGCTATTTTTAAACTAAATTGCTAACTTAAGTTTAAAATTCGCCATTTTGTTATATGGCTACCGGCGCGGCTGTTTTAAATTAAACTGCTAACTTAAGTCAAAATCCGCCGTTTTACATTATGACGACTAGCGCATGTTTTTTAAATTTTGCTTCTGAATATAGCGCCAGTTTTAAATATTTGCATGTTTAAGACTCTAGGTTTGAATCCCTTTTTAAGGAAAGGAAATAGGTTACCGCCCCAGGGCATTCTAAAACGAGCCCACCCTAGGTATAAATGTTATTGTAAGGAAAGGATAAATAAATAAATAAATAAACACACATTTTTCTATTTACAAACATAGAAGCACAGGTTATTATTATTATTATTATTATTATTATTATTATTATTATTATTATTATTATTATTATTATTATTAAAATACAGCCCGGACACTACCCCAGCCTACCCGCACCTAACCTCCAACCTATAGCAACCCAAGCTATGTACAATTTCAGATTCACAATAATAATTAACACTAACAACACATCGAATTACTAATCCACTACCTTAAAAAAACTCACCACACACACACACAAGAGAGCACTACGATTACCACACACAGAGGATCACAACTACTAAAATTAATAGAAACACGTTATCAGGTACAACCGAACGACAAAGAACTTCACACCGAACATAAACCACTAAGAACCATAATTTTATATTAACACTACCTCTTCCATCTTTACAGAACGAGACGACCGATGTGGTAATCAGCATTATAGTCGTGAGCTCCAGATGATGGGCATAGTAGTGCACGAAACATGTTGAGCCTATAAGAAGTACAATAAAATAGTAAGTAGCATCTAGTTGGTTCTTATTCTTCAGTCAGTGTACTTGTTCGTTCGGTGCTTTTTAATAGTGCATGAGTGTGTATCAAAGAGTAGATTTAAATCAAGCAAGTTCGCTATGTTTCTCCATGACCTCACAATTCCAAGTCCCAAAAATGAATAGTCTTCGTGCCTGACACCGTGAGAACTTCAAACTTTAAACAACAAGTGACTAAAATAAAGAACTGGTAAAATTTTGGAAGTTGTCTCTGTTCTTTTTATGGTTTAAAAACTGGCACTTTCAGCAATAACTAAGAAAACCCACGAAAAATAAAACCAGGTGTGCTGAGATATAAACTAGGGATCTTCCATATGTACAGCAGCTATGTTAAGTATTTTACTATAACTTTAGTTTGAAAACAGGCATAATATTTTGTAAGAGATTTCTCTTTCCATAATGATGAAAACTCAAATGAACGTAATACGAGCTACACTGTTAACTTCGCATTTTTCTGTGGCGCAACAGCCCAAGTCGGTCCTACGCCGCCTCACTGCTGAGATTTCTACATCACGCATAATTAGACAGACACACCCGTAAGACTCCTTAACGATTGATCACCTCGTCACAGATGCCGCTACCTAGCGAAAAGACAACGAAGGCAAGAGACAAAGAAAAACGCGTCCTCAGCGGGATTCGAACCCGCAATCCCAGAAACCTAGCGGCTGCAGCCCTACGCCAAAGACTGAATCGGTACTTGGTATTTCACAAAAACATGAAAAAGAGAACCTATTGCATAATTTTTCGTAGGATCTAAACCTACATACCTAAGAGACTTAACGATAATGATGATGTTTTCGATACCATGATGTATGGAAACATGCAACAGAGGCCACAACACATTAATTTTCACATTTTGAAGTCATATGAAGTCATATGCATATTGTTAATTAAATATACTTCATGCATAGAAACAAAAACGGTGGAGTTACGAAAAAAAATTGTCTATATGTACAAATACATATTCTACATACATATACGTATCCGTGCCCCTACCGCGGCTGCTTGAGTCCCCGCGAAAGTCTAACGATTAAGCTAATAGACCATTTCAATATAATTGCAACAGAAATAATATTACATCAGAAAATTTTCAGAACACCCGGTTTCCAGAATCTGTAGAATTTAACATATCGCATTCTGCAAAGCGTGATCTCTTTCACACGGCACATTACTTCCAATATCGATATGAAACAAACCATCTTCCTTACTTTACCCTCTTTTTTTTGTCCAACAAGAAGACATGAATCCTCGCCATAATCGAATTTCTCCTCCTTCTTCCTCTAACAGACCATCCTCTTATTTTTAATTCTCCCTAACAGCGCTCCCGAAGATGTAGTCGGTCTTATCGACGTCTGGCAGACATCGTGTGTACGTAGCACCGTCTATAATAACGGCGCACTGGCTTTTAGGGCTTGTAAACTGCGCCGGTGTATAATATTATTATTGGCTGCTACCACAGTGAGAGCAAAAGCGAGTTAGCTCATACACTTGCTACGAAACTACTAACAAGGACTGCGTAATGCCTATACACAATACTTTTTAGTCAGAGAACTAATATATTGTGTAGTCACAATCGTATAATTTTTTATATTAAACGTCCCCATTAGCGTAGCAAATAAAATATCTATAAATATTCACAATCACAAACAACCCACTTGTAAATAGTTGCGTTTATATGGCGTCTAGTTCCGACCACAAACTCGAGTCATCATCAGGCCATGACACAATAATCTGAAACATATAGAGAAACTATAAGCTCAAGTTGGAGATCTCCCCATTTACATAAAAGATTACATTAAAAATGTAAGGAAAATGTGTTAGTAAAAACAGTTTTAAAAATCCTTAGGTTATTTAAAAAAGTTTAGAATTATTTTATTTAAAAAAACTATTCACAAAAATTTCCATGGAACAAAGGCGATGTATTATTTTGTCGACTGTGTATTTCGTGTTAACTTATTAAATACTCAAATGGTGCGCGCCACTGGTACTGTGTTTAGTACCGATGTGTTGTCTTGTAATAAGTAGGATGAAATTATCATTTATGGTAAAGTTATATAGTGAAGATTAAATCATCTTAGATTTTGGTATGTGTAAACGACGTTCCAAATGTATTGAATCAATCTTGAAATTTGATTAATAAATAACACGTAAACATTACTTGGAAACGGCGATATGTATAGAGAATATCAAATTAGTATTTTTGTTTAAAAAATATAATAGCGTTACAATTATATAATTTATTTTGGTGAATAAGCGCTTGATTTTCACAGATAAATTCTACATGAAACATCCCAGTTGGTGTAAAAGTGAGCTGGTTGTGTTTGTGAATATTTATAGATATTGTAATAGCAGTATTGTTAATTTCGACAAGTGAAAAACTACGTTCTTTCTTTTAATTCCGTGCTATGTATCTAACCACAATGCATGAAAACAATAATTGTAATGTATTCGGCAACACAGTAGTACAGATATTTGAACCAGAGGGAAACAGTTCTGGAAAACACTAATTTCATTTTTAGTACGGAGTTGAGCCAACATTTGCCTGTATTACAGCTTGTATCCTTCTTGGAATAGACTCATGTAAGTTCTGAATGGTCTCTAGTGGAATATTGTACCGATTTTCATGAAGAATATCTTCTAGTACTTGAGAGATAATGGAGGAGGGAATCTGCTTCTCAGCTTTCTCTCTAAAACTGAACACAATGATTCGATATTATTTAAGTCTGTCGATTGTGCTGGCCAGAGAATATGTTGAAGTTCATCTTCATGCTCCTCAAACCAAGAGTGAACACTTCTGGTTGTTCGTATGGGCGAATTGTCACGTTGAAATTTGCATGATTGTTAGGCTTCTTTCACACGTCCCGGTTTTTGCCTGGTCGGCAGCTTACCGGACGTGTGACAGCACAACTTGAAACTTTAATAACATCTCCGGTTCTAACCGGCCGGTCGAAAGACCAAGGACGTTGTTGACTAAGAACACAATGACCAAGCAGTCGCGCATGGTCAGTGATTTGCAATGGATCGTAATTCAATTACTGCTCTGTTCTTGTTGTACCGTCATCGTAAACCTAAACAAAAGAGGCTGCATTAGGCTCATTCAATAATTAAAAAAAGGGAAGATTTCGGTGCCTGTAACACAACATTTGATGAAATACGAAATGACGCAAATAAGTTTTTAAATGATTTTGGAATGTCTGTTTCATCTTTCAACGAGTTGTATCGCCGATGCAATGAGAGTCTTCAGCGTCGTAGCAGTAAAATGAGGAACTGCATTCAACCTGTAGAAATGTTGACTGTTAAAATCAGGTAAGTTATATTTGTGTATGCTTTAAAAGAAAAATTTGATGACTAAATATAACAAATTATTTTCATAATAGAAATTCATTTATTGGCATATTTTAAACAATTAGTGATAACAAAATCTGCAATAATTTAGATTTTTTTAACCACACTCGTGGAATCAACGTTATAGTCTGTGTGATTTGACCTTACGGAGAGTGATTGAGACGGATTGTGTGCTGTAAAATCACAGTCCGTGGAGGAAGATACGCCTGTCTGTCGTTGACAGTACTAGCCATGTTGTTTTGCTGTTGGAGGTGACACAGAAGCGTTCTGTATTGTTGGTTCTGGTCCTGCAGTGCGCGGCATCTTTCCAGTGTCGATGGCCAGCAGTTGGACTGTAGTAATGTTTGAGGGATGAGAGTTCATAGTACTTGCTTACACTAATAATGGATTATTTCGCCCAACATGTAAGGAAGTTTGAAATGGCTGGTTGTACATTGGAAGAGGCTGACGGTAAAGTATATTGGTTTTCGGTTCTTAGTGTTTACTATTAACTGAAGATCTCCCATCTGAAACTCAAGGGACTCTTCTTCGTTAAATTTTGAAGAGATGGAATAATGTCTGTGAAAAATGACAGGTGTCGATTTAGCTGGTTTCCTTCTTCCAGCGTTTTAATAATTCTTAGCTCAAATTAATCTTGTTTACGCTTTTTTCCACATTGCTCTGTTCGTGGTTTTCGGAAAGGAATTTCTTGGGAAAAATTATTCATATCATTTGTATATTGTTCAACTTTAGTAACCTGAGACTCCTTCATATTACCACCGATAAACTGCCAGCTGTTTGCCTTTCATTGATCAGTTTCGATAGGAATCTAAGTTGAACGCTATTTACATATATTTGTGCTTTTGAAGACACCGTACCGGCCTACGTTGCTTCTTTTTGATTCTTACATGACTTAAAGTAGCAGTCTCGGATGTTTCCCCACTTTTTTATTACTTCTTTACATAAAAACGCAAAATAGTATAACTAAAATTAGAAATTAGGAACTGTAGTGTGTTTTAATGACAGTTCAATTGACCACGAGAGTTATTAATTACAGGATTAATTGTTTCACATATCTAGCTAGTGGATGTAGTTTTAATGGCCTACATTTCTCTTCTCGGATTAGAATCTCAACAGCAATCAAGATAGTCGGAAAAATATATCTTAGTATTTGGTATATCATGCGTCCAGAATACATTTCCAAATCTACAAAAGAGCAGTGGGAATTGACTGCTTTTGAGTTTGGAAGACGGGTTAATTTCCCGCATTGCTTAGGGGACGTAGATGAAAAACATATTCGCGTAATAAAACCGGAACGCAGTGGCTCGATGTTCTATAATTACAAAAAATTTTTTCCGTGGAATTAATTGCCGCGGAAGACACTAAGTACCGCTTTGTGTACGTTGACATTGACAGGTACGGAAAAGACTGTGGCTCTACCATTTTAAACGATCTATTCTATGGACAGTTATGCTGGAATTACCCAGTGAGAGACCTCTTTCAGTAACAGAAGGTCCACATGTACCATACTTCTTTGTATGAGATGAGGGATTTGCGCTAAACAGAAATATACTTCGACACTTTTGTGGATCTCACACGAGTGTTAAAAAAAACTGTTTACAACTATCGCTTGTGCACAGCATGAAGATATGTGGAATGCGCTTTTGGAATTTTGAGCAATAAATGGAGAATTCAGTAGGCGACCGCTTAATGTCAGTCTAGACTTTGCACTGGGCATTGTTAGGCCTGTGTCGTTCTGTACCATTTTGTTCACCAGAGAGATGCTTACAAGTTTGAGGACACTATGAAAATGACTGGTCTTGAAGGTGCACCTGATGGACAATCAGTACGTGGGGGGCTAACGGCGAACAATAAAGTAGCTGATTATTTTCTAAGAGATGCTGTGGCTCTTCCCTGGCTAATATCAAAAATATGAACAGAAGAGTACATAAAATGAAAAAAAGCCAAGATTGTATGGATTTCAATTAGCTGCGTTCATTAAATTATGACAATACTCACCAAGAGCGTTTTTTTAGCATCTCCTAGAGCTTCAGGTGTCTTGAAGACACAACATTCTCTCCATGCCTTTTTCGTTTCTTTCCTGTTTATTAATATCATTCGTCTTATCCCACAACACCGGCCTGGCTTCCACCAGAGATACTAACAATTGTATATCGAAATCAAAATCGTCCATCTTCACCAGCGAACAACTCTACGGTTTCATTACTCTACTGACACTGCAGTGGAAGGTGATCGCTCGGATACAGCCGGTTAAAAACCGGAGTGTGTGAACGTATCCACAAACAACACCTGCACCACTGTTGACTCAGCTACCGGCCGGTGACCGGGCATACTAGTGGATAGGTCCGGTTGCCACCCGGTAGCCGGCCGATAAAATACCGGCCAACTAAACGACCGGTTTGTGTGAATAAGCTTATGCACCCCTGTGTTCCACTACTTTGTCGGGTGATAATCGGAACCTGTCTGCCGGTTGAAAAACTGGAACGTGTGAACGTGACGGAGGAAAATCTGGACCATATGATACGCCTGGTTACCCAAAATGTCCATGTAATCACTGGCAGTATGTCGGCCATTTCGAGAATTATAGGACCAACAGAGTACCAAGATTTTGCTGCCCAAATCGTCACAGATGCGCCTCCATGTTCCACAGATGGAATTAGGCATTTAGAATTATAAGCTTCCTTGGATATTCTCCGAACCTAAACCCAGCCTGGTTGGGAACAACGCGAAGGGCGACCCATCTGATCATATTGCACATTTCCAATCATCAAACGTCCAAGTTTTGTGATCCTCACACCACCTTCTTTGTCATGTAGCGTTATTTTCAACAATCAGAGGTTCAGAAATTGCTGCTTTACCATGGTTGTTGGATTTGTGTGGCTCTAGTCGTACTGTCTGTGTGAAAACAAGGTCTCCAAGATGAATATTGAATTCTGTTGTTACCATTGCTGCAGCAGTTCTATGATTTTTTAGACACAATCCTTTTCAATGAACGGCAATCCCTTTAACTTAGTTTCGGTTTTCGGCCAATATTCCTCTTAACTGATGATGCCTTCCCATGATTTGTTTATGTCGTCATAACCTGGCACATTGCTCTTCTGTATGTTCCTAATAAAGTTGCCGTTATGTTTACAGATGCTACAGTTCAACGTGCACTAACTATTTGTCCTCTTTGAAACATTGACAAGTCTCCCGTTTTGCAGTACTTTCGTACACAGTTATTAAACACCATCTGTAATACATTGACACGGGCAGTACACAGCTTAAACAAACAAAAGAGTAACGAAAGACACTCACAAGTAATCTTCTTTCAATGCAACCAACACAAACAGTGTTATATCCGTAATGTCTGGCGTTTGCATTATTTCGTCCACCCCTGTCCAGTGACAAAGCATAGCAGAATGTTCCTTATACTACAACAAAACCAAGCGTAATATTGTCCTGCAATTTACGAGTGTTACCAAAATGGACGTTGACGTTTACTGATTCATAATTCTAAGTCCAATATTAACCTTTGCACCACCTGCTGTAATGAAACTCTGTATTTTTCCGCGTAATGTATTTGCATGCTTGAATACTGATTATGTAATGACTGGTTGGTCTTTTATAGCGGACATGAGTTGTGTGTTCCACAGTATAGAAACAGAACTTATATATAATTATAATTTACATGATTGGCAGTTTCGAAAGGTTGTATTCTTTACGCTGCTACGCCTAGTTCCCTTCTAGGGTGTCATGTAACTAAACTCATGGATTGCCTAAAATTACTGGATTAGAATTTTACACTTGGGTCAGGAAAAGATAAACATGAATGGTGCAAGTTCACGTCGGCTGCCTGGTCACCTACCTTGCCCACACGTACACTATAAACTGCACCTCCGTCATCTAACCTCCCTGGATGAACAGAAGCGAAAATTTCACATCATTACTATTCACTTCTGTTAGTCGTGATTGTCATTAAACTGAATAAAGCATAACACAGAGAATATAACATACAGTGGTGTTGTGCAAGGACATGATTTATCAATGCAAATTCATACTGGGGCAGGCCAGAACACTGAGAAGTTATTGGTGGGGCATGTGGTGGGTTTACACCTACTAGGTAGCAGGTGGGAGAGAATCATGTTAAATTTTTCGTAATCCGAGTAAAGTGTAGGTTATGCGTCCATAATGAGCCATGTAATATTCTCAGAAATATGGAAAATGAATAGGCAAAATCCTTCAGCACAACTTAACGCTCACAATTAATGCTCGACAGCCTGAAATGTGTGTAGCTTACCCCATTTTGCCTTCAACCGCACTGGCGTTATGACTGAAGGAAAATATGCGCTGTAAGGCAAGGAGTCAGAATGGTAGAATTGCTGACCGTCAGTTTGCGGTGTGGCTTCGCCGAAAGCTAACATCAGCAGTACTGGAAGTATCGGATATCCATATCGTCAACTGTATTGCAACTTTAATGTCTGTAAGGTTCCCACAGGATGTTTCAGATACGATTCTCCCCTTAGATCAATCAACGCAACACATTCAGTCCAAAAAATACACTTCCGGCGCGTTCAGATTTATCATACTGGAATTTCTTTGTTCATCTTCGCACTTCCAAAACGAAGATGAATTTACTATAGCAAAAGCAAACTATGACTTAAAACTTGTTTAATAATTACGAAACGCACTTTCTCACTTTGAGAGAAAAACAAATTTAAGGCATTTAAAAAAAAAGCATGGAAGATGATATCCCTGCTAAGAAAGGACAGGAAAATGTAAATATTACATGCCCACATTTGTGCAGATATTTAGGCCTGCTCTGCACTTTTCATTAATGTAACTGAAATAGACAACGGCAGTAAATGGAGGTAGGTTAGGGCGGTCCGACAACGAGTCTGGACGTTTTGGCGAAGAGTACCCGTCCGTATTGAAAATTGACATCAGATCGTTATGCCCCTAGCAAATTACTTCAATAAATTCCGGCAGCTCTTATTGCGTACGTTTTAGACAAACTGTGTAAGCCGAAAGTGCTTTGGCACGTAAACTGCTTGAATAAAGAGAAATGTAAGAAATAGTAGGAGAGTAGGCAAAAGGGAAAGACAATGGACAAGTGAGATACATTTTTATTTGGAGATGGGAGCGTCATTTTGTAAAACTTTCCCAGGCTTTACCTGTGCTTCCTTGTCATAGGAGTATAGAGAACATGAAGACGTAAGGATAGTAAAAAGAGTCCCTCGAAAAAAGTACCGCCAATGTTTGTTTTCTCGTTAATGTTACAGCGCATGATTTGGGAAGAAATTTGATTGAATTTAATGAAAGGGGAAATCTTTTATGTAATTCATATCAGGAAACCTCTACGCGAAGCACGCGGAAGCAACTTAGAACTTGGAAAATGTTTCAACATTTGTTAAAACAAAGTAACTTACTAAGTGATAAGTACCTTTCTATCCAATGTTTCCTGACTTCGAAAAGAGGACTGCAAAGGTTTGCAGGCTTCGACCGTTTGTCCTTTCGGTATGAGGAACATATAGATGAAGATGACGTGTGCTGCATCGGCGTAATGAAACTAGCAGAGAAAAACCGACGTTTTCACAGAAAACCCTGTTCAATTGCCACTTTTTCCACCATCATAGCTCACACGGACTAGCGAAGATAGAAGCCAGGGCTCAGCGGAGAACGGGCGGCGACTAATGGCCTAACTGAGAATTGTATTTAAAGATTCATTCCGCCTCGCCCAGTACAAACCACTCTGTCTTGGTTGTAAAATTCGGTAACTGATATTTACACACATATACATTTATACAAATATATATATACATAGAGGAGGGGGGGAGAGTGTTAGAGAGAGAATGGGTAGCATCATCGCGGGTTGTGCACGTCATTGTTTCGTCTCGCGCAAATTACGTGTAAAGGAGCAACATTCAGGCAGATTACACGCACACGAGGCTGGCCATAAACTGCTTTTAAAAGACTGTCTAAGGAAAGGCGACTTGTAGCTGACTGCAACGAACCTACTGCAGGCCAGAACGATGAACATGATTATTTTATTAATACATGATTCTTAACCTAAGTTAGGCGACTCTGTAAGCCCGTCTACCTGGCCACCCCTGATACAAGAAAACAGTCGCTATTTTTACTGATATCTATATGAAACACAAGTATGTACTCTGTGGTCAGAGCGCAGAATTTTCGTTCACACAACTGAGACTTGCAACCTTATGAGCGAGCCAGTTCTAAGTTACTGCGACGTTGCCAGAACTCATGCACCCAAACTAGTAAGAACCTAGCAGAATACTTTAATGATTATGGATTACGTACCTTGTCTATCGAAATTAATGAATACACGAAACTCTCGTGAAACTGATAATTATCTTAATCCAGAATAACAGCCAAAATTATGGCGCCATCTTCAGTACAACACCAAAGTCATCTTCTGAATTTTCGTCGGCATTTCTTTCTACGTGTTTGCATCGTTGTCTTGTGAGTGTCCAATAGCTGGCGCTAATACTTTGTCATGTGCGATTTCTTTTACATAATCTTTTTTCTTAGTAAAATTTATGCCTGGTGCAGACGGCCCAGAACTCTTCTACTTATCTGATCAAGGTTTCACTTCACTAATTTCTCCACCATCTGCCATTGGTTTTTGGGGGGGTGGGTAGGTGGGTGGGTGGGCTGCTACTTGTCACCCATCAAGCCTACCCAAGTTCTACTGGACTCTACTGGCGATGATATGGTGGCAGTATGACCCTATGTCCCTTTTCATTGGCCTTTTGATGAAGTTCACATATCCTCTGTGTATGTGAAAGGCAACATTCATTGTCACATCTCAGGATTGTTTCTGAAAATGGATTTACTTTCGTCCGCTCAGTCCTTCGGCTCTTGTCTCCTGTTAGAGAAATTCGACGCCTTGCTCGCGATAACAGCTTGAGTTATCCATTACTCTCATGCGAGGTTCTTCTGTTCAAAACCAGTTCTTCAAAAGCCAGATGTCTTTCCGTCATGACAAGCATCAGTTATTTCGACCGGAAAACCCGCCGGCTCTCAGAGAAGTTGTACTTGCTGAGTTACACAGAACATATTATGTCTCACTGCATATTCTACAGCAGACTTGCCAAACACGCGGCCTTCAGATTGCTGCGACGCGGCTCACTCGCATTTTGATATTTACAGAGCCCTTCTCTTCCAACACAACAGCAAACATTCTTGCGGATTATTGACAACATTTTTCCTGTCAAAGACCTGTCTGCCCATAGCACTCCGTCCTGTGTTGAAACAATGAATGTAGTATAGTTATCAATTGGAAGGTCGTTTTAATCCTAAACCAGCACTGCCGACAACAAAAAGTGGGAAGGGACGGAATATAAAGGAAATTTGCTAAGAACCTTAAAGCTAAATATTTTATTTAATTTTATTTAATGTATAATTGTCACAACTACAGTTCTGCTGTGATGTATCCTACTTTCCCACTTACTTGTCCTTTTAAATCACTCAGTAACTGTGAAAAAGTTTGGGTTCAGCATATTTTAGTGGCAGTAAATTTTACGGTACAATAAATTAGTTTTATTCGCTCAGTCTTTCGGCATTTAAATGAAATTTTAGTGATGTTACATAATAATTGTCATTGCTGCTGCTGCTGCTGCTGCTGCTGCACTTATGAAATCCTGCAAAATTAAATACAAGGATTTCTCGTACCTCCTTGCCTTATCCCACAATGAATCATGACATTATACGTGTTGGTCCAAGGTGTCAAGTTGAATTTTGAATGTGGCCTGTAACTTGCTAATGCCTTACAGAAACCTTCATTTTTCCACTTCTAGTGGAACAGCGGGTGGTTCTGATTTACCCATTCTTCGTTGAAATACAGCATTGATCATTTATCCCCAGATCCATTAAAGGTTTGTTCTGGTAGAGGAATTTCAAATGTCGCCTCGTTCCAATTAGAATTTATATCCGTAGATGCTTGTACTGTAAAGCTAAGTGTTTCAGTGGCCATAAATCAAAATAAGCTGGGGCCTTATAGGTTATATTTTCTCAGAGCGAAAATGTTATTTTATTTTAACTGACAGAAATTCACCCATGACTGCGTGTGCAAAACTTATTCACAATCACACAGATTTCCGCTCTCTCAGGAGTTTTCGTGTTCTTGCATGATGACGCAAACATTGCAACACTCTCTTCCTTTGAGGTCTGCTTCCGTACATGTTCTAGAAACTCGTGATTATTCACGCCACAGCTTCTGCTCCGATATCGTGGCACTTCGGGAAATCCAGTTCGCTTCGTTCTTCTATAGGAGTATAATTTTTTTGTAAATTACACGTACGCACTGCGAATTTTATCTTACGGGTTTAACTACGAAGGACGCTATTACCAACACCATCCTTAACATTTTTTTATTCAACCAATTGGAAGTATATTTTTACAGGCATGTCACCCAACACGGACTCCAATGTCGGTTTCAGAATTATTCACAGCAGCTTATTCACCTTACGTACGCAAACCCACTGTAGTAGACTTGGTTTGGTTACATGAATGTTTATATTCACCTAGCGATGTTTAACAACTGTGTTGGGATGCGACATTTTACTCTGTACCAGTACAAATGGAACATCATAAAATAATAACCAATAAGGACTTGAAGCACTGAATGACATTATGTTCTGTGTACTCAAGGTCATTTATAACGTTTACTGTGGATACAGAATAACCTAAATTAAAAATAGCATCGTCTTGGAGGAAAAACAGACGTTAAATTTTCGCAAAACTAAGACGGATGTAAGATACACTAATAAGGCTATATACGTGGGTTTGCTCCCTACAAGTGCAAAATTCAATCACGGATAACACTGGTCCCTTGTTTGTCCCACGAACTTCAGTAGGTGAACTTAGCAGTACGTTTTATGCTGAATTCAGATATGTAAACAGAATATTTCTATCAAGCAGGGTTTCAAAGATACAGAGGAATTTAAATGTGCAAAATAGTACTTTACGTGCTCTGAAACAGGCAGAAACTTTCCTCTAAAATGTAGAGGCGAATGACTTTCGCCGGCATTTGGCGTCAGGTACATCCTTCTTCAGTGTCCAGCAATAGCCTGCCACTATACCTGAGGTCCACTTGCATTGGAACCGCTTTTCCATAGCCATAATGTCTTGGTGAAATCTTTCACCGTGTTCGTCACTGATTTCACCGATATTTTCTAGGAAAAAATCCAAATGTGACTCCAGAAAGTGGATTTTCAGACTCATATTGCATCCCATAGCTTTGTACGAAGTCAACAAGTCCTGCACAACATCCTGATAGTTCGCTGCTTTGTGATTTACTAAGACGTCCTTGCAAATCCTCTTAAATGACAACCATGCATTTCCTTCAGTCTCATTCAGGTCTTCATCGAACTGTTTGTCTTCCATCAGTTCCCTGATCTGGGGTCCTATAAATATACCTTCCTCGATTTTTGCGTCACTCACATTTGAGAACTTATTCCTCAAAAATTCGAATCCATGGCCGGTTTTATCCATACCTTTCACAAAATTTCACATGAGGCTCAGCTTTATGTGCAAAGGGGGCAGATAAATTTTCTCCGGAAGAACAAGACGAGGACTGACGACATTTTTCTCCCCTGGCGACAATGATGTTCGTTTAGGCCTCAGTTTATTTACATAGTGGTTCTTCTTGTCCCAACTGTCCCACTCGCACAGGAACAGCAGTATTTTATGTAACCGAGTTGCATTCCGAGTAACGGTGCCACAACCTTGAGATCACCACATAACTTCCACTTAAATTCCTCATACTTAACCGTTCCCAACACTAACTTCATGCTTTCATAAATTTCCTTAATGCTGGCTGCATGAGCCAAAGGAACGGAGGGAAATCTATTTCTGTTGTGAAGTAGAACCACCTTCAAGCTCACTTTTGACCAATCATTGAACAGGTGCCACTGATCTGGGCTATATTCATGGCCAAGAACTTCCATAACGGAACAAACATTGCAAAACACGACAACACCCTCCTGGGAAAAGAAATCCTTGAATTCTTCATGGCCCCCACGGTAAAAACAGACCTTAGTGTCCTGGCGCAGAATATTCCAGCCATCTAATCTGGGGCCTAAAAGTTCTGCTTGCTGCTTTGACAGGTTCAAATCGTGGACGATATCATTCAGGTCCCCTTGAGTCAGCAGATGTGGTTCTTTGGAAGAACAGGCTCCTGCCAATGTTGGATCACAATCCATATTGTTGTAGCTTGGCCTGCATCTCCATCACTTGACTCATTGGCATGTGTGTTGGAGGCTTTGGCACAGGTTACTCCGCACTGTGAGGTACTGGGCTCATCGCAGATGGTAAATTAGGACCCTGAACAGTGTGTTTGGACTTTTCTGTTACACCAGTGATACTGATTAGGCAAAAGTAGCAATCTGAAACACGGTCCGTGGGCTGTCTCCAAACCACAGAAATGGCGAAAGACATACAGTGCGAATCTTTTGCACATGCCGCGAGAAGCCTGGAAAATGTCACACAACAAAAATGGGGAGCCGAAATCTTGTCCTAATCACCAGCTTTGCAACCGAAATAATGCTCATAGCATTTTTTAATCAGGGGTCTTCGGGATTTGAACGTCATCTTCCCGCAATGTAGCACAATGCATCCGATAAATTTACGCAATTTCTTGACATATTAAAGGTGAACAAACACTGTGTACTTCTGAGAAGATAGCACACTGAGTTCTGGCCAGCAACCGGCAGAGGAATGTTAGTCACACGTGTATGACACGTGACTCTGCTTGTTACAACATGTCCAGAATACCATCTACAGGCACCCAGTGACTCACATATGTAGGCTTGTGCTTTCACATAGTCTGATGCAACGCGAAAGGTGTGGGTGATAGAGAAATTCTGGAAACATATTTGAATTCAGCGTCCAAAAACACATCAGAAACAGACATTTTTCCTTATGGGACAAAATCTTTGTTGACCAGTGTAATTTGTCTAAGAGCACCTGATATTTGTGTTTGCCTCTAAGAATGGCTGATCAAACCCCTCTAATGGGAAAGGAAGCAGGAATTTTACAATCATGTGGCAGAAATCGACCACGTCTCAAACGAGCACGCTTCGAACATCAAGTGATTTGAATTGCTTTATAAATACAAATAAACCTGTTGGTACTCGTACACAGAATAACCACTTGACATTAAAACGTTAAGAATCCTAAGTAACAATTTCATGGCAAGAAGCCACTTGAGAGATGAGAGATAATAGGCGTGGACGGCTTTAAAGTACGTTTGAAATTTAAGGTTCCACTTACGTACCCTGATAATGGAAACAGCTGTGTCCTCTGAAGTGTCAGTGCAGTTTTAACAGCTTACACACCGTCAAATTCCACAAGTCTGAGCTGTTCATTAAAACAGACCTTAGTGAACTGAAACTTCCGCACTTACCAATGCTCATAACTACTAAATCTCTCCCTTGTGGAATACGACGGATATGAAAAATTGAAATAGTAACTAGGCACATGCTGCCTCTCATACGCATGTCTTCTTTGCATCATATACGTACACACACGCACTCCGAATTCCACACTTTTCTCGACAAAAATTTTCGTCTGTGTAAACGGACGTATACAATAATCAAATCAAGTGAAGAATAGTCTTAACTGAGACGTGAACACGTGTCGTCTAAAAGAAACTTGTCAGCTGGTCACGAGAACCTTCTGCCTCTATCTTCCTCTACCTTGATGAGACAACATTTTTCTGAAATCCTTGATAAATTTCTACCCTACTGCACTGTCTCACATATTACAAAACAGGGTCCTTCATACTCAGAGACTTCATAACCTCAAATCAAATAAAAAAATTTTTGTGAGCCATTTGATGGGGAAAGGGAAGAAGTTTTATAAACAACCTGTAGAAACAGATTTGATTCCCGGCTTCCAGTCTCCATATTGCCAGTCTTAACAGAAAAGCGCTCTGACAACCAAGTGTGAATTCGTTGAAACTGCAAACTAGCAAGGAAGAAATGACAAAAACGTAATCGAGTAACTTAAAATGTTACGCCGTGTAAAAATCGTGCATAGAGCCCCAAAAGAGAGTAAGAAAAAGCTTCTGCCTCTTTCCTTTATTTCACTGTGACATTCCAATGATATTATTTACCCGACCACTAAGACGTCTTTGTCTTCCGATCCTGGTGCAAAATTTATGTTGTTGCTACTCTGGTAAACGCAAAGAACATAACAATGTTTATCCGAGCCTCAAAGTATGTCTGAATTCAAACATCAGTGAAAAAGTATGGCCATATGAGGAAGAAGGATACATTTCTTACCAGTCCACGCAACCCAAAAGAAAATTGTAAAAAGGGAGGGGGAAGTGAGTGGGGAATACATCCTTCAGAAGGACGGCACTTCAAGAATTTTCTTGCAGGCGCACCAAAGAGCAGGTGTCTACTACGTAATGTAGACCACGTTTTCGCCTTGTGTGAGTAGATGTCACAGTGTAGATACAAGCAGCTCCAAACAATAACTCATGGCCGAACAAAGGAAGGAAATTACGAGTAGTTTATACCAGCATAAAAGGTGAATATTTTAGGAAGAGGTTGTTTGGATAAGAAAGGCCAAGTTCATAAAATGATCATAAGTCAATTTTGGCAAATTAAACGTAATCTACAGGCTTATATTTTCTATTACTGTGACTGAAATTGTTCGTATTAATAGTACTGTTCCCCTTTATAAAAATGTAGATGTATTTGTCTCTTCACTTTCTTGGTTTTAATTTTCGTACCGACATAAGACCCTTATAGCTCTCGAAAACACCTAAAATGTCTAACCGAATACGCAAAGTGAAATGTCACATGCCATCGTCACGAATTTATTCTTCCTTTCCCCAAGCATGTTGAAAAACCGTAAAGCTTTAACGTGGTATTATGTAAGCCGGATTATTAACAAATACTCCCTCTTTGTTGATCGAGGTTTTAAGATTAGATACTGAAAAAGACACTTTTTGTCATTTCTTATACAGCCTTAGCAGACGATAGCCTGTTTGTGATGAATTCTAAAGGGTTTTCGTGCATACTAATTAAGAATTATTAAGGTTTTCCGTAATCAGTTGAGCAATAATTATTCTTATGCATTATTTAGTTAAATAACTCTGATCTAGGCATGAAACCCAACCTGAAGAATGAACTTCTGAATGCAGTCTATGTTTCTGTTTTAATTTAACAACTGTTAGTGGTGAATGTGCGTCTCTTTGTAAATCGAGTTATTTCAAAAACGGACTTCGCCTCCATGAACAGCTAACAATATGACTATCTGTTCTAACAGATGGCGCTAAACTCTATACCTATTCTAGCCGGCCAAATCTCCTAGTCGAGAGCACTAAGTCGACTCAGGGAATACTGCGTTTGGTGGTCATAAAAAGCATTAAGTTTAGGTCTACCCGACTAGATAAAAGGAAGGATAATCGAAGTTATACCACTTCAGGTTTATTAGCACAGCTATTTAATTCGCGTAAGTTCAACAATCACAACTAAATCATTTGTGTTTGGCAATGCTAGAAAATTTTATCAAAAGACTTCTTTATCACCGTCCCAATCTTTCCTTTCAACTTACTCTCAGTCAAGAACAGTCTCCGAACCCAGCTTGGGCTAGCGTCACGACCACATTCCTGATCAAGCATAAACAGCTGTCCGAATGATGCATGTCGAAAGCTTCAGAGGATGTTTTTGTTTACAGGGGTTCAGAGCGGCAAAACGGTCACAATCCTTAGCTACGAGTAGGCGGAATCCCTCCGCGTGACAAACACTGTCATCAACTTAACAGCAAGTCTGCAACCCCCAATACCAATATAATGTACACAGACAGGAATTCTTCCTGCTTAAAGTCCTAAATTTATACCTAATTTTTCCGAGTGTAATTTTGCCCGCCGAACATATTTCCAATCTTGTTTCGAACCAGGATTATCGGTAATACTAGTAAGACAGACAAGAAACTACAACTTTCAAAAGTTAAGATGACATGTTTTAACCTCGTAGTTAGAGTGCAAAAATTATTCCTCATACAATTTATATTATCTTGCTAATGGCTTCATAATAAACCAAGACGTGTATGTTAAGTTAGCTGTGTACATGGCTCCTCGTTGATTGAGAATGTTTGCTACTTCAGCATTCCTCATTGTTACATACCTTGCAGGGTTTTAGGCTTCGATAACTGTTCCGGTCCCATTAACATTCTGAAAGTCTTTTGAGGGGCCGATTTTAGTCAACGGTTCTCCCAGGCTGCTGTATCTGAAAATTGCAAGTACTCAAAATTTCCCCATACCAAATTACTAGTTTCGACAGGTAAGTCTGGCGGTAGGGTTGATAACTTTCGTCTCCATACAGGCTGGTTATACTCAGGCGTTTCCTCCAGAGTAGATGAAACAGTTAAACCGCCGTAACTTGTTCGTCAGAGCCTCGTCTGTAAGAGGAGTTTCCTCCTCGGGCAAGTGAGGATGAGATTGGGGTAGAACAGTTTACAGTTAGCACGTCCTACCCCTCGCAACACACTCAAACCTTTAAATATTTATAAATAGGATAGATTAATTGAAGTACATTTATGAATTATAAATTGGCTCTATAGTTTAGACGTACTTGACATATCTAAGTGCTTGCAAATTATTTGTGCAGCAACAAGTTAGCACAGGCGACTAATTAAGGATTTAATGGAGTTAGAATTAGCTGACAGAAAGTGGATATGAACACATAGGACATTATGGCAACAGACTTCCTATATATATATATATGTGTGTGTGATTAATCATCAGTTAAAACACTAAACCAGTAATTTAATATTTTCGGCTATGAATCTTATGAAAGCCCTACCCTCAAATTTCAAATATCTTTAAGGTCGCTACCGGCAGGCGGTATCTCAGTTCTCCTCTGAATATGTAATTGAGCTTCTCTGAACCTTTCGCCTTTACAAATAACAGTCCACGATAAAACCGTGAAAGATATTACCGTTGCATCTGCTCACCCTTCAAACTTATCGTAACAACTGCAAATGTCCAAGAAAGAATCAGAACATGTTTTCAGCTGTCATTTACAATGTTTGTCACGCGACTACAGCTGGCTGTGTGAAGGAATCGACCGTGCACACCTACAAACATACACATACACGTACACATATATAAGTAAATATACTGCGTATACACACGCAGGGTTGGAGTCTAACTGTTCCCAGTGTCCTTACTGCGGACCGAATAGAGAACAACTAAATATATCGAAAAATCAATCCCACACTCCGCCAATAGTTACGACGGCTACAGCTGTTGAATCGCTGTGCAAGCACTGCGCTGTAACAGATGTAACAGTTCCAACATCTCTTTTCATCACATAAGGAAATATTTTTTTTTTAATCTGAGTGTTATTCTCTCTTTAAAATTTTAGTTACATTATTCTAGGCCTATACTGTGACAATATCGAAGAAAGAAAATATGTCCCGATTGACGAACAAGTTTCTGCGAGTCTCTTTTTGTAAGAATTATTGTCGAGTGAGGCTACAAGTTTATGTAGTGCAAGGGAAGATAATGTTTCAGTACTTATGTCAGACGTGCAGAAAAAGCAATTACTGTTATATTCGTGGCTTGGGGTATGATAGGTAATAACTTGCTGGCGGAAGTTGCTGCCTCCTTCTTCACAGTATATTCAGAGTTCCGTTATTCTGAAGAAAGGGCTGACGATTCATCTGAAATTATCATATACATGTACCTGAGTTAAAGTGTCACTTACCAGAATATTACAATATCGACCTAATTTAATAAGTCCTTAAAAGCTTATCTTTTCAATACTTGTTAAATCTGCATCAGTATTTCGGATTTATTCCCATCCAGCAGTGCCGCTAATTTGCAACATAAATTTGTTCTTTTGATAACACTTCCTTTGAGAATTACACTTGAAATTACACATACTCCGCTAACATTCATTGTTTGTCGTGGACGGTGCAATTTCGTTTGGAGGAGCAGACCCAGCTGCAGTATTTTTCTCAACTACCTTGAGGATTGTGACGGTGTTTATTCTAGCAAGACTTTTCAGAAATAAATTCTGCTTCCATTTTCAGAGCAAATTCGAATATTACCCAGATGAATGAGGCATCAAGTTTATCTGAAATATATATCCAGACAACACTGCTTCACAACCCATCAGACATTGATCTTCATTTCACAGATGTAGAAACTCAAGCCTTGTAACCTAGCCAGAGTATTTCAAAATAACCTTAGGTATAAAAGTAACACAATGTATAGTAACACAATGTACAGTAACACAATGCACAGTAACACAATGTATAGTAACACAATGTACAGTAACAGTGTACAGTAACACAAATGTACAGTAACACAATGTACAGTAACACAATGTATAGTAACACAATGTAGAGTAACACAATATACAGTAACACAATGTACAGTACCTCATACTTCAGTACTCCTGAAGTAAATTTAAAATTAAGAAAATGCTTGTGAGCGCAATAGAAAAAATTTGAAACTCCAACTTGTAAGAAAAAAATGTCGTCACAGAAAGTAAATACTAATGTAATTAGCAATAGAAGGCGAAGTGGTTACTTGTAGTTGGCGGTAGAACGCTACATTTTGCAAACGTAGCGCTTGCAAAAAAAAATTATTTGTTTCGTTGCAAAGTTTCCAAGCCCCAAGTGATTAGCGAATTGCAAGAGGCTTTTAAAATTCTGTACCTATAAGACTTCATCACAAAATTACGCAGGCAGAAAGGAGCAGTCTAAGAAGTAATGAGAAAATAAATATTTAAACACTTAGCAAGTATAAGTCCATCTGAAAATACAAAACCTTTAAACCGTCAGTTAAGCTTTCGGTTGTTCAAGTGAAAATAGCAAAGCTGAGAAAGATAAGCCATAAATTTCTATTAACAGCTCGGACCGTCGAAGGCCTTTTCATGCTGCATGTATGTAACACTCTACGTGATAGCCCATTAGGTTTTACGCTTATTGTACACAAAAAGTATGTATGTTTGATATATAAACATGATGCGGTTATTCAATAAAAAGCATTTCAAAAAAATTTGTGTCAAATGAATTTGTTCTTAAAGTTGAACAGATTAAGCCGAAACATGTAACACCTACAATTTCTTTATTATTAATAAATAGTACGTAAACTAAAATCCTTTGTATTGAATATATCACAAAAAGGGGGAGCTTTCTTGCAAAGGCTCAAAAAGGTTAATGTAAAAGAAGTTGAATGTCCCTTATCCAGTTTTCGTAATGAAACCAGTCTCTTCATAATTCTTTAGGGTAAAGAGTGAAACACAGAACTTCTGAAACAATGAGTCACTTGTACACTTCCATCAAACGCAGATGTTTTCCCCTTCTGTATTACGTGTCCCGAAATTTTAGTACCCTGTATGTGACACGATATTCCACATAATATCCTCGATAGCTCGATATGATATTGTTACTATCGATTACAAACACTCATTTCAACAATACTACACAGACAGGAGTTCGGTTCTCCAAACGAGAGCCACTTACACAGCAAGCGAAGGAGTACTTTCCCAATTCATAAGGGTTTAAAATATTGCACTTCGCTCCCAACAAGCCTACTTGAATCCTAATAGCAGGAAGAGACTTTAGTATTCAGCGATGTTCAAATGAGAAGCAATTACTAGTTTTAGGAAACTGAGGTGGCGCGTGGGGTTTTATACATGATAGACCTCGATCTTGAATGGATAGATTGCGCACTTGTTCTATGGTGAAAAGTGGGTTGGCATTTTTGTAATCTAAGCCGATGTCTTTCATCCATTCGAAACACAAAGGGAAATTTAAGCACATTACCAAAAGGTTTAATCTTCATGAAAAAATGTCTGACTTTCAGGAAAATTGCCATATGTAATCGATACTGGATTTCCAACACATGACAGCGTAAAAATGACGTTTCTTAGAAATGTACTGCAGAAAAACCTAAAGCTACTTTCATAAACAATGTGTTATTTTAGTTGTTTTTCGGTCACTGTGTATTACACGCACCTGATGAAGGAAAGTAATATACTCTTCTAAGTAACTATCCGGGTTTATTTGCAGAAAAAATTCAAATCCTACATTATTTTTTTATGAAACTCGTAGTTAGGCATCGTGTTATTCGGGTAGAAGCTATTTTTTCCTGTATAAAAGATGAAGTAATCTTATTTTTAATTTAGAAATATCATAGACATAAATAACTATGAAAACCTTTCCTGAATCACGTATAATTGTAAGTGAGAACTTTATCTTTTTCATATACGTGCACTGTTGTCAATATTTTACATAAAAATTTGACTATTATGTCAATAACACTATATTCACACTGTTAAACTCCACATTTTTAGCTCTCAGGAGGACGTCTTCAGGGAGTATAGATGCATTTTGTGAGCAGGTTCAACAAAATACGTGTCCAGATGTAAATATCAGATTAAAGAGCAGTGATGTATGCCAACGTGGCAGATGTAACAACTGTCACGTGCACGTGTTTTATTTACACATCGAAGGCGTCATTAACCTCAGATTCTAAAACACCTCATTATTCGTCAGCCGACCTTGATTCGCACGCACTGTCACATAGAAGACTATCATTGTATGATAGATGACTTCAAGCATCAGACCAGGAGCTGAAACAGATTTCGTGTTCAATGTTCAACGGACCTTTCCCACAACAATTTCTAAACTTCTTCGCCGCCGAAGTAAAGAGATTGCAGGCGTCTCAAATTCTCAGTTACCTTCTCTGTGCCTGTGTTTTCCCAACATTAATTATAAAGTCTACAGTCAAAGCAAAGATTACAAATGTTTCCCGATATAACCCCGGATTTTACTTACGCGAAAAAAAAAATCCTTTATATTATGGTGCACTGCTGCACAGATTTTATAATGAGTTTTGCAGGAATTTGTCCAGAGCCACAGATTTATTTCAACGAATGCCTACCAAATAAGCCCGTTCCAAGTCTTCTGTGAAATCCCACGACCAAACGCTATACATTCCAGCGAAACTATAATTAAAGACTTAACGTATCCATTAGCGCTTCAAGGGAGAAATTTTCTTTCAAGTCACTACCTGTTACTACCTATGATACTGATTATGAAAAACACAATCTTTTTTAGCGGAATTCTCACGAAGGGTTCAGATCGGATAGAACTGAAAACGTAAAAAAGTAATATCCACATTTTGACTGCATGTTTTGTTGTTGTATGGTCTGTGGGCAGTCGCGCCAACATTTGTGGTTTCTAATCTATTTATTCCTTAATTAGAATTATTTGCGCCTAAAACTTATACCCCTTCATCTATTTATGTTGCATTTTTCATTGAGTTTGGCTAGTTAAAACACGTGGATTTCAGGACTTGTAAATCACAGCCCTCCAATCTCTATACATTAGGGTTTCATGTACAGCAAAATGTCAACTAGATATTAAATTTAGATTCTCCGCCTCTTTTTTAGACATTTTGTCAATGAATTTTATGTATTAAACGGCATCCCGCCTGACATATTTATTAATAGCATGAGTTGTACTTATTTAACTGTGCTCTCCGCGTGTCACAACACATCGTTAAATCGCGAGATAACAAACTGTAAAATACGTAAAAGAGAGCGATCGCGAATTAGTTTTAGCTACCACTCCAGCATTTTCTTGGGAATATTGAAGATAAACGTGAAAAATATCGAACATTCAAGTCCCTCTCCTTGTGGACAGTCTAATGCGGCACTTTTATATATGCAGCAAAATCCCTAGAATCTCAGTTGCTCTGTTTATTCTGATTGTCCTGTAGTACTTTAAGCTAACATGTAGTAGGTTTTCATTTCGAACAAAATAATAAAATTACGTGGAAGATGTTAAAAATAACTCTTTTGTCGCAATCGATGTGGTCAGTCCGAAATACGAGAGTATTTATATAATAAATTGAACAGCACAACCCACGGTGAACGTTTGTTACCTAACACAACGCGCTGCAATCTCAAACGCGTCAAAAAGTATCGCCACGAAACATGACTGAAATACAGATCATAACATTGATGTATGGTATGTGAATTTTTCATATATATCCACTGTGGTCATGGGTAGTACTGCGGTGTTAAATGCGATAAAATCTATACTATTCGTACTGTTCCCCTCTTACATCTTTTACGAAGTTAGTACAGCTGAGTCGGCTGTACTAACTGCGTAAGAGCAGGAAAATCACGTGAATGTAGCCTATTTTACGTATAAATGCACACAGTCAACACACATACGTGATCTTATGCGTATTGGACCGCGCATCATCTTGATATTTGAATAAAGGTTGACCAACTAGATGACACTTGCTTTATTATATATTGCTCAACATGTTTCAGACGTTAATACGTCCATCTTCAGGAGCTAGCGAGTACTTGTTGTGT
>Ga0123354_10001178_pt1 | contig 30741 bp, 15 predicted proteins | sample TergutLab28metaG_2_FD_97872 | JGI IMG/M metagenome (GOLD analysis project Ga0123354, IMG submission 97872) | Labiotermes labralis P4 segment gut microbial communities from Petit-Saut dam, French Guiana - Lab288 P4 | ecosystem: Host-associated > Arthropoda: Insects > Digestive system > Gut ... | reverse complement strand
TTGTTGTTCCTTGCTAAAGTTATATTACAATATTCACAATTTAATTCGTTTTTGCAAACAAGGTGTTGTGGCAGCATGTCATGTTGTGTAGGAATGTGTTGTAGAGAGAGCAGTTGGCTAGGTATGTGTCGTATGCTACGTAATGAGGAACTGTTTATAACCAGTTATAATACATTCCTACACATGACATGCTGCCAGTCCCTCATTACGTAGCCTGCGATGCACACCTAGCCAACTGCTCTCTCTACAACACATTCCTATACAACATGACATGCTGCCACAACACCTTGTTTGCAAAAACGAATTAAATTGTGAATACTGTAATATAACTTTAGCAAGGAACAACAAAGCTTCCTGATGATGATCTGACAAGATCAAAACATGTCAGAGTGATTTTAAGTGTTTTATGTGAAAGTTAAGTAAGTGCAGTTGTTGGTTGATAATAGAAGTGAAGCCAAACTAGCCTGGCCTTACAAAACTTAATGAAATTAAGCCCAACAATATGGGATAAAGGACTGCTCTCAAACAAGGTGGAAGTCTCAAACCATATTCTGTGCTGTTAATACATTAATACTACAAAACATTACTTTTTTCTCCTCATTTTTGAAGACAGAGCCATCCAGATTTGTAACTATCAGGGAAGTTGGAAGATCTTCATCATGAATCAGTTCGTCCACAGTACGTACACCATCAGAATTCTGCCTAGGAGCATCATGTTGAAGTTCTAGTTCAATATAATTGGGATGAACGTTTGGTAAGCCATCTACTTCATTAATAATAATATCATTTTCATCGTTTGACATCGGTTCGTCCGAATCAACTGCCATCCCCGATTCTTGTTCTTCCATTGTGGTATGCCAACTTGATTTTGCAGGTTACAGAACTAAACAAGAACGAAACATAATACACACCACTTACATATAAAATGCTACAATATGGGTACAGTAACTGGTTTTCCCGTGCCATAGCACTACACAGTATGGATCTCAGTTACTTTGGTAACTTTGCTGCCGGCACTCGCTGGCCGTAAGATGCGTTACAGTAACATTACAAGCCATAGAATTTTATAACTCAATGTTACAAATACTTCGAATTAATAATCACAAAGACGTGCTCAATAAACAGTGACTATAGGCTCCCACTCAAAAATCCACCCGCCGGTACTTCGCGACCTCCCACGACACCTTCACTCAGCTTAATATTTTTTACTGCTATTTTTATCTGTTAAATCAAAGTTACCACTTACCGGCTTATTGGATTTTACAAACTCATGTCAAAAAAAGAGAAACGTAAAATAGAACTGCAATGTACATGGTTACTGGAAAGCAATTACGCTGCCCCAGTTGATTGTATTCAATGACGGCAACAACAGAGCAGCAGGAATACCTTTGCCCTTTTAAATTTAAACGTCACTGTTTTGTTTCGCATAGTTGCCAGAAACTGTCGCCATGTAGTCCACCGGTACTAGTGTTGCAGTATGGCTGTTGGATGTGTTAAATAGAAGCACCAGACAATTCGTAACCCGAAATTTTTTTAGTTACTGATGAGTATTAATAGGACTGAAATAGCGAGAGCTGTAGTTGTGGATGTGATCCTGTATGAGGTGTAATATTAGTGCCTACAGAGATGGCGACATCCTTAAAAAGAAATCGTTCTAAGCGTAGAATAGCAGCTAAAATATTTCTGTCCAACATTTCTTTGGACGGAACTTACAGGGGTGCGAAATTGCCTTTCTTTACGCGAAATGGTACGTTTGGGAAAGAGGTGGGTGGAGAGAGGCTGGATCAAGAAGGCAACGAAGAATGTGATTGTGAAGGCGACTCCGCGAGTTCGAGGAATAAGGACCCTAATCGGGCAATCACTACACGTTCAGTTACGACAAATAAGAAGGGCCATGGCTCACCAAAGGAGCTTGGTAAATCTCCAGACCATCAGTCAAACAGTTCAGGCTCAAACCCTAGTGAAATAGCTGCAACCCCTTTGAAGGCCCTTGATCAAGATGTACAAGGGCCGCAAAGAAATACGAGCAGTGTAACTGGTGCATTTCGTGAGAGAACCAACACAGCAGGAAGTGATTATGGTGGTCTGGAACGAAAATTTGGGTCTGGAGGTCAGAAAAGAAAACTTATTCAACACCAGTCATCTCTAATAGAAGACAGATACCACCACCATTTTAGTAGCAGTGAGAGTTTGGGATCAACACTAGGGCGAAGTAAAATCATCCCAGATGTGTCTTCTCCTCCACCAAGCAGGGGAGTTCGTTTTGTCCGACCTACAAGAGGACAGAATTTTCAGGATGAGCGCATGGTGCTTGTATCTGCTCAACATGTGCCCTTCCTTGTGTTTTCTACATTGCCATACAACAAGGACAGTAGGGCCAACAGGTTGGAGTTTATTTGGTTACTTTATATTCGGATTGTGTAGAAATGACATGACATAACTGTTGTGTAGAAATTTGTCCATCTAGCTTGAGAATTTTTTTTTAAAGTAAAAGGACAATTTAAGCTGTTTTTGTATGCACTGAATACCCTTATTGTATAAGTAGTATGAAGTTACATCTGTTTCATTTACACAAACCCCCCCCAAAAAATATTGGAAGAAAAATGTTATGCCATGTCATTATTTTAAGCACTCACCCTGGGTCAGTCATTTGTAAGTGTGGTCTGTCTTGTATCATAACATTATGCTCATGTGTGATCTGCTTTCTCTAGAGGACACCAGAAAACATATTCAGTTTGTGTCACATATCTTGGTATGTATCACACACTCTTCAAGACACATGTTGGGCTCTACATACTGTTATGATAAAATCCAACTATATTGTATGAATGCACTAATACTAAGTGATTATTTCCAAGTGCCCAAGCGTATACACAAAATCAAAACAAAACGTATACACAAAATCAAAACAAAAAGTCTAAAAGAAGACTCATGAAACCTTTATAAATCGGTAACATCCATCAGAGCCACAGGAATAGAAAACATCATATAATTACACACCGACACACATATTCACACACACACACACACACACACACATACATAATGTACTTATTTACTCCGTGGAACAGAGTCCTTCTTGAGAAGCTACCGGGTTTTCAGCTAGTCAAGAAATTCCCAACATTTTATGGAACCTGAAGGTTCATTACGGCATTTACAAGTGCCTGCCACTTATCCCTATCCTGAGCCAGATTGATCAAGTCCATGCCCCCACATCCCACTTCCTGAAGAGCCATCTTAATATTTTCCTCCCTTCTATACGTGGGTCTTCCAAGTGTTCTCTTTCCCTCGGGTTTCCCCACCAAAACCCCATATACACCTCTGCTCCTCCCTGTACATGCTACATGCCTTGCCCATCTCATTCTTCTCGATTTGATCACCCAAACAATATTGGGTGAGGAGTACAGATCATTTAGCTCCTCATTATGTAGTTTTATCCACTCCCGTATTACCTCGTCCCTCCTAGGCCCAAATATTCTCTTCAATACCCTATTCTCAAACACCCTGAACCTACATTCCTCCCTCAGTGTGAGTGACCAAGTTTCATGTCCATACAAAACCTAGGCAAAATTATAGTTCTGTACATCTTAATCTTCATATTTTTAAATAGCAACCTTGAAGACAAAAGATTCTGCACTGAATGATAGCAAGCATTCCCTGACTTCAATCTGCTCTTAATTTCTTCTTGAATAGAATTTTGATTTGTTAAGGTTGTCCCCAAATATTTGAACCCTTCCACCCTTTCAAATGAACTGTGATCTCTCTCTATATTGTGACTTCGTCCTGCATTCTGATCTCGAGACTTGACCACATACTCAGTTTTATCAGCATTCACTTCTAGACAATCTCCTTACTAGTGACTACCAAAGCTTCTGTGTTTTTCTCTATAATATGTAAGCATCTGCCCATTATATTAACATCATCAGCATAAGTCAGAAGTTGATGTGTACCATTTAATTTCAAGCCAACCTGGTTTACCTGAACCGTCCTAATGGCCTACTGTCAAGCAAAGTTGAAAAGCAATAGTGATAAAGTACCTCCTTTTTTCAAACCATTCCTAATAGGAAACATGGCAGGCAAATTCTTGCCTACCCGGACTCTGCTGTAGGTTTCATTCAGACACATTTTTATTAGCCTTACCAGTTGCATGGGGATACTAAACACAATGAGAATATATTACAAGACCTCCCTCCTAACTGAATCACAAGCTTTCTTGAAGTCTATAAATAGCTGAAGGACTGCTTAATTGTATTCCCATTTTTTATCAGGTATTTGGCAAATGCGGTGTCAAAATCCACACTGATGATCCCCAGTACTTTCCTCTACATATGAGGTTAACCTTGACAGCAGGATGTTGGATAGAATTTTGTATGTAGTTGACAGAATTGATATGCCTCTATAATTACTGCAGTCTGTTTTATCACCCTTCTTATAAATAGGTACAGTGATCGACTCCTTCCACTCCTCAGGCAATTCCTTCTTATTCCAAATAGAATTAATAAGTTTATGGATTTCAGAGTGAATTGTCCTAACCCTTGCTTTAATCAGTTCTGCTGGGATTTGATCAATATCTGGTGATTTGTGTCTTTTTAGCTTTTCAATAACCATCGCAACCTCACAGGCACTCGGATCAGCCAGTAGTTGTTCTGCTGTATGCATGTATGTCTATCTGCCTAACATCACTAACTCTATGGACAGTGAACAGCTGAGAGAAATGGTTTATCCACCTAGCCAAGTCTGTAACCAAATCACCCTTGTCATCCTTTACTATATTAGTTCTAAGTTGGTAACCCTTCTTTAAAATCATTGATACCCCTATATAAGTCTCTGATATTTTTTATCCTACTGTTAGTTTCAAGTTCATCAATTTTGGCTTTCAGATATTCCTTTGTTTGGTTCCTGAAATGTGCACTAGCTTCACATCTTACATTGTTAAGATTACCTGCATTGCTTTTGTTTGGGTCCTGTAACCACTGCATCTTTGCCTGCTTCCTTTGAACTAAAAAAATGTAAACATTCTTCATGAAACCATGGTTTATGTTGCTTCAGTTCACTCAGATCTAGACTCTCTTTAGCTGAGGTTTTGATATTCTCCTAAATCTTAATGTTCTCCCAAGCCCTGTCTATGTCCTCACTATAACTCAAGTTCTCCAAAGCTGCAAACCTGTTTGAGATCTTAATCTGATTCTATTGTATTATATATTATCTGTTATATTGTAAAGATGGCAATCTAGTGCCTTTTGCAGTATTGTTTATCTTTTTAATGTTCTTGATAAAGGCGTGATGATGGCTTAATTGACCAAAACATGCTGGCTGTTTTATTTGGTTTTGTACATTGTTTATGACTGATTTGAGAAAATATATCTGCAGTATGGATCATCTTCATACATAAGAAGGTCATCTATGGAGTAAAGTGTGTTTGTAATTAAGTATCTTCTTCATGCTACTTTAAATTGTGCCTTTTCTTTCTTAAGGCTTGTGAGACTACTTGGTAAACAGTTTAAAATGTTGATGCCAGCATAAGAATGTATTTTTTTTAAAACATGAAAGGTTGACATTTGGTGTGTGAAGATGGTGCTTATTACTTGTGTTAATACTGTGTACAGGTGGATATTTTAAAATGTTTCTTCCTTATTAACATTTGAGTTCATTGATAAAAATATATATTGACACGAAACAGGTACAATCTGTAATTTTTAAATAGACTTCTATAAGGAGTTCTTATGCATTTACGTATAATTTCTAATCATGAATTTTTCATTTGGTGATCATGAAGTCTTTTTGATTCTAATGCCTCATAAGCCATTAATTTTTATTTATCAAGTGAACATGTTGAGACAGTATTAATAACTGTATATGTACACGAATATCATATTTATCCAAATGTAAGATGATCATACATATCATGTAACATGTTTGTAATTGTAAAATGACCCACAGATTCATCAAACGCTGAACTAGGAAAAAAATTTCTCATCTTATAATTGGGCAAATATGATATGTGTAGTGTGCAGTGTGCAACAGCAACGGTACTGATCCTGTAAAACCTATGTTGTTTTATTGGTTCATTAGTTGGGGGAAAGGTTGAGAACTGTTTGTACAGGGGTGGTTTGTGTAATTTTCACTTTACGTGTGGTTGAGATTATTTTAATAGTATCTTGATTTTTCTCTGTTTTGTTTATGCACAGTTAAAAGGGTAATTTTTAGCACAGTTAATTTGTGATGAGTTACAGTTCTAAGCAGAACTTTTTTTTTTCTGAAAATATGTTTACTTGTACTGTAATGAAAAAATCCACGAGGTTGAAACATACAGTGCAGCATCACATGTGCAACTTTTGACAAGTTTTTCATTATGCAACATTTGTTTGTAGGTATGCATACCAACTGAAAGATGTGGAGGTTGTAAATAGTATACATTTATTTTGTCCCGATCTAATTTTTTAATTGCACCGAATGTTTCAGAAATGATCTACGAAAGGAAGGTGGGAGACGACGGCATGCATCTGGGCCACGTCCTTTGTCAGCAATCAGTGATGGGCGTGATCCTTTTGATTTACTTGGTTTAGAGAGAAGACAGGAAGGACAGGTTTTATGCTTTGTTTATATTGAAATTATTTTTAATTGTAGGGGATAATTCTGCATAAATTGATTGTGTTTCTACAACTGACTCTTCTTAACATTATTTCTTCATATCATATCACAAATAACAAATACACATTTGTGTTAGTTGTTTTTGTGTATTGTGATGCTACACAATGTAACAGGGGAATGGATGTGAGAGTATTTTTAAGTCATTGAACACACTGATCAACATGATATGGAAAGTATTTTTTTAAATTAACCCTGTTGTTAATTTGATATTTTTATTGACCTGCATGAGGCATCTACAACAGAAGTTATCAAAGGGTCTACAACAGACAACTGGATGGAGAAAAGACAAAAGAATTTATCAGTCTTTGTTATCATTGTCATTGCCATTGGGACAATTTCCTAAGAACTGTGGAACTGTTATGAGTAACTAGTAATTTGTATGAAACTGTGTTAGGTTTACCGGCTGGACATTGTCACTTCACCTTCATCATCTGACCCTTTAGACTGCAATGTGGCCACAGACAGCTGGGTTTCTGTTCATTTCAAATGCCCATTTTTGATACTGTTGATATTATCTGTTGTATCTCATACCTTTTTAGAGCTAAAAACATCAAACTGGAAGTGCACTCTTACGAATGGATCTACGTACCCATGTTCAAAGTTTTTAAAACAGTTCACTTCAGGCAGTGCAGTTCAGGATCCTTTTTTCAATATGTTTGTTTTCACTGTATGTTTTAGTTTCTGGAATTATTTATTTCGTATATTTTGTAGTATATATGGGGTACACTGTGCTACAACATTTGGACCCGACTGTATGGGAATATCTCATTCTACTTTGTCAGCTAGTTGATCAGGTTTCATGTAACTGTTGACTCCTCTGTATGGTAAGATGAATTAGTTCATATTCCTTCTTGCAATCAGTGGAGTAGGAGTAGAAGCCAAACACATTTATGAACCTGATCAGTGCAATATGGAACCAAAGGCAAATTCCCTTCATTCTTCTGTAAGGATTGGTACTTGCCTTTCTTGTATTTTAATTTCACATTTATGTCTATCATCTACTGAAGCAATTAGTTTTTTCTTTGGCAGAGCAATAAAATATATATGGCCAGGCACTGCAGAAGGTTTAGACTGTTTTGCAGTGTGATGACTTTTGTTAGTTCCACATGCATCAGAATGACTATGGGTGGAAATGTACTGAACAACACATAGCAGAAATGATATTAGAATCTGACTCTAAGCACATTCATTAAAGTGTTATGGAACACTGTGAAATGAGAGATTCTTTTGTATGGTTAAGATTTCTGCATTTTACTAACAACATAAGTGATCCTGAATGGACAGTTGAAAACTATGATTGACTATGGAAAAGACAAGCTCAGTTATTCGTGTGCTAAATATTACAGTCCAACTGAACATTTAGCAGTTGGTGAAATTGTTGTGCTGTTCAGAGGTAGACTCATTTTCAAACAGCATTTGTAGAAGAAACACAAATGGTTGGGGATAAAAATGTACAACATGTGTGATTCTAAGGGTTAATGGCCTTTGTACAATATGACCATGTATTTAGACAAAGACAGGAAACATGCAATGTCTTCAATGACAGTTGCTTAAGTAACTGTACCCAGACCTTGCAGGGATTAAAAATTTGGGACACAAATTTTACATAGACAACATTTTTTCATGTCAAACATTATTTTATGGTTTACATACTGAGACAATAAAGTGCTGTGGGGCTGTTAGACCAAATAGGAATGGGATGCCTAGGGGTTGTGGACAGCAAATGAAATTGATGTGTGGTCACATGTAGACTAGGGCAAGGGGCAACTTGACAGCCATAGTAAAGCAAGATGAACAGTGTGATCAAACATGCATGCTCATCAAGCAGAGGGTAATTTCTCTAAAGATCGTAGAAATGCACTAGAACTGCACGTAGTACAAGACTATGATAGGCATATGGGGTATGTGAATGAATCTGGCAAACTCTTACTCCAGTAGCAGACAGACCAGCAAATTGACAAAGAGGCCATTTTTCCACCCTCTGGACCTTTAGTTGTCAACAGTGTTATCATTATGGCCTCATGTGGTTTAAAATTATTGCACCAGTTACTCTGAGAGACAATGCAAGAGTTGGGAAGGGTGCATGGCCCTCAGGCCACATGCTAAGAAGACAATCCCCATTTATCACCCAACTAGAAAGACTTGACACAAGACTCGGTAAACACTTGCCCTCGGAAGGGAAGGGAATTTTGTACTATGTATGTTAAGCAACAATAAATACAAAGAAACGAGAACAAAATTCAAGCATCCAGAATGCAGTGTAGGATTATGTACTAGTCCATGTTTCAAGGTATATCACTCCAGACTTCAATGTTGAAGACTGACACTAAACTGAAAGGTGGAGCACACAGAAGTAAGTAAATGTTATTATTGCAATTACTGATGGATATTTTCAGTGGCATTGTCTTGATGAAATATGGGACGGAGGTGGTGTGGATTTTAAAAAAGGCTTCATGAGAGAACAGAGGCTTTTCAGAGTGGTCTTTATATATGTGTGTGTTTAATTTTGACAATTTGAGGAACAAGAGAATAAGAACGGCTGCTTGGAAATGTGTGTGTATAATTCTTGACCATGGCAAAAATTATGTGTTATTAAGATGAATTGCCCATTATGAATGGACATTTTCACTAAAATTAATCTTTAGAAAATCTTTTGTATCTGCACAAGCTTGTTAGCAAGTATGGTGAATAAGAAATCCGTCTATATAAATGTGGAAAATTTTGAAGGCATCATGGCAAAGCAGGATATTGTTTTCCTCTTCTGATGTAAAAGTCATATATCCAACAGCACAGTGTTTTCCCATTTGGCTGTTAACATGTAAGGGAGCACAGGGGTTTTTTAAATCTCACTGTTTTGTGGGGCTGGTGGCTGAATTTTGACTAATGTTATTAGTACTGAGTAAATGCAATAGTTGGCAATCTATATCATTTTTATGTGTGATTGTGTTAGTGCTACTTGCAACTGGTAAGTTTAGCAAACATTCAGGTTTCCTTAATCAGATGTGAAACCACAATAGATCATAACTAGTTACTGTACAACGATCACTGACTGCTGTAATTCTTATTTGATTGTTGTATTTGTGGTTGATATTCTATATTACATATAGATCATTAATTGTTTTTAATAACTTTGTATTTTACAGGAGATCTCATACGGGCAACTGTTAGTGCCTTCACGTCATTTTCTAGTTCGTGATCGCAAGATGCTATCAGATGATCCACCTGATAGTGCTAGCTTCAAACATCATATTATAGCCAGGTACCATCTGCTTTCTTTTCTATGGCATAATGTTAGCTTGGCTTCACTGTGCATATAATTAGAAAAGGGCAGAGCAATGATGTAGCTCTTTCAAAAATATCCTCTGCAGATTGTGTATCAGGTTAGTAATTTTTTTTGGGGTGGGGGGGAGGTGGCAGGTGGTGGTGTGATCAGGTTTTCATTTTTTGTCCTTTTAGTCACTTCTTGGGCTAGAAGCTAGAGAGAGGATTTGCATTTCTTGTGGAGCAATGTACACTGTTAACATTGGTGTCAGGTTTGGGACTGAGATTACAGCTAGCTGTAGTTTCATGTATTTTATGTATAGTAACATGTGAAGCACACTGCCAATACAGGATTCCCCAAACCATCATTTTTTGCTGCAGTACATTTTTACTGCTAAACCTTTGGCATCATGCATCACTATTTGGTGACACACAATGTGATGTGTAGAATGTTGAACATTACCTTTTGGCAGTGGCCAGTAATGGCCTCTGTTATGCAATCCCTTTTAAATTCCCCAGAACGGTGCCAAAGGGTTGATTTATTTCCACCCTAAATATGAAAATATATGATTACCCAGAGAAAGACTGAAACAGGGACACACATTATGCTGTCTTCTTGTTGATACCATGAAGCACATAAAATGTACTCCACATTGGCTTGGCAGATTGCCCAACAACACTCCACCATATCAAATGAATTTCAAGAAGCTCTCTCAGTAAGTACTAAATAAATACTGTGAAGATCACTTTCAGAACAACTGCATACAAGAGAAGTGTCTAAAAACATCTACTGCCAGGACAGATATCTCTTTGTGACCAACAAAGTGGTACTGCTGGTTATTGATAAACTGCTTCAGATGTAGGTTTGGTACCATAGAGCAGGAGTGTGTACCAGCCTGTCCTTGTGAAGCATGTGTTGAGAGGCATTTATGTTTGTATCTCTCTTACCTATTTTGACAGAAAAATACATTAATCTCATGACAGTGTACAGTGTGATTCTTATATTGGGTTTAATTATCTATGAATACAGTATACAGCTGTGACATAACTTAAATGTGAGTGTGTATTATACATTATTTTCCTTGCACCATAAAAATCAATTTTTCTTGTCCTTAGCTTGTTTATGTATTCCAGAGTGTTATATTTTTTATTTTTGATGTGTTGTGTGTAGGATACTTCTTTGCACAATTATAATTTCGTGATATTTGTTTGAAAGTTTTAAGATCTACTCAGGCTGTTTGTATTGCATATATATTCTGTTGGTCTTTATGAGTAATGAGTCACTTATATTACCATTTTGTAGGAAAGCAATGACACCTGTGCCTTCCAGATGAGAAAAATGTTTGAATTTATAGGGCTGGTACATTTGGAAGTGGGAACCTCTAAGCCATAGCATTTATTTCCATGAAGCATTTTCATGTTTCAGTCAGCAGCTGCAAAAAGAGAAGTAGTGAAGCATGTGGACATCTGGCTACTGACAGTGCTGTTATTGAATATTTGTAAAGTGTTAAGTGTGGGTCACAAAAACTGTTCAGCTTGTTCCATTACTTCTTACTTCTTGAAAAATATTGCGTTAAAATTATATATATATGTGAAGTCCATATATTACAGTACTTTGCACTCCAGTGTCTGATGTGAGGTATGCACAGTCTGTGCTCGGCAGTTCCTCTCTACTACCTACTAAAATATGCGCATATTTAGTACAGTTAAGTGTAGACTTTTTTAATTCCAGGTGTTTCTCCTATGATGCAGCAGGGCATCGCAGCTCTACCCACTGTGGCTCTCCTCCAACCACGGCCACTGTGTTGTATGAAAACAAACCAAGTGGACCCACAGGCAGTGGAACTGCTTTTGAATGGGATGACGTGACTCTTGGGCCACAATATATACCTAATCTTCTGGATGACCCAGAGCTAATTGCAGGAAAACACCGTACTCTACTGACGTTCACGTCGTACATGGTTAGTATATGTGTGTATATCACACCTCAGTTCTGAAATATGAAATTTGATACTTTAAACTTACGTGATATCAGGCTTCTGCTCCAAAGTATATGAGAACTGTGCTCTTTTTGGCTATAATTCAGTGAGTAGTGGTGATTCCTTACTGATGTAATGGGACCAATAAGTTGTTCCACATCAGTTAAGAATTACAACTACTCTCTGTGTAATAGCCCAGAAGAGCACAGTTCTGATATTTTAAACTTACTCTAAAAATTTATGCCTCATTTGTTGGTATGTTATGAATTTTACTTTTCCTTTAAATTGAATGCTTTGTAGTCACTATGACTAAGTAATTCCATGGTGCAGAAACTTTGTTGAAAACTTGTCAGTCATTCAGCATGTCAAATAATTGCTTTGTCCACTTTGGGATCCCAAAGTGGACAAAGCATCTGGTAACTAAATTGTAGGGGCCTGAAGATGGCTAACATCTAGTCGAAACATGTAGCCTTACTCTAGAATAAATAGTTGTGCTGACGTACATTTGTGTAATACTTACTGATTTTCAAGCACATCGTGATGCCTTCATTCAGAATTTCCATCTAAAACCTTTCCTTTTACGCTCTGAATATTACGTGCCTTCTACATTCCCCATGCTGTAATGACCATAGTAATGATTGTCAATATATAAAGAAATCCTGCAGTTCATTTAGGAAAGAATTACTATGCAGTATTGTCATTGAACTCATTTTCTCCATGAAAGCAACTGAGCTAATTAATATGTGTTTAAGCAAATCTATAGCAGAGTCTGTGTACATTAGCATTCATCAAAAGTGTTGTCCAAGCAAACTGGAAGAGATTAGAATTTAATGGGACACATCAGCATGTGGTGTAGGCTGTTACTAACTTAGGGACAAAAGCATTGATACCATGAATACAAAGAGAGAGACTCTATGGCACGCTAGTATGTAGATGGGTAGAAGTAACTCAGAGAAAACTAAGTGCCAGCATATATTTATGTATTGTCATGAGAATGTATTTAAAAATTATAGTATGAAGAACAATCAGAAAGAAAGCCCTCGTATTTTTTATCTCCAACATTCTTTTGTGTAGGAATAAAACCACTACAGCAGTGAAGTCCTTGAACATGCTTGATTTGTCACTTAGCAGATGTCAGCACTATTGTGCATTCTAAAAAGCCAGATATTGATGTACATTTAAGACTGAGCAGAGATTGAGGTCTTTGTTACTGAAGGTGAGAAGCTGTCATTCATCATGAATGTTTGCTGAAATGTATGGCAAAGCATCTGTGGATGTGAGTACTATTTGATAATGGGAAAGATGGATTGAAGAAGCTGAATCAGGAGAAGACCTTGATGCTAAATTGTGGTTACCCTTGTACTGCAGCAATACCTGACAACATTGTCTTTAGATGCATCATCCCCATTGTGTTCTATTTACAATTAAATAGAGGTTCTCTTGAGTCAAAACACAACTCTCTTGTTAGTGTTCTCGTATTTGTGAATATGGCCTTGAGTGCAGTTCACAATCTTTAGATGCATCATCCCCATTGTGTTTTATTTACAATTGAATATGAGTTCTTTTGAGTCAAAACACAACTATCTTACAAGATAGTTGTGTTTTGACTCAAAAGAACCCCTATTTAATTGTACATGACAGCATATGTTAGTTTGATGCAGTGATGCTTGGCAACCATAACATAGCAACAGATGAATTTTACTCCACTTCATCAATCAGCAAAGATTGTGTAATGGAAACTTTTGAAGAGCCTGGCTGTTCCAAGGTCAGTCATCTTTGAATGACATGGATGCTGACAAATGCATACACACACACACACACACACACAGTCAGCAAAGAAGTTTCCACCAGTCTTTTGTACTAACAATGCAGGAAATTGAGGCTTTTGGTCAAAAGATGTTACGGGGAATGAAACCTGGGTCCACCATTTTTAGCGTGGATCCAAGCAGCAGTCATTGGAATGGGGCCACATGATATCCACAAGGAAGAAGGTATTCAAGAGTGCACTGTCAGTAGGCAATCTTAGCTGCAGTCTTGTGGAATGAGGAGTGTGTCATTCTTGTAAACTTCTTGCCCTGAGGGTCACAGTGAACTTTGACTGCTATATTGGAACACTAAGAAGTCTGAATGCTTGCCTTTGTGGAGTTGGTCGCACATGAAATTGCCAGAAGTACTGCTTCTTGGGGCCACATCCAGCTGTGCACACCACTCAGACCATCATAAGATATGGATGGGCAGTGCTGTTACATCCATCCTGCATTCCTCACCCCACACCATCAGTTTCACCTGTTTGGTCCTTTGAAGGATGGCCTGGAATGACAGCATTATGCATATTATGAGGCACTGCAGAACCCTTTGTGCCAGGAGCTGCAGGGGGGGGGAGTGCAACATTTACTGGGCTGGGCTACAGTCCCATGTTCTAAGGAGGAAGAAGGCTGGTGACAAAGATGTAGACTGTATTGGATTAGCTATGCCTTTGACAGTGTTGTAGTGCAGTTACATGAAATTGTCACATGTGTAACTTGTAAATGGCATTAAATAAAAAAATTAGGTGTTACTTTCTGTTTAACACTGACATTAAGACAGCTAATAAACTCTTAAAAAATGTATCCAAGTTCAAATACATATAGAAATTACAATAACAATCCATACTTTTATTCACAAATAAATTAAGAGTAGATCAAAGTCCAGAGAAGCTTGCTTCTCTTCAGCTGAGAAACTTTAACCCTTAACCTGCTAATGTGGAGAATAAGGTTAGCTCCTAATAATGCCAACAAATGGCAGATGGGATTTAACTCGGTGTTTAAAGGGTTAATGTTCTTTTTCTTGTCCTACAATGTAAGATCAAAATATACAAAATTTCGCGTGGGTATGATACATGTCGACACTTATTAAGGAGGGCAAGAAGGTAGGTAGGTAGGCTAAAATTTAGTGTTCTGGAGATGAGATATGAGGCTGGGTATCAGATTGATTTGGCCCAGGTTAGTAACCAGTGGCAGGCTGTTGTGATCCTTTGGGTTTCATAGTTGGCAGAATTTCCTGAGTAGATTAGTGATAATTAGTTTAATATTAATTAATTGAAATGAGATTACCAAATTGTTAGACTAATATCTACAATTTAAAATTGTGAAATCATATAACTTAATGACTTTTGACAATTTATGTTGCAGTAGAATGGTTAACGCTTTTGCTTTGTATTTGGGATACCCAGGGTTTGTCTGTTGTCCCAGAAACTGCCTGTTCTGACATCCTGTGCAGTTTATTGTTCACACTAAGCATCTTGTCATTTGACATTCTGTAGTCTTAAATTATTTAAAGCTTTTTTAAATCATGAATAATTAATTCTCTATGACCAATGGTAAATGATAAAAAAAGGAAATAAAACATTGTTTTCATGTTGGTCATGGTATTGTTTTACTTGCAGACTTCTGTCATAGACTATGTTCGCCCATCAGACTTAAAGAAGGAGTTAAATGATAAGTTTCGTGCAAAGTTTCCTTCTGTTAAGCTGACCTTGAGTAAGTTGAGGAGTCTGAAGCGAGAGTTGCGAAAAATTGCACGACAACAACCCGATGGGCCTGTGGACCTTCTTACTGTTGCACAGGCTTATGTTTACTTCGAGAAATTGATTCTTCGCAACCTGATCAACAAAGAGAACCGTAAGCTGTGTGCTGGTGCCTGCCTCCTGCTGTCAGCCAAGCTTAATGACATCAAGGGAGATACCCTAAAGGCCCTTATTGAGGTGTGGTGGGTGGTCTCTAAAAACTCATGTACAAAACTAAGTCATATTTATTAAGTTTAAATATTGTGTGTGTCCTACTGTGTGTCTCTAATATTTAGTACTGTTAATGATCTTGTGCTCATTCTCTTACATGGTGAAAACATGTGATTCTGTAAGGTATTATTCATACTTCATGCATGATAGTTAACAGTTGAGGTTTTATAGTACTGTCTGATGTATTTCTAAGTGACATGTAATTATTCTGTGCATTGCTTATAATTTCAGTGTCTCGGTGTCTAATAATTGAGATTAAAAGAAAGAATGCAAGAGGAAATTGTGTTACAGGTTCAGAAACTCTTATTTATTTGTTATTCAAATTTGAAAACACAACAAACTTATTATACAGTCTATAACAATTAATTACATTGATATGAGTTCTGTCATGCATGACACAAAGGTCTATTTGATGCCAGTTTTGTCAGCTGCCACTCAGTTCACTTGTTGCTATGGGCTAGAAATGTTCATAACCTGCATTTGAGTTTGATGTCTTTTTCAGTGAAGATTTCTTCCATGATCAAGTGACTGATTTGTCCAAATTTTAAACAAAACTATTTCATAAGTCTTTGGTCCTACCACTTCAACTTGAATTCCTTACTGAACCCATTAAGTGTGTTTACCGTATTCTGTATTATCCACGATTTTTCAGTGTACAAAATGAAACTGAATCTTAGACTTTGGTATTATCAAAATATCAGTTTCCTTCCTAAAGCCACAGAATTAACTGTCTAAAGTTGAATCTACAGAAAAATATGATGTGTATTTTCTGAAGTTGAACATTGTCTCTGTGAAGCTGCATTGCAGTTAGGGTCTTTCAAAATGCCATGTCAGCAGAAGAAATTTTTCATTTGTACAGAGAACAACTGTAATTTGAAACATATTCAATTTCTCCTCATTGCCTGTTATACACCTTTGAATATGATATGATTTTACTAAACAGTTGTGTTCATTGAAGGTTTGAAACCATGGTCAGACATCATGTTTGAGTGGTCACATGTCGTGTTTGACTGGTCAGTACTCGTTCGTATTTGAAAAGTCCCATGTTCAAATCTCAGACCAAAGACCAGGTATCTTACCTAAGGCTTTTCATTGTTTTCCTCAGACCCTACAGGCAAATGCCAGGATAGTAACAGTAAGTAGACCACTTTCCTTGTCTTCCATGTCCTTTCTAAAGTATTATTTGTTAACCATCCTAATATATGATGCCATATAGTCTGAGATACTGTTAGTATTGTTTACTAATCAACATTAACATTAACATTTTAAGTAACAATAACAGCAATAGCAATGATGATCATAATAACTATGAGTAAGGTTAATGATATATATAATGACATGATCATTCTTTACTCAGAGACAGGCGTTATCACATGGTCAGCACTAACAAATTACCATTGGATAGTCTTTGTTCTGTAAATGATAGTTTGCAGTAATTTGCATAGTATTAGAAATTTTAAGATCTCTACTATTGGCTCCTCATATTCTCTCATAGTATTCACAACTTAATGTAATATTTTTAAGAGTGTAAAATCTTACAGGTAGGCATGTAATTTTAGTGATATGTAATTTTCTTTGATAAAATGGTAGGCCAGAGACTCAAGTGTCACATTTTGCACAGAGTAGCTAGATAGGCCTTCCTAGTCTTTTACATGTGACGAGGCAGAGAAAAGTGTATATGTGAGGTGGTGTTGCCATGTCACAAGAATATACTGCTGAGCATGTGATGGAAATACTGCTGCTTACCAATTCCTATATTTGAAGTCTAAAACAGTCAAATTTAAGTCAGAATATTGTTCCTACCTGCATGTAATTTCAGTTTCTTGTTTAATTTTGGCAAGTAACAAAAAATTAAAGGGATTAATTACAATATGGTTTGATTACAAACTGTATATTTTTGCAGAGGACGGAGAGTGTGTTCCGGCTGAACCGAAAAGATCTTCTTGAATCTGAATTTGCTGTGCTTGTAGCACTAGAATTTGGGCTGCATTTGCCAACTTGGGAAGTATTACCTCACTACCAGCGCCTATTATATGAATCTTGACATGCCTGGGAACCTGCATTATGCAGGAGTATGGTGTAACAGCATGGGGCACTTCATTTTATAGTACAACAGCGTGAAACAAGAAATTTCTGCAAGTAGTGCTCTTATTTGCTCTGGTATGGAGTACAATATAGTTGTCATATGAGACTACCACCTCACTAAGTTGGGGCCCTGTTGTCATTTCATGGAGAACTTAATTATAAATACAGTGAGACGCAATTTAATGCACTGCAATACAAGTTCTTCCTACATTTAAGGTTCGGTTTGATTCCACAGAAATCAGTGATCTCAGTATGAGCAGCAGTCATGGATGTTTATGATTCCTTTGATAACACTTCTTCAACCAGTGTAAACTATTATCTAAACCATAGCTCAGTATCTGCTGTGAAGGTCACCTGTTGATCCTATGTTACTGATAGAAGCCTTCCCCTTCCCTCCTCATGACCAGCAAGTTCTGGGGAAACTTTAAATCTCCTCATTTCACTTCCCCACCTGCTTAAAATCCATTGATTATGCGTGTGTTATGCTTTCCATCACCCTTTTTTAGGTGCATTCGCAAAATTGTTAAAAGTGACACAGCTTCTTCATGTCTGTCTCTCCTCATGGAACAACTCAGCTTCTGCTGGACAGATTTTTGTGAATTAGATATTTGAGTATTTTTAAAAAATCTGTCCAGCAGATCAAGTTTCATTAAAATCAGACCAGAATAATGGGTACTTCACATGAAGACCAATATACATTTTTGATCTATCTCACTGAATTCATCTTGGAATGAGAATTGTTTCAGACAAAAGTTGGAGAGAAATTCATAACACACATTTTATGTTCCATAACTTTTTTTCAAAAATCGTGCCATTCGTGAAATAATACGGAAAAATTTTGTAGAGCCAGGCAGGTCACAGATGACATTAACGATCATGCGCATTGCATGCTGGATACCTAAGTCTACAACTACACACTCAGAATATGTAGTACTTATTGCTTTTCCTCTGCAATAATGGTTGCACAAATGCACCTCAATGTTATGTTATGCTACATGGCCTGTCTTGTTACTGCCATCATTAGGCCTTCACCCACAACACACCACCAACTACCAGATTTATGTAACTGCTCCTCTTTAACCCCCAGTTTCATTGCCCTGAAGATGACAACTGTAATGTTTGCTGAAATGTCAGGAAATCTTCATTCCTGTACAAGGCCTAATCCTAAAAGTCGCTGACACACCTAATGCAAGCCATGAAGGCCACAGAATTACAGCAGTTTCATTTAGTCTGTTGAGTAGTAAATAACCGTTTAATGCCTAACTACTGCTTGAGTCACTACTGAACATGGTGAGTGGCCCAGCATTGACTAATGTGCAAGTAGTTCAACATGGGCCTCTGGGGTGTGCTTGCAATTCATAAAAGGTTAATGCTGCCAGCAAGTATGAACAGACACTCCTCACTTAGTAGCAATATAAGTGGGAGGTTTGGAGGCCTTGTGAACGTCATTGGAAGACACATTCTAGAATTTTCAGCAGAATCTTTGTAGACTATCAGGCTTCAATCTCAAGATATCATTATAAATTACAGAAGGTTGTTTTTTGTTGTCCTGCATCCATGTCTAACATCTGTATCTTCATTATCAATTATTAATAAATATGTTATGCATTTTTGCTAGATGCCTGTTGGGAATTTTCAACCATCCCCTCCCCCAACCAGCATTACATCATCATCCATGGTACCTACACCCATCTCTCAGGGAAACTGTTTTGCCACTTATTTTTCTACTTGTGGCAATCTAGGGCCTGTTACCCTTCAAGGCAGTATTTGAATGGGGCTCAGTCTTTTACCGAAAGAGTATTTCAACTGGCTTCCTGGCATACAGATGTAAAATGTATGTCAAAAGGGTAAGTTATTTATAAACATGTGTATATTGCATGGTCTTGAAAGTTTAAGTGAAAATTGTATTGAGGGTATTCATCTTACAGAAACTGAGTTTATTTCTTAGCCCAAACAGGGGTAGCTTAGACATATTTTGCAGCCATTTTGTCTGTCTAGGCCACTAGGCTATGCAGCTTGTTACTAGCTGTTTATCTGCTGTCAACATGCTGTATGCTATAACCCATCATCAATCATGTGAAATTTGGCTGGTTTTTGTTTTGTAATGTACATGTAAGGTAACACCACCAGTCTGTTTTTGGGTTCACTCCCCATGAGAGAGATATCCGTTTGTATTCTCACAGTTGTTAATTCACAAGTTTTGAAAATGTAACACACTGCAACACATAGAATTGCTGACTTTCAGAATTGCTAAATTATTATACTTCATAGATAAACACATTTCCTGTCTTCCAGCTCCTAACTTAGAAATTATGAACAAATTGTGTAAAAGAATGTCACTGTCAGTGTCTGATAGAGGTACGAGCATGTTGTTTCTGTTCATTGGAAACACGCATCTTGGCATATGTGACTGATTATTTTTATACCCTAATTACAAATGTAAGTGAGGTATGTACTGAAATCACATATATTTCTTAACAGTTTGTGCTTGTATTGCACGGATTATTTTACTACTTGGGATGAGAGATGCAGTAACGTACATGGTGGTTACCATAACATGGAATGTGATTTTTAAGTATTTCATGGCCATGCACTGATGCTTCACTATGAGAATAAGACCAACAAATGCATATGATAATATGTGAATTTGTTACATTATAATCATTTTAAATCTCCTACATGTTTTGGTCAGCTATTTTGGCCACCTTCAGGGAGGTGTTTTTATGAAGGATATATTCATATGTACATATATAAAATGTTAAGTTTTAATTATATGATTCACAGTATATGTTAAAGTACACATATATGTTAAAGTATACAATACAGATAAAATTGTTTGTGCTAAGTTTACATGAGTAAGAGGTGTTTGTGTCATGTGTGTGTCACAACACCCTCACAGTGCAGCCAACAGACACAACACCACCACCTTACGTGGATGGTGATATGACACACACAGCACATGAACACTTCATAATCACATAAATTTAGCACAAATAATTTTATCTGTATTTTATATTTTAGCATATATTGTGAATCACATATTTAAAATTTAATATTTTATATATGTTCATAGTATAGGTTGTCTTTGTAATGCATCCTTCATAAAAACACCTCCTTGAAGATGGCCACAAAAGGTGACTAAAACAGGTATGAGGTTTACAACAGTTACAGTATAATAAGTTCACATATCTTCATATGAACTTCTTGGATTTATGCTGACATGGAATGTGTCTATTCCTGCCTGAATCCAAATATTTGTACTTCTAAAACTTATTGCTTATGTTAAAACCAAACACTTGACAAGTATGACCATGATGGTTTTTGGTCTTCACAGAGACCATCTGGAAAACAGGTATCGATGGCAGGATATTTTTAAAATGGACCTAGAAACTCCAGCAGAAGAGTGTGGACTAGTTTCAACCAGACAGTGTAGGGACAAGTGAACACACTAATAAACCTCTGTCTGGATTCCATACTTATAGGAGATTTTTTTGTGTAACTGAGTAGCAATAACTTTTCAAGACCAACTGCATTGCACAGGAATTACAGTTTTCTGGGATGTAATGTTGAGTATTGGTAGATATGTAACTAGTGCACACATCACAGTGTAGAATACTAAACTGTGCATAGTCACAACCATGAGAACCTCACAATCATCTCCACCTAATACAGTTTTACTGAGGCCACAGAAAAGAGTTCTGTGGATAGCAGGTGTGACTATGCTCAAGGCTTTTTTTTTTAAGTGAGGCATCCCCATTGTGTTAAATTTATAATTTTGTACCATATATATTGATGCTCAAGACTTCCTTCTTTCTGTGTCCTGGGCATGCTGTTTTGGTCATTATTTAACACATTTATGAAACTTATCAACTACCCTGTGTACATTTGTATAACAGAATTGAATATAGAGATGGTGATGAAAGTGTAAACAGATCAAGGGTAATGTAGAACCACGAATTAACTTGGAATACTAGACCATGCAGATGGATGCAGCAATTTCGTCCAAAGAATGGGTACCTTTTTCCAAATGAGCATAGTGTCATAGTCCAGTAACCTTGAATTTCTAGCAACAATGATGTAGAGACCTCACTTTCTGCAAACATGAACCAAATTACAGATTGCTTTAAATACTGCAGAATCAAGAATGCTTGAGATTGGGTCATGAACCATACAAATGTGGTGCCACAGACAACTTTTTTCTTTAATAGAATTATATTTAAGAAGGGGGGTTTGGATTGCTCCAAATGAAGTCTTAGTACTTGTAATTTTTGTACAGAAGTTCTGATGTGAAAATCTGATACATGCAATGGAAATTTAACCAGTGAGGCGAGTTCATTTCATCCAGCATGCACAGAAAGGCTTTCAAAGTGGTGCAGTTGAGATCTTTTGCCCACTCAGATACTGTACTTGATCACTGGGTGTTTGTTGCCAAATGTGTCATGACTACATAGTGGCCTTTTCAGGCGCAACAACACTTAGTGATGAAGGCCAATACCCCATAAGAATGGAGTTTAAAGTTGCATATGCATTCATTGGTTCGATATTAACAGGGGGGGGGGCATAATACTGGAGATAAAGTAGCAAATTTATGTTTTTCCTACTGGCGTGCAGTCGTATTAATCATGCTATGTTAGTAAAAATTGTGAGAAGAGATGTCGTTGCATTTGCATAGACGAACGCGCTGACTGAACAAAGATGACAGGACAGCTGCTTTGCCCGATGGCTATCGTTGACGTTCAAGTTTTATATGCGTGGTTACTGCGGAGTTATCTGAGCCATGCTGAGTAGTGTACGAAATTGAGTATGGGTTCGTTAGGGCGGAGGAGTATGTTCTTTTAATTGTAATTACGTAAGGTGTTACTTTTATCTCTTTTACTTGCATTCCAAATCAAGTTTTGGTAATCTGTTTAATTAATAACCAATGGCTATCAACATGGAAGAACGTCTGGCTCAGCTGGACAGTTTGAACTGCTTCATTGAGAATTCGCGGGAGAAATTTACATCTATATTAAACATCTTAGGGTGGGATGTAGACACTTTACGAGAGCAGGTAGGTTACAAGAATTGTGTATAGTATGTATGCGGCTGTGACATCTGTAGTAAATGTATTACTGAAGCGAAACGTCAAAACCCAGCGCTCGTCGATTAAACCAGAAAGGCAAACTTCCGTTGGTATTGGTCAGTAAAACGGACAGAATATGAACAAATACATCAACCCTACCGTTGGTATTGTAAGTACTTTCCTTGTAGATGATCTTCCAGAAAGACGAAACCTGAAAGAGCATATTTTGTGTCACTGAAAAGAATCCCTGTAACCTATCGTTCTTGGGTTAAGCATTCAGAGCTAACCGCCATGAGTATTTGTCAATAAAATGGAACCCTAAAATCTAACCATTGTACATTTGTGTGTGTTTCTTAGGAGGTAATTTTCTCTCAGTAAAATGAAACATGAAAGAGTAAACTTCATGTCACTACAAAGGTACATCAAAGTATGATGTTCAGAGAATAATTGTGTGTGTGTGTGTGTAGCATACCATGAGCACTAAAATGCTAAACCTAATTTAACTCAACAGTAAGAAACTTACTGAGTTGCCCAACCTGTTGGCAGAATTATAGGTTCAGTTAAATCATTTGCTTTGTCTTCTTGACTTAACATCCATTTCTTTTGCTGTTTTTTTGTCATATTTTTATAATCGGAGTAAACCATCTGAGGGTCTCTTTGGATGGGTACTACCGTGACTTACCATTTCTGTGTGAAACTGCATATTGAAGACTGCATATAATACCTCCACAGTGCAAATGTAGTGGAAGATAAAATGGAGATGAACTGCGTCTCATTCTTTACACAGAGGCATTTTTTCACTTAAAAGTAATACATTATGTCCACTTTATTTACAATCATATTTGCCTTTTATTATAAGAAATGGAATTGAAAATAAGTTATTGTTTGCCAGAGTTACTGTAAGGTAAGATTGTGTAATGAGTGCTGTTGGTATTTACCCTTATTTAAGTACCTTTATTTATACAATTCATTGCCTTTACTGGTGGCCCTAAATATTTAGTTCATTATTTTCATTGGAATGACACCACCATATATGACATACATGATATGCATCCATAGAGACACAAATAAAACTAAGAACTTGAATATTGACAGCCACATAACCTTAAGCTCTTTAGTTTCTACTTAGCCATTTGATAAGTTCTGTGTCTTCTATACAAAGTGGTTGTTTGGTAATATATTTAATTATTTCAAATAACCGAGAACATGGAACAGTTCGACTGTACGCAATGTTAAGCTATGTAATAAGTATGATCTTCATAGGCTGATCAGTACTGACTTTACTGGTATCAACATATTCAGCATTATATGACATAGTCTTAAAGTGTGGTGGAAGAAAAGGCAGCATTTCTGAGTAGCATTAGGAAGATAAGTAAACACATGCTCCATTGTTTGGTTGATGAATTTTTGGTATTTCAAATATGCATTCTTTCCAGTTTTTGTGATTACATGGAGTAAGTTACTTTGTTTTGTGTGTATGTTACCCTCAAAGTGTGAAGTACCTTGTTTCATGAAGTACCTAGTTTTACCACAGAATAATAAACCCTAATTAATGCATAGAATCTTTTCATGATTTTACACTTTAACTAGTTAATATGTGAAACATTACTGTTGATCTTTGAAGTCAGTTATTTCATTACATGCATGGTTATTTCATGAACTAATGGGAAGTTTATAATGAGGGACCATCCACCACTTACCTAGTTATTCCACGGAATAACAAATTGATCCTATTTAATGTGTGAAATGAGTTGATGGACATGTTACCACTGAAGTATGAAATGCTTTATATATTGAAATACATGGTATTTCTTAAAGTAATGGGAAGTTGACAGTGAAGGACCATTGAACAATTTAACAACCTGGATGCAGAACAATAATACTAGTAACTGGAGTGGAGACCTGAAATTTGCTCAGCTAATGAAAAATTGCAGCCATGTCTTATGTATCATGATGGTCCCTTATAACATTTAAAAACATGGAATGTTTAACAATCCAAGTTTTTACAAACTCTTCGGATATATGTAAATATATCAGCCTTTATAAGAGTTACATTTTATTCTTCCTCCCATCAGCACTGTGATTATAATATGTGTTATTGAGAGAGCATGGTTGTATAAACTAAAATACAAAATATTGTCTTCCAGAATGTGTTTACTGTCACATACTTCTCCTTTCACAGGTGTATTATTTTGATTTCAGTCTAGGGAAATGGTCATCTGTCCACTGAACAGTGAGCATTATGTCCCAAAAGATAGTTTGGAAAAACACGTGGCTTCATGCTCATGGAAAATGGAAGGTTACCATGAACAAGATGTTCCTCTGCCAGAGGGTTGTGGTGCTGATGAATCTAAAATATTAATAGGTAATTCATATTTAGAATATACGTTGTTCGATACATATGTTTGTCAGATGTGTCGCAGTGACACATGCAAGGTCTAAGTGTTGCAGTGTTTCAACTTGCAGGGAGACCTTTCAGGAGGAACAATGACTATGCTGTGCCACCAGTATAGGACCTGATAGTTGCCCCAAAAAAAACCCAAACTCAGAAGAATTGTCATTGTCTATAGGCAATTTTCCTCCCACCTACATGCAGGATCTTGGATTTGATACTACCAAGGCCTACTATGAATTTTTATATTCTTTTCCTTTGTTGCCTGCTGTGGACTACAGTTCATTTCTCCCACAGGCTTCCTGGGATAGGAAGATGAATTGGAAAACTTGGCAATGAATCCAGTTTACATAATAACAACAGAGATGTAGTTGTTGCTGTGATATTAACACACTGCCTCTCGAAGTGAAATCATTAGGAGTATATAAAATTGTTCAATACTCATCATTCTGCAGCAGTGATCAAGTCTAATTACCAATGGCATATGTGACTTCAACAATGTAACAGAGCACATTTTTTCTTTGTCAGCAAAATTATTATATTGTTTATGTGTTAAAATTTCACCCAGAAGTCTGGGTTATGTAATACAGGGGAGTGCTGTTCAATTTTTATTCAACTTTCTGGGGGTGAATTCAATGTCCATAAGCCAAAAGGTAATGAGCCACTCAACAAACATTCTCCTCTTGTCCTCAGAGGAGGAACATAAAATTTTGTTTGGCATTCAGTGATTGATTAGGTAATCTTAGCTTTGACTGCGATGAGTCAGCATATAATTGTTCTTTAATTTCAGTGATGCAACATTATTTAGCATTCATTTTAGTTTGATGATACAGAATTGTAATTATCACCATACCAGTAAAAAACTTATATTGAAGGGGATGAAACTGCTCAAAAATTTAAGGATAACCTGTGATTTAAAAGGTATCATGACTTTTTTTTGGGGGGGGGGGTAAATATTTGTATGTGATGTGACATACTAGTGTTCACCATAAGTGCAGTAGTCACTGTGAATGTACCAAATTGTTTTACAGCAAAGTGTAGCTACATCATCATTGAATGTAACACTATCAGTAATGGAGGGTGTCAAAAGTTACTCGAGTTTTGTCCTCAAGTAAGCCCTGAGATAAGTTTCATGTTCTTGACTGGGTGCAGAGTGCATTAATGGCTAACATCATGCAAAAAGAATTCTCCTTTTCGTAACATCTAACAAAGGTGAAACTGTGTGAGTAATAACAGTCCACATCTGGGACTGTAGATGTCATAATAGCAAGTTGTATCAGTATAGTGCCATTTGTGAAGGAAATTGTTCTTTGCAGATAAAGAAACGAGGACTGCAATTTTCCGAGAGGCTGCTATGCAAGATCCAAATATGAAGACAGGTAGGAGTGTTGTAGCATCTGTATTCTGTGTGATTTGTCTGAAGCTGTCATAGTGGGTGTTCTGTCTGGCATGCTTTCATACTAAATGCTGTGTTTTTGCATACAATTTACAGTCTTTCGTTTGTGTGTGTGAAATTATGAACAAAGTAAACCCCACACATTGGACACATTACATTCTTACATATAAAAAAATAGCACAAACAAAAAATGTAGTAATTATTAAATCAGATGTTTGCAGGTAGCAGAACATTGTGTTGGACATGGTTAGGCATGCATTATTTTCCGTTGTAATTAAATGTCACATGTTCTGTGACATTATCTTGCAATAGCAAAATGCAAGATTCTGTGCCAGAAGAAAGAAGAATGATGGGTGTAACATGTTGATGGTGTTAATAACATGTGAAGGGTTTATTTAAATGAAAAGGAAGCTATAAATATTTCAGTGCAATTAAACCTCTTAGGATGTACACAGCTTTGAAGCAGGTGTTTAATTTTGACAGATAGTTGAGTGATTTTTCTGTAATCGAACATTTTCGTAAATCCTCAGTGAAATAATTCACCAAAGTTTTGAAACTTAAAAAAAAAAGTGCTTTAAAATAAATCCTGTAATCAGTTACACCAGTTTCAATAATATCAGCCCATTTTTATTCAGAGGGCAGAGGTAGTATGTTCTGCCAAAATGTTAATATCCACCTACCAATCTAAACAGTCAAATTCAAATGTCAAAATCTAAACAGTGTTGGCCAGAAGAAGAAGGTCAGTTAGGGAATTTAATTTATATATTATGTAATCACATTATATAATTTAATTGTGTCGTTGTTATGGCAGAAATATAGAGATGAGAGTCAGTGTTGGATGAAGGAGTGGATGGACCTGTGAAATTGTTGGATGGATATGTCTGTCCATCAGTTTCATAGGCCCTATCTAGCAGAATGTGGGAGAAGTCAGAACAGTACAATATAATCACAGAATGAGAACAAGAAACATCACACAGCATACCATGAAAGTAATATTCGTACATACAAGAATTTACACATATATGTCAAACATGAATCCGTTTGCAAAGTTTACGGTCATACACCTAATTTTAGTCAGGAAATTCTTCAACCCAGTACAAGTGAGTCATAAATAACTCTCTCAGTATTGTTTTAAATTGTTTACTGTTAGTGGACAAACATTAAGGGGAGCTTCTTATGTATTTTGTCATATTACACCACCATACTAAACTCGCATCGTATATAGATAGTAAGATTTGCTGGTGGTCTGTGATGATTGTGTGTGTGCCTCATAGTGGCTATATGAATATTGTTAGCTTGCTTCTCACTTATTTCTGACTTCATATCCGAACATCTTTTCCCAAACTATTTTCTGAATAAAACATATTTGGATGACATGGTTGTAATTTCCAAGAGAGGTAGGAGAATTAAATTGAAATGGTGTGTGATGATCTGTTGGAATGGCAATAATGTTAAAGTTGCCAATTTGTGTTAGATTATAGTTTTGAATGTGATGATGCAAAAAAGTGTGAATCAAATAACATCACTATATTTAAGAAAAACATTTGTTTCAGGTTTGCATAATTCTAACAGTGATATCAAAATTTCAGGCTGTTCCCCTCAGAAAAAAGTTTTCCTGATTTTTTGTCCAATTTCTGTAAAATCATAAGTTTCCTGTTTTAAAATGTTTCACACTCATGTTGACTTGTAAACGTACATTCTGCAGCTGAAGCTCTGATGTAGTGTTAACAGTAAATGTAACATTCCTGTTGTGTGTATTGTAATGGAAGTGTTTTGAGTGGAATGGGACATTAGTCAGTAGTTTATATTTTCAGAGACTAAGAGATCTGTTTTACTGTAGTTATAATACTGGTTGCAAGAATGTATTTATTGTTATGCATGTGCAGTGTTAGTCTTGTTAATAAGATATATTTCCAGTAATGTAACTCTAAATTACAATATATAATTATGCCGCAATGAAATTTATGTGCAGGTGGACAGTATTCATAGTTTATGGCAAAATCACAAAATATTGGGTCACCAAATCTTTAATGTAGAAGTTGCTGGTATGCTGAAAATTTCAAGGTATTATTTATAGTTCTCAACTTACTTGACATTTTCTAAATATAAGGGAAGAGAAGCCAAGAAACCAGATTTAAATATTGCCTGGGCAAAGGAATGAGCAAGCTTCTTTTAAATATGGCTTGATGGATTAAGTGAGATACCAAGTTTCATGCCTATACAAATTGACAGGTAAAAGTATAGTAGAAAACAAAGTTAAATTATAATTGAATACATTTATATATCTGGCCCAGTAAACTAAACTGATAAAATTGCTTACCCTAGTGAATCTCAACTGTAAGGTGCACCATTGTGTTTTGCTACTGAAGGAATTTAAAGAAATATCTTGAGTCACATAAATCACAATGCTGCACACATGTTAAAATTGCAAAGATACAAACTAATAAACGTCTGAGCATGTAAAACCATTTTTACATCACCTCTTTAGGTTCATTCATATATATATACACACACACACACACATATACATACACACACTTAATGTAAGTGCTGCTTAAAGGTTATAATATTTGCAACTGTATGACAGATGTTCTGTTACATATTACATAAAGTTCATTTTATGTGTAATAAATACTTTATTTATGGCTGACCATTGTGTTTTGCTCTTTCAGCTGGTTGTCTGTGAGTGTATTTGGAGTATTGTAACTGTACATGATGGTATCCTTTTGTGGTATCCTTTGTTGTACAATTCGATTCAGTAGGGTAAAATAATTAGTATTTTATAAAATAGATTAAACCATTATGAAGTACAGAGTGTACCTCTGATTGTGTCCCTGAGCAGGGTAGCTGTCACATGAGCTTTATCACATAGAAATTCTGTCCATCATGAATTTAGTGTCAATTTTCTGATTGCAGTTCAGTCTCCCTTATTTCCAACCTGTAAGCAGGTCTTGTACTTTCTGACAGTATTTTTTCAAACAGTGGAGCTCATCTTGAAATACTAGCAATTGCTGACAAATAATATGTGGATTGTTTACATTAACTCTCATTGTCCCGCACAATTAATAATTACATGGATTCAGATCTTAAGATCTCAAGGACGTGTTTCACAACATGCTTTTGTTTATACATCAGAAGCCTTGTGATTTTGTGTGCACTCACTGCTCACCAGTTTCTGACTTTAACATGCATAGGAACTTCATTAACCTTTAACATTTGGTGTTTTAAATGCCAGGTTTCTGCTGTGGCTAGAGTACATTAAATTTAAATGTTCATTGTGATAAGATGTTTTTGCTTTTGGATGAAAAGTATGTACATTTAATGGGACAGTGTTGTCCTATACATTTGTTACAGGTTAACAGCAAGAGAATTAGTACAACAATAGTTGTTTTTCTGGCTGTTTTCTGTCCTATGTCATGTCAGCCATGTCTTAACTAGTCTTGAAACCAGTTTGTAGCATCCAAATCTATAGGCACAGCTCTAATTTTATAATTAGCTTTAAAAGTTTTTGTGAGGATTTTGGCACCATGCTTTGAACAAACCAACAGGTGCTGAGATTTTCTGGGGTTTGTGTTTGAGTACCAATATCATCCACTTTCTCTTCTGTTAAAAACGGAAAATTTTTGTCCAGCAGTGAAATTGTTCAAAAGTTTACCACTGTTCTTGAGCATAACACTGGATTTTTTTTACAAAACTTTTGGTAATATTTTTCATATGAGACATACTTCGCAAAAGTCTTGTACGTGAACATTCTGTTCAGCAGTATACATTTGTCACACACAATGTCTACTGCTCTCAGCGACCCATACCACAAGACACAGTATCCTCCATTTTTTCTTCTGTTAAAAACAAAACATTTTTTCCAGCAGTGAATGTGTTCAATAGTTTTGAACTGTTCCATATACTGTTCTGTCTTAACATAACACTGGATTATTTTTTTTTTACCATACTTTCAGTAACATTTTCCTGTGAGACATACTTTGCAAAAGTCTTGCAGATGAATATAATGTTCAGCAGCATACAAGGGTGTATCCAAAAGTTCCAGGACAGTACTTGTAAAAAGAAGTTTGCTTACCTTGGATGTTAAATTCCTCCATCACCTTCAAAGTACTCCCCTTTTGCACGAATACAGCGGTCCCA
>Ga0123354_10001175_pt1 | contig 30764 bp, 24 predicted proteins | sample TergutLab28metaG_2_FD_97872 | JGI IMG/M metagenome (GOLD analysis project Ga0123354, IMG submission 97872) | Labiotermes labralis P4 segment gut microbial communities from Petit-Saut dam, French Guiana - Lab288 P4 | ecosystem: Host-associated > Arthropoda: Insects > Digestive system > Gut ... | reverse complement strand
GAGGAAGACGTCTGTGTGAAAATACGGCAGAGGTGTGTGATTGAATTTTGTGTTAAACTTGGGAAGAGCGGTAATGAAACACTTGAAATGTTACGGCAAGCATATGGTGGTGAAACACTTAGCTGTGCTGCAGTATTTCAGTGGTGGAGGCACTTCAAAGACGGTAACACGCGAGTGATCGACAAAGCACGTTCTGGCAGGCCATCCACTGCGGTTACGGATGTCAGTATTGCCAAGGCTGCGGAGCTGTTGGAAAATTACCGAAGGCTAATGTTACGTGAACTTTCGGCTTCACTGAACATCTCCTTTGAACACATTCAACACATTGTGTCAGAGATACTGCAAATGCGTTGTGTGTGTGCCAGGTGGGTACCCAGGAATCTCACAGAAGAGCAGTTGGAACGACGAGTTCAGGTGTGCAAGAACACTGTCCAAATGTCTGAGATGATTCCGAATTTCTTAACCTCGATTGTGACGTGCGACGAATTGTGGATTCATCATTATGACCTGTTGTCAAAACAACAGTCAAGTGTGTGGAAACACTCAAATTCGCCACCACCCAAAAATTTCGTTCATCTCTCTTGGCGGGTAAAGTCATGCTTCTGCTGTTCTTTGATGGGCATGGGATGATCTTACAGCACTGGGTTCCCCGTGGGCAGACAGTGAACAGCGCCTATTATGCAAACGTCCTGAAAACCCATTTGCGAGGAGCCATGAGGAAGAAAAGACCGGATTTGATCAAGGAACAGTGGTTTTTGCTCCAGGATAATGCCCGGCCACATATTGCTGCTGTGGCATTGGCAGCACTGACTGAAATTGGTGGGACAGCACTATAACATCCTCCATACAGCCCAGACTTAGCGCCATGTGATTTCTGGGCATTCCCAACACTGAAAGTACAACTGCACGGAAAGAGGTTCTCTTCAGATGATGAAGTGAAAAACGCCACGGCCGCAGCGCTAAAAGGGATGTCACAAAACAATCTATTTCATGTGCTTGAATCGTTCATAACACGCTGTAAAAAATGTATTCAATGTGAAGGCCACTACTTTGAAAAAGAAAAAATTGTAGGGCTTGTAGAGTCATCTGATTCTGAATAAAAAAATCAGTCTTGAAACTTTTCAATCAGCCCACGTAGTATTTAGGGTCCGAATATTTTCTAAGTATTTTATATGTAACAAAATGTTTGATACTCTCAAATAATGTTTCCTTGAAATTATGCCATATCTCCTCAACGCAACTATCGTCCCTTGCTCATGTAGCGAATTTATTCCAGAGGAATGTTTGTAGTCTTAAGACATTTGTTTTGCTGTACACTGGAACTAATCTTTCTTCTGGAGGTTTGCCACAATTTTCTTCCCATTCTACTTCGAGTAATACCCCGCAATGGTCACTGATCCCCTGAACAATACTACAAGAGTTGAATGAACTTTCAGGCCGGACAAGGTAAACATACAGTAAAGCATCTCCTAGGGTTGGGCAATCTACTACCTGAGTGTAACCATTTTTCTATGCTAATCTATTTATAAATGCTTGAGCTATGCTAGCACATTCTACACTTCCATTCTAATCTGCATAAGGCAGGTTTAAGTCCCTTCCCATAATGTTATGCTTTGTAGAGTGTTCCTTGTAACTGGTTTGGGCTGCCAATCTTTCTGTAACTCACATGTTCTAGTTTGGGGCTCTGTAGATACCTACAATTTCCCATTGACCATTTCTCAAAAACTGGCTTAAAAATATAAATTTTTTGGTAGGTAGTCCAGATGTAAACTTCGTGCTTTTAGATCCTAAGCATTGACATTGTTTTACTTATGTACCACGTACTCTTCTGTGTGTTGTCTACCCTCATTTTTGGGAGCAGAGTTGAGAGGGAAAAGATTGTGAAAGAATCAGTAGGAGGTTGCATTTCCATTCATATTATGAAATATCAAGAACAAGGTAATACAACATGTATACATTACTGATGTATTGTCCAAATACTTCTGGGGTGGATTCATTGTCAGGTTCTAGAAGACAGTGTTCTTTGTAGTCACTGCACTGGGACCTTGAAATCACACATATCCTAATGTACAGGCTGGTGCCTGCTTTCCTCACTGTGTGACAAGAGTCGCAGTGCCCAAGGTGGATCTGTATGTGCCCTGTTGCATTTCAAACTATCCCTGAGCTGTAGTGTTAACCACACCTCTACCATTTATGCCTGAGATGCAGTGTTGACAGGTCCATTGAAGAGATCAGGTCCAATCAAATGAAATGCTGTTATACCAGCCCACAACTTTACATGCATCAGGTTATATTCTAACTCTGCTGTGAACTGAATTTTCTTCATGGCCCAGAGACAACATTTCTGTCACAGATACTGCAATAAATTCCACATTGGCTGGTGAAGATAACATCTGGGCAGGATTGGTATTTGGGAATATGTACAGCATTGCAGAGCATGCAGCACAGCACCAATTCAAATCAACATTTGTTAGTTGATTTGTGAATGTTTGGTGATACTACAGCATCAAATTAAGCCTTTCTGAACCTTTATCCTGTGGGGTGGGTATTTAAATTTTAGTGCTTGTTTTATGTAAATTGTGAAAATTGTTTTAACAGGAAAAGATAAAATTATGCAACAAATGGCATTCTGTTGAAAACAAAACAGAGATTGTGCAGCATGTCTTAAAAATGCAGTATGTTGTTGCCTAAATATATAAAGTGAACTGCTAGGGTTGTTTTCGTGTGCGTGTCATGCACATACTGTGCTCTTGGGTTGTGATTGATGTGATCTTGCACTGTTGACCAAGGTTCACAAATTGCATTTATTGTTCACCACATAAGTACCGCAGCTTAGAGTCAGAGGGCTCATGGAAATTGTGTGGCTGCAGCACACTAGAGCACGTGGACATTTTCGTCTCATTGTGTATAACATTTGACCAGACATTCTCTGGGCTGCCGGGTTGCCAGTGGTTTTACAACATCTGTGCTAGGATCCTGGCCACCATGTAGTTGTGATTGCACCACATGGACAGCTCTTTGTGGGCCATTATGAAAGGACAAGTGGCTGTGCACTGCACAAACCTTTGGTGCACATCATGCAGAGCATGGCCAACCACAGCCATGCATATACAGATTCACTTCATGTTCAGTATTGCTTTCACATGGTAAGATAAGTAGTAGTATGATATCTTGTCAGCCATCCTGTAGTTTATAATAGTGTCTTCAAACAGAGAAAAGTTCATCAGATGAGTTTACAAGTTGTAGGACTTTGATTATCTTTTCCTCAGAATATTGTTCTGTAATAGTTACTTGCTAGTAACACACCTTTCTTCCTCCAGTTTCTGGAAGCAGGATTCTGATGCATGATACTGTGTGTTCTTCTTGCTGCATTATGTTTTGCTCTTGCCATGTCATGAACTCTGTTAGTTCTAGTTTCACCCACAGGTTATAATCTCAGACTCTTAATTATGTCAATTCCTTATGATTGTGCATATTAGGATGGGGTTTGCATCCAATTCTGTGAAGTGTTTCTGTTGGCGCCCTCCTCTGGTTCAGGGGAATGTATAATCGTGAACAGAAATTAATCTATTCATAAATAAATGCCGGTCAAAGCAAATGTAATTTAGTTTTACTATTAAGCACTAATGATGTAAATTTGTACGCTATCTAGAACTGGTTAGTGTTTCTTGTAATTACATTACACTGTTAACAAACTGTAGTTAACCCTTATGGTTGCACTTTTGTTGTATACTGGAATTACACTCTAACTTGTGAATAGTATTGCTATCACCGCTATGGTAACACAATTATTGTAATTGCCCTTTGCAACATAACTGTAGTGGTGTATGTTGCAAACACACAAACTATACTGTTAACTGTATGCGCCTTTGTGGCTTGGAGTTACACATGAACTCACTAATACTGACACTGATAATATGTGCACAACACTTCTTGTCAGTTGGACATATTTCCAAAGATAACCTTTGTATTCGTATAAGTTGCAACCGCCTCATGCAGCATGCAATTTTCACGCGTGGATAGACACTGAGCCAGTTGGTGATTAATTACTGACAATATTAACACCACAATTCTTGATGATTGTTGCACTGTAATGTACCCTATGTACATGTTTCCCTAGTATGGTTTCCCCCTTGAAAACTGCAGTTATTGTAGGATGGCTTCTCCCCTTTGAAGAAGACATGCCTGTATACGTCTAGACAAGCGTGGAGCTGGTAGTCAACTAACTAGCAAGCGAAGCTACTTGCCCACCAGTCCTGGCTTGGGCAATGGAAGTGAACCAGTTTGAAATGGAAAAAGCCCTGCCACGTAAGCAGGAGTGTTCTGGAACAGTCTCGTGATGATTACATCATCTACCTATGCCCTGGGAATGTTACGTAGGCATTAGGAGATGCACTAACATGATGCAACCCATGGTAACAAATGCAAACTTGAAAATAATGCACAAATTAACACAAAATTTAACCCTTGCATGAACAGTTTCTGTCATTGGTACTCAGTGTCATGTGGCCATTTCAAAAATGGAAATATCATCCTAGGGCAAATGTGAGTTGTTTAACACCACTGTCAGTGCCAAAGGTGCACTTGAGACACATATGCGTATGGTATTGTGGATGCAGTGGAGATCAGTGTTTAGATACTGAAACTGAGGATGATTATGTTTAAGATTCAGGAGTTACAGGATGTGGTGTTGAGTTGTGAGAGTGGTTTGTGATGTTTCAAAGGAATGTAGTGTCTTCAAAACATAGGGAGCCACACACACACAATCACACTGCTGTACATTGCCTAAGATCTAATTTGTCTGCAGCACAGCTGTAAGCATCGTAAGTCTCACAGAATTGTGTTTTTTCAGAAGGTAGTTTGGAAAACTGCGATGTGAGTGGCAGATCGTTCATTATAAACACAAGCGGTCACTTTTAAATACCCTCACATGAAAAGAAGTTTTCTATTTTTTGTTAGCATGAATGATGGCAGCTTTAGGATTTCAGGTTGGTCTTTATCCGTAAAGGAATGTTTTTCCAGTCCCAGAATTTAGTGATGTCGCTGTTTGTGTTGATCATAATTTAATATCATTTGTAGTTTGTTAATTTCAAGTTTGGTATATGTTCATTCTGTAAATGTACCCTTCCCAGCTGAATATCATCTCTGCTAAACAGTTGTTGTGGCTTCATTTTGTATGTATTAATTTATCATTTGATTTGTTTACTTGTTGTCAGTAACCTCTTGGTACAGATCCCTCTGCTGTCTGTCCATATCATGTTAATATACCTTGCATTTAGTATCTGCCCAGAAGGTTTCTGTTACAGTCACATGGTGTACAGTTACAGTGTTCAGAGTCACACTGACTCATTGTTTAATGCTGCAGTTTCAAACTTCTCTGATGTTTTTATGTTCAGGTATTTTGCATTGGTGGATGAGTTCTCAACTGGCTTGTTATTTATAATTTTAAGGCAAGGATGCCTTACCTTAAAATTATAAATAATGACGCCAGTCAAGCACTCATCCACCAATAAGAAAATCTAAAAGAATATTGTATAATTGCAATGACAATATATATTTTAATCTGAGATGTCTGCACAACAACATAATCCCTAACTTCACTAAAATTAAAATACCAAACACCTCCCCATCCTCTAAATTCACGCAACACAAAGCATCCATCATCAGAATATAAGACAAAATAAAATACTAGACATTAAAAAACAGCAACTCAACAAAGAACTTTTGCACTTATACCTGATTTTAGCTAATTTATGGAATAACTCATACTAATACTATTGAAGAATGAATGAACATGATAGGGAAATTAATATACAAAAAACTTGATAAAAAACTAAAAAGTTAATACAAGAACAAATTAAAAGGAGATGCCTTGCCTCAGGTATTTTGATTTGCAGTGATGCTTTAATGGAAAATTTTCTGTATTTAATATCCATTTGAGAATTTCCTTGCAGCATGGTCCAGACTAGAGCATTACTAATGTTAGGTGGAGATTTTCTGATCTGGAGATGGAGGTAGAATATTCCCTCATAATGTTGGTAACCACCTACCTCACTGTCTGGTGGCCTGACCCCAAATACCCAGTATATGTACTTCATTCCCTCGCTGTTTTCTTAGTTCACTTTGCATACTTACATTTGGTTCCTTCTCTGTAGTCACATTGGAGCCCGACAGAACATGTACAACTGTGTTCTGTTGCTTCTGGCACGAGGAGCAAGAGTGGACATTACTAATAAGGCTGGAGACAGCCCTCTGGATTGTTGCTTAGTTGAGAATAATGATTGCTATGTAGCAATAAACCTCAATATCCAACTGAAGGCACTTGTTTCAAATTCAAGACAGCGGACTCAGCGTATTTTAACAAAGTAAGTACATTGTTTTGTCTTGAAGAGCCATATTTTTATTTAAATTATTTGGATGTCACTGTTACCAAACCTTACACTTGTGTAATTTGCAATCTGTGTTTTGGAGCCCCACATTGAAGTATCAGCCCAGAGACATGTCTTTCCTGGTTGTCCCAGTCTGTCGTGGCAGCTGTTGAAGGTTCAAGTCTTTGGGATATGACACTTTGTTGATTGGTGAATACACGGGTCCTGACATTTTGAAGGATTGTATTGTCTTTGAAACACTGGGAACTACACATCCAAAGACATGGTGTCACATCTCAGAAGAATTAAATCTTCAACAATCCTGCTGTGGGAACCTCAGATTTTATGTTAAAGTAGACTTCTTCTATCGTCTGACCCCAGTGTGCCTAAGGTTATTCTTCATATTTGAGCCACCTTAAAAGATGTCAAATTATGTTTCATAAACATTGTCTTTTTTTTTTTTTAAGCAGTTTAAAATTGGATACCCTCATAAAGTAACTGTCTGTATAATTTGTCAATGTTGAAATATCAGTCCATGGTTTTATATGTATGTAGTATTTATTTATTTATTTGTACTTAATTATTTTATAAAAAATAACTTAATTATCAACATATTGTGAATTGTTGCGTGGGGCCTTGGACTTTGACATATCCTTTAAAATGTCCAGGGGATGGCAAATGGACACTTAGACATAGATTTGATGATAATGTTAAACTGGATCATAAAGAAATAGGATGGGAGTGTGTGCATTACTTTAATCTGGATCTGAAGAGGGAGAAGTGATGGGCTGTTTGAACATGGCCGTGGTGTTGGGGTTGCATTAAATGCAGAGGATTTCTTGACTAGCAGAGGAACTGTTAGCTTTTCAAGAAAGATCCTGCTTGTTATTTGGAGTTAGATTTTTGTCATGAGACAATAAAAATGGCTGAAAGTGTAGAAAACTAGTCGTGCAGTCCTGAGGTGTAATGTGTTGTTTGTTCGTAGCGACATTTCTCGTGGCCAGGAACAAAACCCTATTCAGTGTGTGAATGCAGAGGATGATGAAGGGGAACCCACTGACTTTGTGTATGTGAGTGAAAATTGTTTCACATCTAACATCACTGTGGAGCGCACTATCACCTCACTTCAGTCATGCAAATGTTCAGACATGTGTGTCAGTGTGAATTGTCACTGTGGGAATATAAGTCTGCGGTGTTGGTATGATGAGCAAGGACGGCTTTTGCCAGACTTCAACTATGCTGGTGAGTACGGTATTATTCAATGTACAGAACTATTTAGTTCACAGGCTGTAATATATTTAATCTTGTGTTTCACTACCATTAAGTGCATGGTAAAGTCGCTATGTTTGTGTTTAATTGGGACTGATAAAACTGTTGTGAACATCACAATTTGTTTTCAATTTAAAACCTCTATCTAATACCAAGAACTTATGAAATACTGGTTGTAAAAATGTAATATAGCCTTACAAAGCTTGAAAATTTTTATTCATTAAAAAATAAACACTTTGTGGAAACATATTGTGCATTTATTGATAGAAGGAGAATCTCATTCCATGCATCACAAAAGCGGTCAGCCTCACGTAATGGAAGGCAGAGCTTGACTGGGCTGATAATGATCTGCACAATAGCAGGAGAGTGGTTAAGGCAATTCAGCAGCCATGAGCCTTGGCTGTGTCATATCCAGTCATTAAAATTTGAAACAGTTGTATTGAAAAGGGTAATTCTTAATTGTTGAAGTCCCAAACACTGGGACACTACTGTGTCTTTGAAAAGGTGAGAATTCTGTCCCTTGCCTCAGAATATAATATCATATGCAGAATAATGGGATCTGGGACACAAGTACATTGTGTCAGGTGATAGTTCTTAGGATTTTGACACCATGTTGGATTGTGGGTTGACACTGATGTTTCAGAGGAGTATACTACCTCCATTTTCAGGGTGACAGAATTATATGCATGTACAACAGAGGTGGTGAAACAGTCAATTGCAGCCAGTTGTGTGGTTGATCCTGGCTGCTTTTTGGTTTCTATCAAATTTTGTTTGCTGCCTCAGTATGATCACTAGTTCTTCATTCACCAGCATTTTTTGGATCAATCTTCCAGATGAAAGCAAATCAAGATACCTAAACCGATTGACTGATGAACAATCAAAATACTGCCTTCACTTGTGCCTAAGTAATTTTGAACCCTTTTGCAGTAAGTTATTGCAAATTATCCATTGCAAGTTATGCAGTATCGTGCAACATCTTCGCAATAGGGACAGTTAATTAAACACCTTTTCATTATGGTAAATGGTTTTAGTTTGAAAAGTAGTTTTTTAATAAATGAAACAGTTGTACTCATATTTTTGATGTTATTATGCTATTTTACATTTATTTGCCTTGTTGATGTAATATTAACACATGACATACAATGGTAGATCATGAATGGTTTTCTCTCTTTAAATTAAATCACTGAATCCAAAAATCTGACCACCTTTGTTGTACAGTTTAACATGACAAAACCTGGAAGACTGTGATCTGATCAATACCTGCCATGAAAGCCTGGAAACCTCTGCACATACATGAAGACTACAGAGTAAACTCTTGAGACAGTTGTACAACACGTTTTTTGGCTCAGATATAAGACAGACCCTCGTAACAGAAATTGAGTGAATGGGCAAACAGTTTTGTCTGCATAGTAATTGGTAGGACCCAGGACAGAGAAGGAGAAAGCTTACTGTTGCTGGAAATTGTATGCAAGTTGCTCATTGAGTAGTCACTTCACTGACTTAAACTGTTTTTACTTAAAATGCATTTTAGTGAATTTTTTGTTACTTTGTTATGTTTTGCAGATCCACCAATGTTGTTTGAATGTAACCAAGCGTGTTCATGTAATAGAATAACCTGTCATAACCGAGTTGTACAGCATGGCTTGACAGCACGTTTTCAGCTGTTCCGTACCAAGGATAAAGGCTGGGGTGTACGAACTCTTCGTCCCATCAGTAAGGGTACTTATGTCTGCGAGTAAGTATAAAAATATCCCATTTTCATATTATCTAAATACATTGTTACTTAATGACTCGGTGAATTCAGGATGTAATTGTTTTAATTTATGTATGTATGTCAACTACAGTGAAACCCTCTTACAACATTTTTGGAAACATTTAACAATTGGGCATATTAGGCAGCAAAGTGTATTAAAAGGTTAAGCCTGAAGACGATATTATTTTGTAAATCTGTATTGAAAATGAGATTCACTTGATTGGAATATTATTTCATATACATTCTATATGAAATGATGATTTTTACCACCACACCATATTTTAACTCTTGCCCTTCTTGGTGATTTTGACACAGTTTTTGGCATGTGACAAAATATATTTTACAAGAGCAGCTTGTAGATGAAGAGCTTCTTGTTGCCAGAAATGTTCCATAAAGATGATTTCTTCCTTCCTAAATTTTGCTTGCCTCATCGTTTTTCCATTCAGGCATTCACTTACTGAATGTTTGGGTGCTGTGTGTCATTTTCATACAAACATGTTTAAAGTTAACCCAGAAATGCCAAGTTTTTCGGTGACTTTTTGACAATGAACATTTTAAGTATGATGTGATATGATATTGGGTTGACACCCAGTGGCAGTAGTACAGTACACATTTACACACAAACAATACACAGAACAACACAATGACACAAAATACCTAAAAGAGAATATACATAACAATAAGAATATATAAACATAACAATAAGAATACATAATTTACAAAATTAAATAGAAGCATACAAAATATACAACCTTATACACAGTGATACAAAATAGAACCAAAAGAATATGAAAGAATGTGTTAAATGAAACAACCATATAAGCAGCAAACTTTTTATGATCTTCTAACATGATAGATGACCTGTTCCTAAGACCTTCACTCCGCTTCACTTCTTCCCATTTAAACTTCACCCGACTACACTTCACTAAACCTAACTACCCTCTCATTTGGCTTAACCCCATTTAAATTTCCTGCCACCTCATTTCACCTCACATCACTGTTTCACCTCACTTCACTTCACTGCACTTTTAGATGATTTTCACCACACTTCTTTTCCTTTCACTTCACCCCATTTATAATTGCTTGGTGAGCTCACAGTGCTCCCTTGCGGCACACCTAAAGTTACTTTGACTTCCGTGGATTAGTTGCCGTACTACGCTGACCCTATGATGTACAAGGAATTCCCTTGCTCAAATGACTACCCTCGAATCCATGCCCGAGGCCTCCAGTTTCGTAAGTAGTCAATCATGAGGAACTAAATTGAAAGCCTTGGTAAAATCTATTATTATCGCATCTATATTGACCCCCTCGTCCAAAGAGTCTGCTATGTCCTGGCACACTGTGATGACTTGGCTTTCACATGAGTATCCTGGTCTAAACCCATGCTGTCCCTTGTATAACCAATCATTCGTATCCCAGACTTGCCTCAAATACCCTGCTGTAACGTGTTCCGGTTGCTTGCAGACTACAGAGGTTAAGCTTATGGGTCTATAGTTTGTGACTGCCAATCGATCACCCCCTTTGTAAATTGGAACCACTATGCCTTTTTTCCAGTCACTTGGGATAGTAGCATTGTTTAATGTTATTTCCAGTAGCCTAGCTAAGAAAGGAGTCATGGCTTCCCCGCCCAATTTCAGAATTTCACCAGGAAATCAATCTGGCCCTACTGATTTTTATCCCCCAATTTTTGCTAACTTTTTTCTAATAATTTTAGTGTTAATAATAAAGGTTACACCTGAGTTGGCTAATTGTATTTTCGGGATGTTTTGATCGCAGCCAAAGATGTATGCAGAATAGGAATTTAAGATGTTAGCTTTTTCAGTAGAGTCTATAATGATCGTTCTGTTGTGGTCTTTGATCACAGGAATAATTTCCCTATTTCCTTTCTGCCTTTTCGCATATTTGTAGAACTCAGAGCAGCAGTTGCCTTCATTTCGTAGTACTGACCGCAAAAATGTTTGCTGTGCGGTTTTTTTTTTGACTGCCCGCCATTCTTTAGATAGTCTTTTCAGTTCCCTTGATATCACTGTCCTAATTTTCTCTTGTTGTGTACTCTTTGCCATAAGCTGTTTCACTTCCTTATTGTAGTATTCAGGATCAGGATTTTTTCTCAGAATTTTATGTGGGACAAAATGATCGATACTCTTGAAGACTGTTTCCTTAAAACTTTTGCAAATTTCCTTCACTCAACTTTCATTACTTGCCCATGATGCGAATTTACTACTGAGGAAACTTTGTATACTTGGAATGTTTGTTTTATGGTACACAGGAACTAATCTTTGTACTTGATGCCTACAGCAATTTTCTTCCCATTCTACTTCATATAGTACCCCACATTGATCACTGATCCCCTAAACATTACTGCAGGAGGTGAGAGCACTTTTGCGCAAGACAAGGTACACGTAAAACAAAGCATCCCCCCGGGTCATGCTATTTAGTACCTTAGTGTTACTGTTTTCCCACACCAGTCTATTTAAAAATACCTGGTTTCCCCTAGATTTTTCCACGTGACCATTCCAATTTGCATAATGTAAGTTTAGATCACCTCCAATGATGCTACGCATCGTAGTTCTTCCTGAATATCCGGTCCAGTCTGCCAATTTTTCTAACACCCGCATGTCCTTGTTTGGAGACCTGTAGATGCCTACAATTTCCCATGTATTTTTTGGGTCCCTGCCTTCTACTTCTACTGCTATCATCTCATATAACTTGTGAACCCATAGTTTGGCGCGAGTAGTGTTATTTTTTACACAAATAAACCAACACCACAGAGTGCGTCTCTCTTCTGAAAGCCGTGACTCCGTGCCTATTACAACATCAGGGTTGTATGTGTCAAATTCCAGAAATCTAAAGTCTTATTGTAAATACTCCTACAGTTTACCTGCAGCAAAACCAACAGTTTGCCCTCAATCATTTGCACCACTGTCACCACTACACATTCCCCCTTTGTTTCATTTTCAGTCTCCCTCCTCGCCAGATTTGTCATCACCTATCACTCTCAACTGTCTTTTAGGCCGATGTCAAATGTTCTTGGATTGTCTTCATCCCCATCTCCTCAGATGTCCCCTTGCTGGAAGTCCCCTCCACCAGGCATTTTCACTCACTCCTCATATTATGTCTTCCGCCGCCGATACCACTGACTTTAGAGTAAAGTTGACCTACGTGTCTTGTGGAGTAAAATTGACCTACGTGTCTTGCTCCTCTTCAGTTAATATGAAGGCCATCTCTACCAAAGTCCCAGTCGTCCACCCAACTATTTGGGTCTTCAGAAGTAACCCCTAACGTCTTTGCTACCCACTCGTGTCTGCTGTTACGGCTCCAATACTATGCCATGACACGTCTCACCTCTGCAACATGCCGCTCAGAACTACTCTGGATGTTGAAAACTTAGTTTTTGCCATATTTACAAGATCATAGACATCTCACATGAAATAATCAAGATTTCTATTTCTTCTTAAATCGTTTGTACCTACATGGATGACGACTGTGTCTGGGCTCCCTAGGTCTCTGTCTTCAATAACTCTATGCATCTTTTCCATTCTAATGCCCTGAAGGCACTCAATCTTCATATCTGAACATTCAGTTCCAACGTTCTGCATAATCAAGTCGCCCAACACTAAGCACTCCCCACCTTTAAGATGACCCAGCACCGTATTCTGCTTTCCAGCTTCCCTTCCAGCTGCTGCCAATCGTAAATGTTCTTCCAGTGCCTTGTTCTTCCTTGTCAGATCGTCAATTTGAAGTAAAACCTTCTGCAGTTTCTCCTCTAGCAGCCTGAGTCTGTCTGATCTGCACTTATCACATATCCATTTCCTGCTGTCTGCCACTTGCTCTTTAACATTACCACAGCTGTTATGGACCAAGAGTCCACACGTGTCACATTGAGTTCCCGATTTGAGATTTCTCTCGCACCTGCTACACAAAACTTGCATAATTTTCTCAGCCTGCACACCAGGTCCAGGATTTTTCTCCACTCCACCAATTGCCAATAGTACAGCATAAGTCATTGCACACAGAATTTTAGTCCCTAAGCAAAATATCACTCATCCATTTCCTTGTGTCCTACAGCTTGAGGTCGTTGTAGCACATGGAGTCCTTGCCGCCCAGGTACCCACGCGGGCCCAGTAATCTTTCAGTTAGCAACCCATACTCAGGTGCTCTCTAACAATACATCCTCTCCTTATAACCCTTACCTGACTACTGACATGTAACTACTATATAGAACAGATTTATAGCATAAGTGTAATGTTAGAAAATTTGGATAAAATGTAGATGTAATTGCTTAGTGAAAGTTTTAAGGTCTTCACAGTTTCACATCCCAGTAGACCAGAATCCATAATTGTGGTTTTATTTTTGTCCTGAATGAAGTTAAACTGTTGATTGCATAAACCTACAAGCCCATCAGAAGGTTTTTGTGATTTAAGTTGGGATTTTGACCCTGCGTTTGGCAGTCTATGCTTTGAAGGGTAAAGGCAACATTTGAAAATGTACATGTTTTCAATATTTTCATATGTGTACTTGCAACTTGATTATAGTGAACATTAATTCATACTTTGCTTTCAGGTATATTGGTGAAATTATCTCAGACTGTGAGGCTGATCACAGGGAAGATGATTCATATCTCTTTGATCTAGACAACAGGGTGAGTAACTTCCAGTTTCAGTTATGTACTGACATGTATGCATACTGATACATTGCTCCTCACCTGTTAACATGATTTTCCAAATATTTTTCCAAATGTACTCCAGTTCTCTCATTAAGTCATGAGATGACAGGGTGGTGCCAGGTGGGACATGCGCACCAGACTCTGTGCAAAGTAATCATACATTGTGTCATTCTTAAAGGTCTTCTTGTAGAATGCATGGAGTGAACTAGTAAACTCACATATGGAAGTTGTCTTTCCACATTGTTCATCCTTAAAACTACTGAGTGGTTGTATTTTGGTATTAATGGTCTATATTAAAATGTTTGTAGGGTTAATTGCAATTACTTTGGGTTCAGTGCAACTTAATGTCACAAGCAGACCACTCTGTATCAGGTTGGTAAATGACATAGTGTGTAACTCTAATTAACACCTTGCCGACGGGATGGTCCTTTAATTAAATACCCCCAGTTCCTGGACGTTTTAAATGCTTTGAATGTTCAACCCCATAACATATTCTTACTTACAGTTTGACACTGTACCTTATGCTCCTGAGCCCCAGACTGCAGAACCTGCATGTAGATAGTCTACTAGTTCGTCACTGAGTGGTATTTCTCAAAACAGGACCTTTTGTGAAACAGAACAACGCAAAATTTACAAATGTATCTAGTTTCACTTTGCTTCTTACGTGCAGCACACACCTTACACAGTCTTGTAGGATATTTCCTTTTTCCCTCCCCACCACCAACAATTTTTTCAAGTTTGTGTGTTCTGAAATCGCCGGAGAATCTGCCTGGTTGGTTCTGTTTAGGCCCCCTTGGTGTTGGTTGCTTCTCTGGCAATTGAAGGTCATCAGTATTGGACTCACTTTGATTCTGGACTTCTGATATCCAGGACCCTCCTACCTCGTGCAGGAAGTTTCGGTACTTTACAATTTTTTTGTATTTAGTGTCCTGTACACAAAAAATGTATTGAAGAGAGCACAGTTCAGCAGATACAATACCACTTTTTTCGACCATTTTACAGTTTTCCTCAGAAATGAGTACAAACTGAGGTAGTGGTCTGCCCTGTCTACGCCTTTTATGAATTTATTGTTCTGGCCAACGGCATAAGGCTTTGTTATTTCCACGTTTGTTTTCTTGTCTTTCCTCCCTTTGTTTACAATTGTTGTGTCATGGATCGTACTTATCATTCGCACAAGTCTTGTCATTCCACACTTGCACCATTATGTCACCATTCCTCCTGAACGCTGACATCTCTTTTCCAATGCTTGCCTTCCCCATCTAGGTCACGTGGAATGCCCCTGTTAGCTCTCATAGTGCCGCAGACTCTCACGTTTCAGTCTAGCAGTGTCTGAGCTAATCTCACACTGTTATGAAAATTGTCTTGATAGTTGTGAAGAAAAATGGGTGTGGAAATTTTGGGGTCAGTGGACAAGTAGAAGATTGCAATTGTTTACGTGAAATAGTTGTGAGGATGTCATTGTCCAGACTTTCAGTGTCACTATAATCAGAGACATCAGAACATGTATCCACATATAACGCACACAAAATATCATCCTCTTGTAGAACATTCCTACGCAAAGCCATAATTGCAACTGAAGGAAAACAGAATATCTGAATGAGTGGTTCCTTTGTTGCAGTCTTACAGTTCTAAAAATAGGGGGTCATGACCAGTCTGTTTATTTGTGACTTGAGACCCAAGCATCCTGCATCAAGCTGTGGATAACCTTGAAGCGAAAAGTGAGCCAGACCAGTTGACAAACGTGTGTGTAGGACGTCATGTAAGAAAACGTATAAATGCGTGACCCGTCAACAACGCATGGGATAGCAATCATGCGTTTCTGTGTGGCCCGATGGCAAGATGTTAACATCAGTAATTTGACACTTTTTTTGATACTGGAAATGTTAATAGAAACAGAAGTGGGGTTTTTGTGGTGTTACTGTCTTTGCAATAGTGTATCTGCGTCCGCAATAAATGACTGTAAAGGCAATTCAGGTAGGAAAATACTAAATAACATATTTTGAGAATACTTATGCTCCAAGTGCACAGGGTATGTATAGCAATGACCAGATTACTCTGAGATTGCTTAGTGACACAGCATTGCATCTTAGAAGATATGAATCTTTGACCTGATCATTTGGTGGTTGTTGATAATAGAGTGAATAGGCAAGACATTGAGAGGAGGAGAAGCACTGTTCATGCACCATTGTGTTTTTTATTTCTGTTACAAGAATGCCGTAAGTGACTTTAGCTATGAATGGACTCCCAACAGAGTGAATGTTTTTGGAAGTGGTGTAACGCTGCTTGTCCCTTTGGAGGTGAGCCTAGCAGCGATGACACCATGCCGACTGCTGCTGTGCATGTTGTCTGGGGGCTCAGATAGCAAGATATCTGGCCACTACTATATGTATATGTGTACTGTTCTAATTGAGGTATATTCTCTGTATTTAGGATGGTGAGACATACTGCATTGATGCAAGACACTATGGTAATATAGCACGCTTCATCAATCACATGTGTGTTCCAAACTTGCTGCCAGTACGAGTATTCATTGAGCAGCAGGACCTGCACTTTCCACGTATTGCCTTCTTTGCGAACCGAGATATTGAAGTCGACGAGGAGCTAGGGTGGGTCCGTACCCCAAGGGGGTCACATAAATAAAATTTTACCTTTTCATTGTATTGTCCTACTGTGGTTTTGGTTATTTTCATTTGTGTTTCGTTATGCAGAGGGAATTAAATTTTGGCATGAAGTCATTAATAAGAAAGTAGATTTGGAACTCTTGCCAAAACTAGTGTAAGAGTGATGTAAAATTTTCACTGCATATATAGTTCTTGTGTGAAATGTTTTCCGACCAGAAGTTCATTTTCTTTGGATTTTTATACAAAAATTCCCTATTGAATATTTTTACTACTGTACTTGATAAGCATTTGCCCATGACCTATTGAATGTTCGTTGCCAGTTCCACAGTTTTTGTTCCACACTTTTAGGAATGTTCCCAAAATTTCAAAACATGACTATTAACTTAGCCATGTCTGTCTGTCTGTCTGTCTGTGCTCGGAGTGACTTGGCTCCCAGTAGATGGATTTTCATGAAAGTCAGTATTTTAGGATATCTGAAAAATCCAGCAAGAAAATTCAAGTTTGATTCAAATCTGGCAAGAATAATGCATACTTTATATGAAGACCTATGTGTGTTGATAATATCACACTGAATTCTTCTTAGAATGAGAATTGTTTCAGAACAAGGTGTAGAGAAAATCAAAACACACTATTTATGTTCAGTTAAACTTTTCCAGAAATCATGCCATTTATGAGATATGCAAAAATATGGTAGAGTCAGATTGGCAACAGATGATAATGTAATAGGACACACAAAAGATATTATTTACATGTGGTATATCTAAATTCAGACATACACTCACAATATTGAACACTACTGCTTGTCCACAGAAACAATGGTTATGCAAAAACACCTCTGTGTTATATGTGCATTGCCTGTCTTGTTTACTAATCATAGCATGTCAGAGAGGTGTTGCAGCAAGATTTGAGCTGTTGCTCTAGTTTTGAAGATTATGTTGCAGTAGATATAGTGTACTCTAACTTAATGAGCACTGAAGACTGTGTAATGAGGGCTCTGAGGTGGAGACACAGCTGAGGTAATAAGGAATGTGCATATATGCCAACAACAGATGGCTTTGGATTTAAATCCTTCAGGTGGCCCATTGTGACCTATATTTTGTGAATTTTTCCTTACAACTAAAATAACTCTCTGTTGAAGTGATGCTGATAATATACATTTTATATCTTTATAATAATTGAAATATTATGCAATAGTTGCTTGGGATCAAAATATAAAAGTGTAATCAAAAAATGAATGTGATTTTTAAATTTCTCTTTTAAAAGTTTTTGCTATTAAGAAATCCGTTTTCTCTGGTCTGTTAAAGACTTCTTATGAGGGGAACATTGTACATGAGTTGTGTTAGTCATTCAGATTCCAATTTCATTTTTCAGCCTGATTTTAAGGCTATTTTTCTGTAGGAACCCAATTATGAATGTCCATACATTCTAAATACAGTGACACTCATCTATTGGAGAGCACAGCCATTTGAACTTCGTGCACTAAAAGTATGGAATCTTTTATCCAGATTGCTTTGGACTTCAGGGTTTTTTGGATAGTAGGTTTTTCCATAATTTGAAGCACCATGCCTAAACTGTACTAAAACATATGTACAAATTATAAAAAAAGTAGACTCCTGTTGGGTGGGTAGTGGGAGTTCTTTCAACTGGGGTAAAGCAGTTGGGACAGGAAGCTGGCCAATCACCTCTACATAGTACTGAGGTTAAAAATATGTGGAGCTACACCTCTACTCCCTCTGTGTACCTCATGACATGCACTGGAATACCTTGATATTTATGATTCCAGTATAAAATTAATATTGTCGCTTCAGCTGATTGTTTCTACCTCTTGAGAATTTTCTTGAGTCTGAGTCACATCACATCTTACACTCTCTTTTTATGATCTTCATGGTTACAACTGCTTTACTGCCTCTCTGAAAGTATGTAGTAGTGCAGTTTGTTGGTACTGGGATAGCTCTGTTGTTGGTGCTAAATAGTATCAAAGAGATTATTTGGTGCAATTGGGATGCTGAGAGTAATGTCAGAGCACACTTTGGATGTAGATGAGGAATTCTGTGCATGCTTTATAGACTGGCAGAAGGCATTTGACCATGGAAACTGGACCAAATTAATGCAGATACTAAAGGTAACTGGTATCAGTTGGCGTGAAAGAAGATTGATCAGTGAATTGTACATGGATCAGAATGTTAAACTAAAAGGACAAGGGGGAGCCAAGAAGAGTGAAGGTTGGAAGATGAGTTAGGCAAGGATGCTGCATATCGCCTATTCTGCTCTACTTGTTCGGTGAATACCATACCAAGAAAGCTCTTGAAGGGTTTGGAGACTTCAAAATAGGAGGACAAGTAATTTGCACAATGAAATATGGAGATTACCGTGTGCTGTTGGCTAAGGAAAAAGTGCTACAGGGCATGATATAAAGACTAGTTCAAATTGAAGGATTCTTTGGAATGATTTGAAGAAGTTTTTGTTTGGCATTCTTATAGTTATTAATTGACTTTGCTTGTTGAACAATGATTATTTTAAAGTTTTCCATTCCCTGCATTCTTATATTAGTATATTGTATACAGTAAATGTATGTAAGGAATAAGCATTGTGCATTTAATTTTTGTAGAGGACATCCTTTTGTGTTATAAAATTGACAGACAATAATAAAAGTATTTGTTTCAGTCAAACACAGCAATATTTTATTTTATTATTTTAACTTATTGACGACAAATTTCGGTTGTTGGACCATCATCAGGCTATCTTTACAAGAAGTTTAAAACTTGTTACATATAGTGCACATTAAATTCAATGTCATATAGGATCCCATAAAACTTACACCAGCATTAAAATTATGTTAAAACAGTATAATCATTGCCTTGTAATACGGACCTGATTGACAAGGTTACAGAAGTTTGCATATGTTACACCGTGTTAATGTGTAATCATTCTGCATGATAACTTCGTATTCTTAATTACTTTGCTAGAAGAATGGTTTCCTTTTCTTAAATTTCAGTCTACTAACTAATTTTGCATGTGGTTTGCAACAGTGCATGTACAGTTATGTGCCTTATTTGACTGAACTTTCATATATCTGTATGCATTAATGCTTTCAACAGATAGATTTGAATGAAGTTTGGTACTGACAGTTCTTTCTAAATATATGTAGCAATTATAATGTTTGCCTACTTTTTTGGTGTGGACCAATGCTTTATATTGAAGCTTAGTATTTTTTCGATATAGTTTTTGGTAATTGTTAAACAGAGTGAAGCATATATGAAACAATTTATGAGCTTCAGTAACATGAAAATTTCATGGTGTGTACATTTTTGCATGAGTAGTGTTTGTGTGATAAATATACGTGTTATTGGATCGCATTTAAAAAAGGAGTTTTTGTTTCTTTAGCCTGGCCTAGTTTTTAGAGCAGTTAAATCTGTGAGAGAAGAATGGATGGGATAGAAATACACACAAAATTGTGGTGTGTGAATGTGACTTTGGTCTGTTTGGGAGCCTGAGACCACTGCATAACTTTGGGTTTTGGGTCTTCTGGTTTATGACACTGCATTGTGGGTGAGGCTCCTGATGGTTGGAAGGATTGTGGTTCCTTCATGTTGTAGGGTCAATCTGTCCAAGTAGAATTCTTTTTGGGCTCTTGAATTCATGAAGATGGAGGTGCTGTGTTTCTTCTAAACATCAGGCACCACTCACCCAATGACAGTGCATCACACCTAGAATGTATTAGTCATCAGCAACTCCACTGTGAGAACCACAAATCATGCATTGTATGATATTAGGGGGACTAAGGTATGATGTTGAAAACAGAATTGATGAGAATCTGTTTGAAAGGATTTACACTGGAAATTAATGGGTTCCTGGACTTTGTAGGCAATTTCTACTTCGAAGAGCTCTTTATGTTTGAGAAACTAGATCTGGTTCTGTCACATGGTTGTGGGGTAACTGTTGCAGGACTGTAATAGACTTACACGTTATTAGAATTAACTTTTTAATGTACAAAACTGAGTAGTTGGTTCCCCACATGTCAGCTGAGAACAGTACCAGATCCACTTTCTAAAGTACTGAAATTTTGGTGAAAGTAAGATGATGGAGGGAGTCCAAAAACCCAGCAATCCTAAATTTAGGTGATTTAGGGGGCCTGACTGGTAGTTGCCATTATGGTATAAAATTTCTACAGCATTCCACTGCACAGTAACATGAAGCTTCAAGTCTTCTGGGATGTGATGGTGTGTCATTGGGTAGGTAGTTTCTGATATTTTGAAGGACTCTGGTGCTGTCATCTTCAGGGTCAAGCATTTCAGGAAGAGTTCTGGCACTGGGACTGCCTGAATACTTCAGAATGTTGGTAATCACTTACTGAATAACTCTGGGTCATGTCATGGAGACTTGAAACTTCAGAAGCGCCATTGTCAGAACCTGGAATCCTGCATTGCCCAGTGACTTATTTATACTGTGAAGTTAATGGAAAAATCATATTGCATAGTTGTAGCATTTCATTGCTGCGTGAGGTAAATACCAGAATGTAATATATGAGCATAGTTTTTCTGTTGACTGTTTTGTCACTTTTGAATAATTTGAGCAAAGAAGTGTAAAAGCGATGATTTAAATATTGTAGTTGAAGGTGATGGTTGCACACTGTCAAGTAATGTAATATTGACTGCTAAGAACTTGGTTCTGCCCCCCAGTTTCGACTATGGTGAGAAATTCTGGATCATCAAGTGCAAGTCTTTCACCTGTACATGTGGTACGGAGACATGCCGTTACTCAGAGACCACCATCAAGCAGACGCTGGATAACTACAACAAGAGACTACTTCAGGATGAACTGATGCAACAGAGTGAACTACAGTTGCTTCAGTGAATGTGATGTTTTTCGTAAATTGAAAGCTCCTGAACTGTGTATCTACTCAGGGTGAAGTGACATATTGCAGTTGAAATAAAATAACTTGATGCTAGACCACCAACAGTCCATCGACAGTCACAACTTTATGCTCCTTTGGTAACATCACTGTCACTCATCATTTTGATCTCTCAGCAAGTTGTTAATATTCACTTGCTGTTGGTTTGTGAGCAAGCATGTTTGGCAGGCATGACTGGTGAATAATTATCTCTCTGCTGTTGAAAGTTTAACATTGCATTCCAGTCTGCTGAAAAGGTAACAGTAATGATAATGGTTTATACTATCAGATGTTACTGTCTTCATCAACAAATTCATAGTAATGCAACCCTCAGTTGCTGGTTTGTCAGCCAGTATAATGTTCTTTGTTACAACATGCATGCCAGTTGCTTGCTGTCATTGTTCCAGAAGATGTGAGTTCTTTCGGTGGGAGTGGTTTAATTATTTTGAATATCAATAGTAAGACGGTGATTCTCAAACTATTTATTTTTAGGTTTCATTTCAGGAATTAATAGGTACATGTGTATTTTTTTTTTGATAGTGTCACACATTTTAACTGGACATCAGGTATTGTTTCAACACATGTTAGGATAATAACTTTTATATATCCCTTAGAATGAAGTGCATGTCACTGGCCAGACATGCACCTACTTCCAGATTTTTTTACCTTTCACAAGAATTTGAGAATATTTAAGTAGTTTCAAGTATGTATCCCACTGGGGACACAATGAAAAGCATTAAATTTAAATTTAGGACAACAATGCCAAATACTCAGCTGTGCTTATTAAGTTAAATATAGGAAAACAATACCCAATAGACAACTGTGTATTTGGTATTGTTTTCATACATTTAATTGAATAAACACATGAGTTTGCACCAAACCAATGTTAAGCATAAAATTATATAACAAGACAGAAGAATTGTAGTAGATTTTACAAGTAGGAAGTAGTGAATGTTCATCGGAATGGTTTTGTATTTATTTCATGTATGTTGCGATAAGTTATGTATTCTGACATATTTGGTTGTTAAAATGGCAAGATGCAGCCGCTTAGTTGGTTTTACAAGCTCATTGTTAGCAGCCATGCTTTCATATATATTTACCCATTCTGGTCTCTTTTGGGAACTTACCATAAGTGTGGAAGCTGCAGTAGCGTAGCTGGTATAGCAATATACTATGGGCTGAGTGGATGGAGGTTCAAGCCCTGGTGGGGGTGGGATTTTCTGCACATGTTCAGGCCAGCCCCAAGGCTCATCCAACCTCCTGTACAGTAGGTACCAGTTCTCTTTCCCAGGGGTAAGGTGGCCAGGGCATGGTGTTGACCACCCACCCCTCTCTAGCTCATAAGTTAAGGAAGGGTAGAACTGTGATGCCTCCATGCCTTCATGGCATGTTATTTGTTGAACTTTGCTTGCTGTAATTTGAAATGATTTTTTAACGCATTTACTAGATTATGTGATAGGAATTACTTCTACTGGTGATATTCCACAGTATTGATCAGGGTCTTCAACTCAAATCATGTACAGGTAAAACCAGTAATTTAGAAACTTAAGGTGGGTCACATGTCTTTTGAGCAATAAACAGGTTAATTATTTTGTTTAAAATTAAACACACCCATAAGAATATTTTGTATATGTAATAACAGATCTGAAATATGTTGTATGTACTTGAATTGGAGCCACTGCATAGTTTTCTGTTTATGGTCATTATACCGTAGGTTACCACTGTGGTATGCAGAGCACTTTTAGATGTACAGTCCATGGTGAAAAACATTTTAATTATTTAAATTAAAAAAAAAAGATTCTCTGATGCTGTGTCAGGTCACTTTTTATATCAGAATGAAGTCAGGATATTGGGGACTGGATAAAATTTATTCGCCAAATGCCACGTGCTGGGAACTTGCCAATGTGGTAGCGCAAGCCAGCAGATCTGTTTAACCAGCAATGGTAGAAACTTGCAGTTGAACCCTATGTGCCTGACTTTTTTAAACTGGTTATAATCCATATACAGTGAGGTCACCATGCACTGCTGCTGTTTATACTGTAGGCAGAGCACTTCAGTGATGTAAATGTTTGAGCAAGGCATTATTTCTCACAGATGAGTGGGACCTGGTCATGGACACTGGATGTTGTACCATTTGGGGCCAAGTTTATTTTAATAGGTCAGTTCTGCAATGCTGAATTCCTTCTGTACTGTGTACAAAATGATGCCTGCTCGAAATTTGTGTATGTGTTGAAGTGTTTTGCTTTGATTTGCTTCTGAATAAACAGAGGAACATTAAATGCCATTATTGTGTGCATATCTGGGCTCCTTGAAGCTTAAAAACAGCATGCATTGCAGTGAAATCTGTGCACATACCTTCATGAATTCTGGCCCTTGGTGTTGCCTGTTGAACCAATTTGGATATTTTAGTACAGAATACATCCAAAAGATCGCACAGTGTTTTGCTTATTACACATGGGGACAGGTTTTCTGCATTTATTTATTTATTCATTTATTTAATTTTCTTGGTAAGCGGTTTATGAATGGAAAAGGGTTAAGAGAAACTAAATGAATGTAAAATTCCTTTCTTGTAGCTAAGTAAATGCTGAAAACATGGGGTTTTAAGAGTTGCAGATTGTTGGTATGGGATTTGTTCTTTTTGCAGCAATAAATATTATGATTATGCTTTTCTGGGATGTGATGTCATGTAACCTTGCAAATGAGTATCTAAAGTTTATTTGTTTAACTACTGAAGTGAAAATAAGAGTTATAAGTAAAAGTATGTGTGAATCAAAAAGGAAATATTTGTAACCAAAATGCATTCTTATTCTGAAGTTAGTGTAGGAGATCTACTCTCTGTACATCTTTGTTTGAAATACTTAATTTTCACATCAGGTGTAATTGCAGAAATGTACCACCATTGTACACTTTCATATGTTGCATTTATATTTGTATTTGAATAAACAAACCTTTACTATATGTAAAGGTTTGTTTATTGAACACTTTTTTGAACTTGCAAGTTCGCTGTAACAGCATATTTTTCTGTAGAGTCCATTGCAATGTATATATCTTCATTTGATATAACAGGAAGAAGTTAATGAATTGTCAGACCCTAGAACATCTGGGAGGCAGTGACACTCTGATATATACTTTGTTGTTTGCAGTCTTGATAATTGTGTTTTCTTTTTATTTTGTTTTTCATCGTAACCCGCATTAAAGTTGCTCTTATTAATTTTATGTTTTATATAGCAGTACAGTCAATCTGTTGGCACACCCTGTTCCCCAGTTGTGCCAGATAAACACACTTTTAATAATGTTTTCTTCTACATGCTACAGTCTAAAAGATCTTCAACATGTAGGAGAAAACTATGATGCCAATGAATATGGCATTAAAGTTCACTGTCCTGTAGTGGCATACAATTTTTTCAGTGTCTGTACATCAGTTTATATTGTTATGAGGTTATTTTTTAAAACAGTCATTTGCTGAAACAATTTTATGTGGTAAACTTTGTAGTCATACAGAACTGTTTGTCTTCCCTTCATACAGCATGGTATCTGTACAGGTGCCACCATTTAGTGTGGAATTTCTTTTTAGGACTTGATTTTTGAATATGTGTTAGATTGAGACAGTGCATTATCTTGTAGTGTAATGTGTGCAAAATGAAATGGCAAGTGCTTTCCCTCTTTTACAAGTAACACATGATCTGATAAAGTCATGGATTCAATTTGCACTTTCCAAGCTAGACTATTTATATAGGACATAAATAGATGCCTTGTAAGAGACATTGCTTTGTAATTATGGTTAGAAACTGAATCCACATCAACTTGTTGATGTGTACCAGTGTCTTCCTTGCAGGTCATGATTCCAGGCTGGGTAAATATCAGAAGGAGTTTTGGAAAATTAGTTAATAGACACTGTGATGTCGAGAACTTTATTCTGAATTAACATGGGTAGCAGATGGTACATACCAGACTTCCACGTAGTCACCATTGACATTTAACCATTTGTTCCATTATGACATCACGCATGTATCCCTATGTAGAATAAGTTTGTGTGAAGTGTATCTAGTTAGTAGGCGATTGCTTATTTCATGTCGATGTGTGTTCCAAATTGCTTGCCAGCCAGGTACTTCTTAAGGAGTCCGAACCGATGGAAATCACTGGGTTCCTTGAAGGCAACCAGACTTATGGATAGTTAGGTCCTATGTGTAGGAGGTTAGGCAGCACATTCCATACTGTCCCAGTCTTGTGCCCAGTGACTTCCAACTCTTTGGACCCCTCAAGAAGCACCTGGCTGGCGAGGGATTCGCAACAGATGTTGGTGTGAAGAAAGCTGTTATGTGGCAACAGACACTTGACAATGACTTTTTCTGTGCTGTAATATGGGGCCTGGTGCCAAAGTGGGACAGTGCTTGACCGTTTGGGGTCAGAATTAAATGTAGGTTGCATTCTGCAACAGCTGGAAATTTAAAAGGCTGCCATTACTTTTTATGTTCTTGGCAGCATACTTATATGACTTATGACACAGTAGCTACACACTGTACATACACTGTAATCAACTATCAGCACCACAGGGCTAATGTCGGTGGTGACTTTCGAGGTATGATGTGGTCTGCTTGCTGTCTGTATGTCAAGTAGACAATGACATCAGAGCATTGTCATTGTCATCATCCATCATCATCATCATCGTCTTTTTTTGCAGCTTGCTTGTATTTTCGTGAAATCATGTTTTACTTTTATTTTCTTGTTTGAATGTGTGGATTGAATAATGTGAAAGAAGTTTTGTATTTATTTGAGAGAACTGGTGTACCTCTGGTGATGTCTGCATGTGAAATATTTGTATCATGTGTGCCTGTATCAGGCCTTTAAAATGATCATTGATTTTTAAATTAATCTGAGTACTTTAATGTATGAATATTAATTTAGTAAATATGTAATGATAAGGAAATAAATTGTTTAACAAAGGGGATATTTGGCTTGTTCTTTGATGAAGTACTGGTCACTGAGTGCAGATCTTTATGTCATTGTAAATGGAAGTCATTTCTAATGTGTAATATAAGCAGTTCACACTTGCAGCCCACACAATGTGCTGACTATGCTGTTGGCTGGATGATGGTTTCTAGCACAGACAGTGTTTAGAAGAGCTCTGAGACCCACACAGCTTTACCCCTAAAAGTCAACATCAATTCATTGTACAGTCTGGTTCACCTTGTAGTAAGCGTAGTGAGTTAACAAGGTGGTGATACATCAGGCTCACACTTGGGCAATTGTGTGTTGGAATGTGTCTGGGGGTAACATGGCTTAGATTCTTTGTGAGTTTCCTCCATGTCTCTAGGCAAATTGAAACCACATATCTCAATCAGTATAGTGACTGGAAATGTTCTGGAGCCTGGTAGCTCATGTATTGTATTGTTTGGCGTTGATCTGTGTTAAGGGAAAAGATTTCTCTGTCTTATGTAGGCCCACGGCTAACTGTGTCTCCTTTCCTTGAGAATAAAGTGACTGTTGTTGGAAGCTAACTTTGCTGTGGCTTCTAATGCTGAGGTTAAGAATTGTTGAGCAATACCTCTGCCTTCTCACATGTCTTCATGGTTTAGTACAGGGACAGCTCTGTTTTCCATCTTCATCAGGTTATATTACTACATTTCAAGAAGCCATGTAAACTGTCATGTGTCTAGACATATTATTTGAAGGTGTGTAAATTTAGCAAGTGATCCAGCAGTTTGAAGTAACTGAGTAGTCTTTGTTTATAAGAGAAACCTCTTTTTCTGTGCATCGGATTTCCAAATGCTCTGTGTGATAAAAGTGTTGATGTACGTAGGTGAGTCAAATGAAAACCTTACAACATTTTTACCAGGTAATTTAGTATGGATAGTGCCGGTACAGCTTTGTCACTTCTCAGCACATTGGCAGGATGACCACACTGTATTGATGACTTGCAGTGCCTGCTTATGAGTGCAGTAGTGTCTTTCAAGGTGTTTGTGTACCTTACCCTTGCATTTGATTAGTGGCATGTGCGTCATGCATTGATGTATGGAGTGCTGCATAAAATATTTATTGGTACTCAAACTGTCAAAATATTTCTCCTCTTACTGAAACAAAAGGTTTATCATTGTGTTCACAGAAGTTGATTGTTGGTACCTGTTGAGCTAGTTGAATCCAGTAAATGCACTGCCTTTCTAATGCCCATTTTAATATTATCCTTCCACTTATGCCCATGACTCGCACGTGGTTGCTTCCCTCAGATGTTCCAGACCCAAAATGTATACTTTTTATATATTTTTGTAGTGTATGCTGTTGTACTTTGCCTGCCCAATGCTATCGGCCTTGTGATATTGTGTAAACAGTTCAAGTTATGGATATTTTGATGGAATTAATCCCATTGTGCTATGACAGATTAGTAGTTATTTATATATTGCTGTCAGACACAACAGGTTTTATTTGTTGAATCTAAAATTGCATGCTACATGTTTCAGTCCTCCACCAGCTTCAGGCATTAAAGTATGTAGTTCCAAAACCAAGTGGACTTGCATCATAAGCAAGCCCACAGGGCACTGTAGTCCAAGAAGACTGGTCTGTTTGATCCTTGAAAATAAAGGTAGTTGGATACTTTAAAACGTTGAGAACCACATGCCCAACTCTGATGCCGAGAACTTTATTCATACTTCAAAGCATACTCGGCAGTTAGGTAGCGGATGGTACACACCAGGCCTCAACATAGTCATCTTTGACATGTTAGCATTTTCCTCACTGTGGCATCAAGTGATGTATCCTGCCATAGAATAAATTGATGTCCAGTGTTTCTAAGCAGGAGATGACCACCTACTTCATGTCGGTGTCTGTTGAAAATCGCTTGTGATTCAGGTACTTCTTAAGAGGTCGAAAGGAATGGAAATAACTGTGCCCTACAGTCACTGCGTTACTGCTGTGAGGTTATGGACCAACCACCCTACAGTGTCAATCTTGAACCCAATGGTTTTGGTTTCTTTGAACTACTTGAAAAATATCTGGCTGGCTAGCGATTTGTAGTAGACGTGCCGACGTGAGGCAAGCTGTTACCTGCTTACAGGCACTTGATGCCGATTTCTCCTTCTTCGGGGTACAGTTCTTTGTGCCACGATGGGGCAAATGGTTAAATGTCAATGGTGACTACATGGAATCTGGTGTGTACCATCTGCTACAATGTGCCATGTATACATTGGAGTCAGAATAAAGGTCTCGGCATCAAGAGTGCTTGTTACTTCATTTTCTCCAACACCATTTGTACTTTGCTACTCATAGATATAAATGATATCTGAAGCACAGCATTTCAGGTGTAGTGTATGTTGCAAGTGTTTCACACCCATATTTTGTTTACAGTTTGTTCTCTGCAGACTTGAAGTGTTGGTTTGAAAATTATTACGTTGTGAGGCAGTGGATAACAATACTGCTTCATAAACAGCAGGTATTTCAAATGTTTGCCAACAAAGGACCGCCATATTTACGAGTCGTTATAGAAGAATGCCCGAGCATCACGTGACACTCCACCCATCATCATAAGCCCGTCTCATTTGACGCCACATAACTGATACAATGTAGGCAAACAAGTCTGCATTTTTAATCATGTTTTCTGAGTTTAATTTTCTTCAATTTTCTTATTTCTTCTCTTTTCTTGGTTCTTCTTACCTTTGGCTACTCTCATCTTTTTTTTAACTCCTCTCTTTCTTTGTCTATTCCCTTCTTTTACTATTTGTTACCAATGCCACTTCCTATGTCCCCGCCCCCCCCCCCCACACATTAAGTATTTCAATTTCTACGTCTAGGTGCTCGGTTTTTCTGTTTGTCACAATCAGATAATTTATCTCAGTATCTCTGAACAAAATTTACTTTTCCTTCACTTTTATATTTTTTTTTTATTCTTGCAGTTTTGCTGTTTCTTTTCTGTTTCTCCCTTTTATTTTCACACTTTTTTCTCTCCATCCTACTGCACCCTCTCTGTTTGTTCTCGTCCCTTGACTTTCCTGTCCCTGTCAGTTGTGGCAAGTTCTGTAGCTGTTATCGTGCCACAACCTCTATTTCCACATAATTGTGGCTCACTGTGTCGCTGTAATTTTGTTTCCACGAATGTATTTGCTGATGCAGCAGCGCAGGCGCACAGAATATTCGACGGAAACACAAGTTTGCGCGGGTATTAATGAAGTTAATGGGATTTGTGAACGCGACCCGTGTTACGTCGGTTGAATAATGCGATTTCCTTGACAGTCCTTCCGCTTCCCCGACTCACCGCCTACTGGTTGCTGCAGCAGATGTATTTAGAGATAACTCAGTTTGCTACGGAAAGCTGTTTCCTTTTCCTTCCTTTATATTGTTGCATTCTCTGTGTCTCTCTCTCTCCCTTCATCTTTCATTTCAGGAAGGCAAGCGGATGCGTCGTGTTTGGTCGCCCGTTGCGTCGCATTCAACTGGTGTCGCTGGGGGCTGGGCCTGTGATTGTTCCCGCCTGTGACCAACAGGTTGGACTGTCTCATCCCATTAAAATAGAGCTCCCATTTTCGGTTTGTGACCGGCATTTTGTGCAACAGCACGTCGGTACATCTCGAATATGGCACAGCACGAAGGAATTTCTGGTGAGGTGAATACAGACCTTAGAACTGGAGCTTTGGCGCTGATTAAGATTTATTTCAATCATCGCCATATTCCTCAGTATCATTATGACTGTTACTGTTGTTATTATTGATATATTGCATCAGTCGCATTTCGTGTTACTGTAGTGCTATATTATCTATTAATGCCACTATCATCAGATTACCATGTTCTGTACAGTTGTGTTGTTTCTTTACTTAATTTTTTTATTTATTTAACTTCGACTTCCAATTAAATTAATCGCTGTGCTTTATTATTTTCCTTTCTTCGTCCAGACTTTGCCCTCGTCTTGCCTTGTAGTTGTGACCTTGTGCTGTGCTCTCTTTGTAATTGGCCGATGGGCTGTTGGGTCAGCACAAAGACAAATGTTGAACCCAGCCGGATTATCCTGCTGCTGCTGGTGGCGTCACAACAGTGGCGGTACCCATGACCATAATGTTAATCGTGGCAAGTAAGCGTTCTGTATTTATGGGAATGGAGGAATACAGGGGTGCTGATAAGTCCTTAGCCTGACCGGGAAGGAAACAAGCTAATGTTTCTGTCAGAATGGCGTAAATTTCTTTCGGTGCCTTGCCTTACAGGGGGGGGGGGGGGG
>Ga0123354_10001173_pt1 | contig 30785 bp, 21 predicted proteins | sample TergutLab28metaG_2_FD_97872 | JGI IMG/M metagenome (GOLD analysis project Ga0123354, IMG submission 97872) | Labiotermes labralis P4 segment gut microbial communities from Petit-Saut dam, French Guiana - Lab288 P4 | ecosystem: Host-associated > Arthropoda: Insects > Digestive system > Gut ... | reverse complement strand
TTTTTTTTTTATATGGTTTATTTTTATATCCCCCGGGGTGGAGGTGTTTTGAATAGGGGGAAAACGGGAATTTGGGGGGTGGGGGGGGGGGGGGGTGGAGGGCGAACCGACATCTCTTTCATTTTCCTCGCGTATGTTAACTGGGAAATAGGAAGGGGGGAGGGGGTTACTTGAGTATTTTTAATTTGCGTCAATGAACTTAATAGGTAAAAGCGTTTCGTAAGGGAGTTTTGAGAGTATTCAGCATATTCCTGCGTTTTAACACGGAACCTCCTAAACACTTCTTTTGATCTCTTTGGGATTCTCTGTTTTGATATTCTACCCAGGATCAGGCTGTTCTAACGTAACGCATGTGTTTTAACGTTTTATGTCAGCCTGACTATAAGTGTTAGGAATCCTGAGAATGTTTCGTGACCAACTGTCCTTTCCAATCTATCTTTTTTAATTAATTACCCTAAAATTCTGTGCTATATAACCTACTCGACTAATACAACATCGTTCATAAGCCAATGATGGTGGTGACGATTGAAGACGTAAAGGTGAAGTTTTTCCATTTCGCAAACACTCTGTGCTATAGAGGAGTATAGGGGAGTGGATGTAAAGCTCCACGTGTTCTAATTCTCACCTGGTCACCGGAGGGAGGTTGAGCGGTCAGTTGTACTCCGGCTGCTTTACCTGCATGGTGATGATGGTAGTGGTGGTGGTGGTGATGATGACGATGATGATGATGTTGATGCAGGTATTAAGCCTGCTGATCTGAATATCCTCCCTCGGTGTATGATGCATAAAGGAAAATCCGATTGCTCTCAGTGCGGTCCGTTTTTGAGTCAAGCATTGTTACTTCCTTCACAAGGACAGACGCCGGCCTGTCTGGTTCGTGCAGCATGCAACGCCTGGCGTCCTCGCAGCCACATGACACAGAAGGAAGGGGAAGTTTATCGGCCAACCGATCGCCAGAACAAAAAGGGCAAAATGCCACATAAAAATCAATTTCTTTAAAGAAATGCTTCTGAACTCTAAGTACTTAGGTGTTCCCCACTTTTGTTTCATGCCTCTAGTGTTGCATATCTGCATTCACTGATCTGCCATCGAAGCTGTATAATGTAGGTAATGCGACCGTGGGTAAATAAGTTAATTATAAAACACTATTTATACAGGGCCTTCCTCCTCCGAAGAACACAGTGTCTCTTTTATCGTGTCGCTGAGCACAGCAGATGTAATGGGACATCCCAGCGGAAACAAGCTTGCTGTACAATAAAGGTGCTATGCTCGGGGGACACCATAAAAGCGACACTTGAGTTAGTCATTCCAGCTAACTAAAGGAATGAGCTCTAGGTGGTGGATATCTATTGTTTCACGCTGAAAGTATTCCGGGCAAACAGTTTCGTTATTTTCAGCGAGTTCTCGTGTTCTTAGTACGGAAAAGATTCAGTGCGGGTCGAGTGATGATAATTAACCAGACAGGCAATGTACGTGTAACGTAACATTGTGGCATGTTCGTTTAACCATTTTTGCAGTGGAAAATTGATGTTTTACACATTGTTGGTGTATGTCTGTAGCCTCAGTTATCCAGCACGAAATGCGCATGCGCCATATTGTCATCTGTTGCCTGTCCGGCTGTACAATATTTTTCCACATTATCCCATAAACGGCACGATTTTCGGGAAAAAAATGTTTGAGCATAAAATGTGTGTTTTTGTTTTCTCTGCAACTTCTGTCTGAAACATTTCTCATTCTGAGAAGAACTGGGCGAGATATAATAAAAATTGTATATTGGTCTTCACGTAAAATACCCGTTATTCTTGCAAGATTGTAATAATAGTTGAATTTTCTATATAGACTTCGAAAAAATACTCAAACAGCACATTTTAAGAATTTAAGTCCAGCTGGAGGCAAGTTGTTCTATGCGGACAGACATGACGAAGCTAATAATCGCTTTTAACAATTTAACGAAAGCGCCTAAAAGTGGAAAGGGTATATCAGGGACCAGTCGTCTTTAGAAAAACGGTATTTCGGGGTTAGTGAGAAAAAGATTGGGTATAGCCGTAAACTCTAACGGATAGTCATAACCACTTGAGGATAGCCATGATCATTTAGGGTATGGCCACGTACATTTCAGAGCTGTCTGTAAACTCTTGGTGACAGCCATACCCATGTACATTTACACTGGGGATAGACATATACACTTGGGGGCTAGCCATAACATTTTGGGGGTAGATATGAACAATCAGGGGATAACCATGTCAGCTTAGGAAGGGCCATGCACACTTGAGAATACCACATCAGTTGGGGACTAGCCATAAACATCTGGTGATGCTCTGAAACCATAGGGGATAGCCATGCACATTTGGGAGATAACCTTATGTACTTGGATATAACCATATACACTTTGGGATAACCATAAACACTTACGATATAGCCATATATACTTAGGGCTAGCCATAAACACTAAGGGGCTAGCCCTAACCACGTGAGAAAAAGACTCGCCACTTGGGGATAGCATTATGCGCTTAGGGGATAGCCATTAGCACTTGCGGATAGCCATTCACGTTTGGGAGAACACCATACACGTTTAGGGGAGCGCAATAAACAACTTTATATAAAGGTAAATATATTACAACGGGATATGACATTTAAAAAAAATTGGATATCCGTAAACACTTAGGGAATAGCCGTAAACACTTGTGGATAGCCATAAATACTTTGGCCAGGACATCTAGTCGCCATACCGAGTCTGACACTCTTGGTATACCGAATACGAAGCAGGACAATGAGGTCGCGTTCCAGTCCCAACAGTATTTTATGCGCTCACAGTACACGGTTTTCTTCCATTGCTGGAACATTGGTGTTGCCTAATGATGCCAACGCGTGTCTGTAACATTTCGTGTTAGATACTTTCCCGACCGACCACTCCATCACATATTCGTGCCACATCGCCGTTTTCTGACGTACACTGTGGCTTCAGACGTTCTTGTATTTAGGATTGCCAGGTTTCTGGACTTTTTCCATCGCGTCTTATTAAAATAAGGGAATACTTTTCCCAAAGCTGGAATACCGGTTATCGGCTGTAAACGTCGACGATCGAAAGAGTCCAGAAACCGAGCGATCTAAGTGTAATGTTGCACCTCGTCAAAACTCTTTAGGGTTGGCTTTATTTCTGTGAGGTGAACAGCCACGAATTTCGCGTGAGGATTGAGCCACTGCATAGAATGCCAGAGGGGTTATTCTCAGAATTTCGAATAGGTAAGATCCTAGTTCAGATCTGAGCCGAAATGCCAGCCATGGGGTCCACACAACTTCCTATTTAATGGGTGCCGGGGACGCTTTTCTCAGGGATAAAGTGGTCGGGGCTTGAAGCTCTTCACCTTTGTTATGTGTCGAGGTTAGGTATTCGTGGAGATATATCACCACTCCCTCTCATGCCATAATGGGACAAATTGACATGTACTTTACCACGTTAGTAGCAGTTAGCAGGTCATGAACAAAATCGGTAGTGCATCATTACAAATGCGATGGTGTGCGTCATCCCTGATAAGTATTATTAGTCTCCTACAGAAGCTGTTTGTGACCGTCCAAGAGCTCCTCTTCCTTCTGAGGCAATCCGTTGTATTCTCTTAGCACTGTGATCGATGGCAGCACAAGCAAGTCAGGCAGTGTCTCGCTCTGAAGTCACTTTACAGTAACGTGTCACGCTTCGATACATCTTTCGTCGAATGGGGCATGTTCGTGCTGTACACAATCGATCCTTGTTCAGTGCCGAATGGGTGATTCCCAGAGCTTTCTGTTTCCTCCGGTGTTGGTTCGGATTTATCTATTTTTTGTTTAACGACGCCCTCAATAAGTGAAGTCTATACAGCGTCGAATAAAACGATGACTGAGGAATGATGTGGGAAGTGATACGCATGCATGTGCAAAAAAAAAACGGTAATTTATCTCTTTGAGGGCTAATGTTAACCGGAATTATATTTAAATATTCAGTCCGTACCGCGCAGTAAACACACTCCTCAGTTGTAAAAACCAGTCAGTTAGTGCTGTATAGGGAAATAATCGCTGTTTGTTCTCAGATCCATACAAAACACATACACTTCTCTACCAGTGAGATATTAAAATTTGGAAAGGTGGAATTTTTATGCTACGTACAGACTACTCTGTTTAGACTGCAGCTGTTCGTCACTCGTCTTTGACGGAAACTGATTTAAGTTTTCCTTTCTGACTAAAAACAGAATGCCGTTAAGCCAGTGGCCAGCCTGCAAGTATGGAATTCGGATCTATCCATTCATTATAGCAACCATTACAAAGAAAGGGAGGCCATTTAGAATAGAACAAATAAAAAATGAACCTTATTAACCTTGTCTGGGGATGTCCAAGGGAAAGCAAATCTATGTGTGATGTTTCATGTGGTAGTGGAATTTCTGAAAGTGCAGCACATTAAACGTACTAAAAATCAGTATTTTCCCATTAACACTACTGACACATACATAACAGTAACTTACTAAGTGCGAATTTTGAAGTTTTCTTAGCGCCGTGGCTGAGGATTCCGCTCTTATGGAATGTGATGCTGCGTCACTGTGTGATCGTCAGAATTATGATAAAGCACTGACGCTACGTCATATTGCAGAAGAGCGGATTTGTCAACCTCCCAGATATTTTTAAAATTATATCCCCAAATTTGTAAGAAACCAATCAACTTAAAATTACGGCGTGAAAGAGTCAATGACTTTGACTGTACAGTAGCTGCTTTGGCTGATCGAACTGAATTTGTTTGATCCGATTGATATTTGAGTGATCCAGCTAAGAATTTGTTTGACCCGATACTTTGCCCTGAATTTAGCAAGCTGCAATACGAGACGCGACGTATTATGGACTGATATGTTATCTCTGACATCTATATTACCGTTTTTATTAGGCGCTTCCGCAACATATATTTTAACAGCAAACGTTTCTGACCACCCACTCCCTCTATAATAATAATGTGTATTGCTTCTCATTGCAATCCCCCCCCCTTTATATCTGTCTTAATCTTTAAATTGTGGAGGATATGAATCGTTATATTGGTGTTTGTATTAAGTAATGGACAACTAACAATTCAACAACGCATCTTCTTAATGACAGTACTTTAGTATTTCCGATACAACACCCGCACCCCTACTTGCTTCCATGGTCAATCGGATCGTTCTAATTACGTCACTGGTAGCGTCATAACGTGTTCTGAGGTCAGTTTTGTATCAGCAATACATTTCACTAAGTCCTTTCCACTGCAGACATTACGGCATGTTCTACGCAAGCCTTCCTGTACCCCTCTCACCCCATCCCTACTTTTCACGAACTTAACACACGGCAGCAGTTACAGCCATAGCCAATCGATATATCGACAGGTTGATCGAGGTCTGTCCTTAGCGTAATAATGGTACAAATGCACGGCCTATATTTAGTTTCGAAGTGGGACCGAAAAGGAAGAAGAAAAGAAGTCGATATAAAGTCAGTGTTGTTGACAGTGCTTATCAACACTTTACCGTGGTTTGTAGAGTGATGTCATCTTGAAGAGAACTAGCGTAATAGCAGACCGTGTAGCGTCGAGTGACGGTCTGATGGTGCATATTGAACTGGAAAGAATGTGGAAGTGGTGGTGTCTTATTGTAAGGCACTGCTCTCCTCTACGTCTAGAGTGACTGAGAAGAACCACAACAATTGAAGAATTATCGGTGTTTCGGGTAAGATTCGAAAAGCATACTTTCTGAGCGCTGCCCGCTTCTGGGTTACTACGCAACGAGTAGTGGTAATCCAAGGATTCTTGAACTTTGAAAATGGGACCTATAAGCTGTCCCGAAACTTCGGTAAAGAAATCACCACTACTCGCTGCGTAATAACCCAGAATAGCGCTGTCCTCACTTCGCGGCGGAAGCCTGAATTCACGCATGATACTTTCTGAATACAAGTCAGAAGCGTCATTTACTGCTTGAGCGACCCTAATAAGTTCAAAACTACGTATTATTAAACGTCGTCAAGCGAAAAAACCTTGTTCACAGTGAGCTACAGTTGTGGCTAAGACAGTCTGTTTTGATATTCGCGTCGGAAGTCTGAGTTCTAAGTGCTAATGTGTGGCATTCGACACACGGCGGATGTCCGTCGGGTAACCTAGCTCTCCTGTTTAAATAGTTAGTCTCGAATGTTGTTAGACAGTGTGTTAAAATAGGCATTGTCAGCAATGTCTGAAAAATGGGGACTGCGCGCAAGTCGCTATAACGAAGCAGAATTCCGTTTAAGACTATTTTCATTACATGAATTTAACTTTTAATTGTGAAAAACTTTGTCTGGAAAATTTCAAGGGTATATACAGCATGAAGAATTTTGAAGTAAATGACAAGATAATGTTCATTGGACTTGAATCACTTACGAGTGTATTTTATGAACTGCATACGAGCTTAGTAGCGTTTAACGGTACTAGCTGAATGGCTTGGAAGCTCTATTGACATAAGTGGGCTTCTCTGTCATTAAATAACTCTCCCAGAATTGGTCTGTGGTTATTCTGGAAAAAAACCATTAAAATTTGTGGGAAAGGATGGTTTGTGAACAGAGACCTAGATGAAAAATGTCAGAAATACGAACCGAGAGCATAATTGGGAAACTCCATTAAGCGAAATAATAAAGTTAAAATGTACCTTGTGGAAACGGGGTTTGAAAGTATGACTGGTTTCCAGTATTCATGTCTTGGTCAAATTTTTGGCCTTTTCGGAAGCAGCGATGTTCCATAAAAGCGCGAATTTATACCTCCTAGGCCTGAACAACGCGACAGTACTATTTTTCTATCCAATGCTTATCGAAATGCAAAAGAGCATTGGTTTGTTTGAAGATTCGCAGGCTTTCAGCCCGTTTGTCCTTCTCATAAAAATAATATTAAGATGAAGACGCGTATAGGCATTAGTGGAATGATGGTGACAGGGGAAAAAGTCGGAGTTCTCGGGGAAAAACTGTCTCAGTGCCACTTTGCACACCACGAACCGGTTCAGAATGGAACCCGGGCCTCCGCAGTGAGAGGCCGACGACCAATACTGTAGGCCATATCACGATCTTACTTGATATCAGACTTTGGTCGAAATAATGTATAATACTTAAAAATTTTCTTTTATTACTTGAGTTACTAATACATTTCTTTGGATGTGCCAGGTAACACAGGTTTTTGCAGTGCACATACACTGTATTGTAACAACTACAGTTTTTTTATGCTGTTTATAATGATTTGAAACGTTCTTGTCCTTCACATGTTTTTTATAGCCTTTCGCTCCCACATACAGTTTCATTCTTGCTCTCCTCCAACCTCAGTTCTCCTTTTTTCACCAAGTTTTCCAATTTACTTATAATTTTGTACACAAAGATACCAATTTTTTTCTTGTTCAGTGACATTTTTGACAGTGAATGTCTTTCTGAATGTTGTTTCCTCGTTGATATGCAGCCATTTGTTGTTCAGGATCTCCTCTCTCCACTCCTGTGTTGCTGGACATTGCACCAGTACGTGGGATTCGCTTACGTGCATTACTTTAGTTCCTGCCGCATAGGGAACAAATTTCTTGCCATTTACAATAACCAACAGGTTCTGTACATGGAACTGATCATTCTCTACTCGGCGTCAGCGGTGACACACAAATACAATGCAACAAAAAACAGGAAGTTTGTTGTTATAACAAATGCTGAACATCAAATTGGCACTGAAACCTAAGAAAGTAAATATAAGATTTATAACGTAAAATGTGAGAGTTGTCACCAACCGTTTGGAAGACACTCCTATAAGGATCTTCAGTCTGCTGTCTGGGTGTAAGGAACTGCTTTAGCGAAGAGGATTTGCATCGTGTTCAGCATCCAGATTTCTTCTCGTGACGTGTGACTGGAGTCTTGTTAAGACTTTTCGTATACACTAGGCTCTAGGACGTGTGGATTTAGAAACCAAGTAGGTAAAGAATCAGAAAGGCAGACGTCTTGGAAAAGCTTTCCCCCGTTGACTTGCAGAAGTCTGTAGCGTCTAGATGTAAGGATATCTGAAGTTACAGAATTATGAGAAAAAAGTTGAACAATGTCTACTGTTTGTAAACGCAGCTTTTTGGTTCCAAAGCATGAATAAACTTATAGGTCATATACCAGCAAAAGAAACGTAAATGTACAGTACAAGGGCCGGAATAGCTCAGTCAGTATAGCGACTCGCTACAGGCTGGACGGTGCGTGAATCGAATCCTGGTGAGTGGGTGGGCGAGATTTTTCACACCCGTCCAGACAGGCCCTGGGGCACACCCAGCCTCCTGTACAATCGGTACGGGGTCTCTCGCGGGGTGAAGCGGCCGAGACATGGCGTTGACCACCCACCCCATCTAGCGTCGAGGTTAAAAAAGAGTAGAGCTATAATTCTACTCCCCCTCTGGACCTTCGTGGCCTATTCTAAGGTGAACTTCACCTTTAAATGTACAGTACAGGAAATACCAAAAAAATCAGGTCTTCTGGAATGTGACGCTTTGTCGGTGGGTTAGTGGTTCTTGATATTTCGAACGTTCTTAGTGACTCCTTCTTCAAGAGTTGAAGAGTTCAGGCGAATATACTTCATAGTCATATTAACAGTGACAAATGAAAATCGAGAAACTGTGACCCTCTTATGGTCTCCTAAACGACACATCCTGAAAAACAGATATTTAAACAAGACAGAAATAACTATCGACATACATTTCCACGAAGACGAAATGAGAATATAACGGACATGCACAAAACGAATGTAGGCTTATGCATTGTCTAGACATGGCGGAAGGAATGCTTGGGGTTGCGTCCTCTTTTTTTTTTGGGGGGGGGGTGGCATTTTAACAACTTATTGTGAAAAGTTAAGAGTAATCGGTTGTATGCATTCTATTTTATAGTTGTATAGTTAAACAGTTTTTTTATTTCGAGATTGCTGTAAAAGCGAAATGCGTGACGGTGAGGTCTCATGCGTCCTTCACCATTCTACACGTTCTTAACGAATTCTGATGAAATTATACATCAAAGGTTCTACCAAGAACGGTGCTGCAACGGCTAAACTTTTGCCCCCGACCATCTCTGTAACAACAGACTGTCAAATCGATATAGCTGTTAGGTTTACCAGAAATTTCCAGAAATAGTAGTCTTACGAAAATGTCGGCTTACGCAACGTGCAATGTAGACTCTTTAAGCTATAAAAGTTTTTTATTTCAGATAATTTGAATGTAATATGTAGATCCATTGAACAATAGCTTATATAAAAGTGAAAGTAAAGCTGTTCTGTTCCTAAGTGACCATATCGCAATCAAAGCGCTGACGTATAGCTCCACGCATTTACACGGTATGGCGGTAAGCTGTGATCTTCACTTTCATACCCCTTACACCCTACAGAAGAGGCCCCAGCACCGGCCAGAAAAGTGGAGAACATTTCTTTTCTCCCCTAGGAATATAACTCCGATACTCCCGATTGTCCATCCCTATAACCCAGTTACTCTACAGTAACACTTCAGTACATGGACAGTCGGCTTACGAGTTTTCGCTTGCACAAAATCCACAAATTATTGCACGTTTTCCATTTAGCAAGCCAGTTTCGCTGATGACTTCCTATCTGTCACAAACCGGTCATTGTTCTTGGCGCACCTCGTTCGCTATTGTTGCTTTCCGAATCTCTTGGAATGTGCAGAAAGTCATAGCATTCCTGAGAGGTCTGCGCAGAAGCAGCAGCGTCGCAGCGCTTCTCATTACTCTCGCAGCTCAATTGTGAATTCCGGTTTTCTCAGTGTTGCCCATTTTGTAATCATCCTATCTTACTCAATTTATAATGCGAATTTATCTCAATTTACGCAATTTCCACAGAGATTTAATAATTAAACTGTTTTTGAAGCATAGGTTACCAGCAACGCATGTTATTTAATATACAGCGTGATTAAAAAAGATTGACTCAATTTCGTACGTCTATATTTCCAGAACTATAAGTGATATGAGAATGATCTGCATAACATTTGAAAGAGGAGGTCCTAGTTTTTAAATACCGCCGCTAGAGCGCTCGCCTAGCGCAAAGTCGTGCAGCAGCATCAGTTGAGAGCAAAATGGCTACTATGCAACACAAGATGTTTTTTTGCTTTAGTGAGTTCATTAAAACTGCTGTGCAGCGTGCGTTTCGTCTTTGTTTCAACATTCAACCTCCAACGAGGAAGAGCATTTGTCGTTGGAATCTCCAATTTGAGCAAGTAGGCTGTCTGTGTAAAGGCAAAAGCTCCGGCCGACCACGTGTATCAGAGGAGAACATGAGACGAATTCAAGAGAGTTTTGAGCGTAGCCCACGCAAGTCAACCCGTAGAGCGAGCAGAGAACTTGGAATACCGCAACCAATTGTCTGGCGTGTGTTGAGGCGCCGTTTACTTTTAAATTGAGTCCATCTTTTTGAATCACTCTGTATATTCATTGGCCATTAATGTTTGTCATAATTACTGTTGTGTACTGTATAACGTACCCTGTGTATCTTAGGATAGAAATTTTTTATTTCTGGAAAACTGAAATGCATAACACAAGATTTGATGGAAAATTACTTACCGGTTGACAAGTTTACGCCCCACGAGCATTTTCAGATTAATGAATTAGACTCGTATACGCAACGATCACTACACTTACTGAGCTGTCCTGCTCCACATTTAACGGAGTATAAAATAAAATTATAAACGACTGCAGCAAAACAGTAGCATTTCAACATTTGTCAGATAAGTTAAATGCACATGATGTGAAAGTCTTAATTATCTGTTCTTTTCACTTCCAGAAATCGTGTGTAATATGACGAATGCAGAATAGAGAATGTTACGCTGGGAGAAATGTAACTCTGTTGTGCCTTAGGAACGTAGCTGTGTGCTGTGCTTTAGGGAAGTAGGTGTGTACTGTGCCTTAGGAACGTAGCTATATGCTAGGAACGTAGCTATAAACTCTACCTTAGGAAAGCAGAAGTTTGTCGTGCTTTAGGAACGTAGCTGTGTGCCGTGCTTAAAGTAGATGTGTGCTGCACCTTAGAAACGTGGCTGCGTATCGTACCTTAGGAACGTGGCTGTGTGCCGTACCTTAGGAACGTAGCTGTGTGTCGTACCTTAGGAAAGCAGGTGTGTGCTATGCCTAAGAAACGTAGCTATGTGTTATGCCATAAGAAAGTAGGTGTGTCATGCCTTAGGAACGTAGCTGTGTCCCGTGCCTTAGGAACGTAGCTGTACGCCGTGCCTTAGGAGCGTAGCGGTGTACCGTGCCTTAGGAAACTTCCTTTCACAATATTCTTATACAGACAAAATCAGCCTAAATGCAGACAACCGTAGACACAATAAAAAATACGCGTAAATAAATATAAATGGCCCTTATTTTTCTTGCTTGTAGCACAGAACTTTATTTCGCCATATCAGCTTCCCTCTCTTGGCCTAGTGTGTAGTTAGGGTGCCCTTTATTCCAATTCACTGAAAAATATTGCGTTAACTGCCCCACAGATTTTAATTAAGCAGTAATGTGGGAATGCAGTGGACATTTTACAAAGGAAAAATGTTCATTCTTAGAATAGGCCTACATTATTTCATTCCTAGAAAGGAACAAGGAAAGAAATATCCACAGAGCGAAATACTTTTAAAGTTTTCCTGTAACCATGGGGACCAATGAACCGTGCTGACGTTGATGGCCGTGGTAGCATGCACTGACAGGGACATTTGTGTCTTTGTGATGTTTGAGGCTTCTACACTAATGTTAATGAGGATGCAGGTGTTCTGGTATGTGATGTCGTGTTGCTGCGGTAGTGTTTTCTGAAATATTTGAGGCTTTTGAGGCTCTAATAAGCATTCTTGGAGCACCAAAACCCTTAAAGAAGAAGGCACCAGTTTCTTTCGAAACGTCGGTAAACACTAATCTGTGACAGAGTCGCATTCTTCGAGCCTCAAACCCCTCAAAGATGAAGGCATCATTTTCTTTCGAAATGTCTGTAAACTAACCCGGGGACAGCCGCATTCTTCTAATCTCAAGACCCTCAAAGATGAAGGCACCACTTTCTTCCGAAATGTTGGTCAACACTAACCCGGTGATACAGCCTCATTCCAGAACACCTGGGTCCTTATTTGTAACCTCGTTAATCAAGTTGATCACTGTAACCATAAAGTCTGTAGTAACATTAGTAACCACGAAACTATAGAAACACTGATGCTCTGGTAACAAATGCAACCATGGTTAACGTTACTAACCAGAGTAGTCATGAATGTACGTAGGCCTTCCTGTAATGTGCCCACTGTTTTGTCCGAGTCTAACTGAACTTAAATTACCTACACAAGTTTTAGTGAGTATTCCCAAAACAAAATTTCACGAAAATCCATCCGGTAGGAGGCGATTTTCATTGCGGAAGGACGAATGGACAGACAGATATAATGAATCTAATATTTGAGTTTTGAGATATTTTTGCGAATACTGTACCCCTAAAAATGTGGACCGAGAGACTACAGTAATATCTCGGTTCAGCGATTGCAAAATTTGGTAGAATGTAGTTTCAAATTATTTTCTATGCTCTTGAACCCGTGTCTTTCGCTCGTTACTGCAATTTTAAGACGCTTGTATCTACAGGAAATTTAGTGTAATTGTGTACGGATTGGCTTTTCTTATTCGTCGGTAAATGTAATGAGAGTGAGAGAAACAAGGAAGGATTTGGACTTTCTGTTGCAAGTCGGACAATCGGCAAGCCCGTAATAATGGCAGTAATAAGTCACGGGGACATGATTTAACGAGGGTCGTGGGCAGTACACCTTGTATTATGTGGTGAAACAATGAAATGTTAAGGTTATATAATTTTTAAAATAACTTAATATGTAAGTAAGAACGATGTAACTTGTGAAAGGAAAAGAGCCAGGGAACAATGATAACACGAAAAAACAGGCAATGTAAGCATAACGTAACACTGAGGAGCTTTCTTGCAACCATTGTTTACGTGGAAAAACAATATGTTTTACATATTGTGATTGTGTTTGTAGTCTTAGGTCGCACCACATTGTCATTTGTGGCCTGCTACGCTCTACTGTTTTTTCCCACATTATCTCTTAAATGGCACTATTTTCGAAACAAGGTATTGAACATAAAATGTGTGATTCGGTTTCTCTGCAACGGTTATCTGAAATATTTCTCATTCCCAGAAGAACTGGGCGAGATATAATAAAAAATGTATATTGGTTTTAATGTAAAGTACCCGTTATTCTTGACAGATTTTAATAAAACTTTAATTTTCTCGACAGATTTTCGAAAAATTCTCAGATATCAAATTTTATGAAAATCTGTCCAGTGTGAGCCAGGTTGTACCATGCGAAAAGGCGAACGGACGGACAGACATGACGAAACTAATTGTCGCTTCTCACAATTTTGCAGATGCGCCTGAGAAAAAGAAAATAAGTCTTTGGTCATTGAGACCCATACTCTTTTGAGAACCAGCTGAGACGCTGTGAAGTAAGGAAAGTGGATGATGATGATGATGATGATGATAGTAATACGAGTAGATATGTGGGACTAAAAGTATTAATAGGATAGCAGGCTCTTTGGGTTCTGCTTGGAATTTCCATGGCCTAATAAGAAGAACGGCCATTCTTGAAACTGGGTCCCCAGTATTCAGCACGCTATTTGGACTGCTCTTTCCGCCGTGTCGCTTAAGGAAATGGATTTCTGCTGTATACGAGTGAAAACGTTTCCGGAGGCCTCAGAAGGTTTCTGTGCTACACCACAAAGGACTATGTATTCGTTAGGCAAGCGTACTGGCTCTGTGCCGCAACACTATGCAAGGGATTCTGCACTGGGGGTTCGGGTAATTCAAGGGGGATGCGAACCCTCATAAAGAGTGTTGAATGTATTTACATACAGGCCAAAATGGCTTAAAACACATCTAGAATACTTTGTGTTAGAGTGTTTTTTTTTTGTATAGGTTACCTAAAGCTTATTTAACACAAAGAACAGGCCTCTATATTCCGTCGTGTGTATAATGGCTGATGGCACGTATTTTGAGATTAAGCCGCCAGTGAACATGGTTAGCACTCTGAGACCAGATACATCATCGGCGGAAAAGGGCTAAGAAAAGCGTCATTACACCACGCCGCCATATTTATTTGTAATTTAATTAATGACGTACTCAGTTTCAGGCTTATGACTGAGATGGCGAAACTCAAATGCATTCTAGATCACTGCAAATCTATATCGTAGCATTTCTAGTTCATAGCAGTTCTAGATCGCGGTGGTTCTAGGTCACAGCAGTTCTAGATCACAGAAATTCAAGACCACAGTTATTCTAAATCACGGCAGTTCTAGATTACGGTATTTCTAGATTAGAGCAATTCCATATCACAGCAATTCTAGATCACAGAAGCTCAAAATCACAGCAGTTCTACGTTACAGAAATTCACGATCACAGCAATTCTAGATCACATAATTACACGTCCAGGAGCCTGGGTGTTCCTAACAGCTGCGTCTTTGTATGAAATTAGAGTGGAAAAGAGTAAATCTTGCCCTACCAGGAATCGAAGCACGTCCTCCCATCCCATATGTCGTCTAGAATGCTTGCAGAATTATTTTTGACGTCTCCGAAACGTCTTCATATAATTGGGTACTTTCAAACTGGCAATATTGCCGCTTAAACCTGAGTCGTATATAATCTACTGCGAGGTGTGGCTGAGGATTTCAAGGGTTCTAGCATGGGACGGGGGTCGTTGGCGAGTGGTTCCGGACATTTCGATAGATTGCATTGCCTTAGTCTTCTTGGAATGCACCGACACGTCTGGAATTACCCGCCGAAATATTCGGGATCACACATCTGCCAGCAGCTGTATTATGCAGAACATTTACGGTTCATTTGTAGCTTGGCAACTTTTGCTCTAGAGCTGGCAGTACCAGATTTCATCAAAATCCATAAAATGATTTAGAAGATGAAACTTGCAGACTGTTACTCGGACATACTTTAAGTCCCCGTTGGGCGTCCATTTTCTTTCCTGCTCATGGATGATTTTATTATTTAACGACGCTGTCATTTACTAAGTTTATGTACCGTCAGTGTTGGATGAGTGAATGAGTACAGAGACTTCGGGATGATAACGTCAGGAGAACAATGAAGCACTCGGAGAAAGACCTGTCCAGTGCCACTTGTCCACCTCAAATCCACATGGGCCGGCCTGGATTTTAACCTAGGCGTCCGCGGTGAGGGATTACACCTAACCGCCTGAATGATGTCACGGTCCGTGAGCATTATAGAGTGGTGTGTCGATGATCACAGGATGCATTCATGCTCCAATCATACCTGTTTCATCAATTACATTTGTGTATACTTTATGCTACAAGTTATTGCGTTTACTGTTTTATTAAAAATGTTGTTAGGATAAATGATGATATAAATGACAGTACTTTGGCGCGGGAAGAATTTAATACTCACGCTGGTATTCTGTCCACATTAAATCTGTTGATCATGCGTGTCGCTATAATTTGTAATTGATTTATAAAAATGTTTTCATACTTCCTAGGAATTTTTATAATTAATCTTAAAAAAAATAGGATATTCCGAACTCAGTGTCCCATTATTTGTTGCTTTTAAATACCATGTGAATTGAATAATTCCTAGCGCTTCTGTTTTTAACGGCTTGCAAAGATATCGCCCTAATGCAATTAGCACAGTTTCGGAACCTTTATCAAACAGTATTCGTGTTGATCCCATCACAGAATTTCGTGCGTCCGCTGCTTTATTGCTGATTGTAGGAAACTGAATAAGTCTGCAAATGGTGTCCGCTATGACGTAGCAGACACACTGTACTAGGGTGTTCTTTAATTTAAAAATGCCTCTTAAGTTTGTACGGTAAACTTCCATAGGAAAAGTACGGCCTTATCTGCAGCAATTTGCATGGAACTCACAAAAGCTCTACAGAATTACATGCAAAATTCCTATACCAAATTTCACGCAAATCATACAATATTGGTGGCAGTTTTGGGTACAACTTTGTTTAGGTTACCTTGAACTTTGCCGAAACTTAAAATAATTAAATATTTTGTTTTGTAAATCATCTGCACCGAGATTTATGCCAGTCGAATAAAACATGTAGAAAGTATGGGAAAAATGTTATTCACGACCTTGAGTAAAGAGTGTTTTTCATTGCACCAGCTCTCACAACAAGGCAAGTTTTGACATTTTTACCAGATTGTATGAAAATTCAGTTTAGTTGCAGATGGTTGGTTACAAACGGACGGACGGACTGACGGACGTGGTCTCGACGTAAGGCTCTCTTTGATCCGTAAAGAACGCCTAAATGCCCGTGATTTTACGTCTTACTGCAGATCAAAAGCCAGTGTTCGTGGTAAACACTTAACCTACAGACCACACATCGCACATTCTCCTGCCACAGTGCAACCTTCTGGCCTCTCCCTTTTAAGGACATGACCTGTTCCACTTAGGAATTTTCTCATAAATGTCACAGTACGTCATGATTTCACTGGGAGGTGCTTGGAAAGGTGAAGGGAATCAAAAACACGAGGGGTGTGACATTTGTCATAATGAAAGGCTCTCCCCATATTCCGACGAACACTCTGCAGGTATTCCGGGTGCTTATGTCCTTGCTCTGCCAGTCAGGATCGACAATGATGTGATTTCTCGCTGCTTTGAAAGGTACTTGAAACGCTCTTGCGGTTTGTCTCGGTTCTAGCTGTCGAAAGCAAGTACAGTGACGTAAAAGGGGCTTATATCGCTTTATTACTTAGTTCGTAATCAAACGCACTAAACTCTTCAAATACTAAGATTAACCTGAATTACATTTAAAAACTCACACCATACCGCGCAGTACACATACCCCCGTCTCGGTTATAAAAACCCAGCTAGTGAAATTCGCACAGCGAAATGATCGTCATTTCCTCAGACATCCATTTAAAGCACAAATGCACACTTTGGGGGCAGGACGTAGGATTTTTGAATGTTAAACTTGTTGGTACATAAAGTAACAACTGGGCTTTTAATATTAATCTCTGTGCCTATCAAATCTAAGTTTATTCATAACATGGTGTGTTGAACAATAATGGCAATCATTCGAACGATATGACGTATAACTGAAGATTAAGCAGATACTGATGAATATAAACGAACGTGGAAGGAAATATGATAACAGCGCAACTTGAGGAGCTTACCAAGCATTTGTATGGAGACCTGAGGAAATCCACAAAAGACCTCAGAATGATCTGTGTCTCCACCGCGATTGTAACTGGGGACGTCCTGAATAGAAGATGGGGGCGTTGCAGCGTTAGCCAGCTTGCTTACACGTAAGATTTTGTTAGAAGAAGCACAACAGCAAGAAAAAGAAGAAGAAGAACAACAGAAAATATACCGAAGACTGTACGAAACGTCGAGATACACTCATCCACGAACAGAGAGTCACATCTGATAAGACCTAAATAATCAGCAGCTCCACCGTGAGAACCGCCAAGTCACATCTTCAGAGCTGTAGAAGAGACCAATGTATCCATTCGCAGTGCTGCCACTCTTAACTGCACGGTGCCATAGCTCAGAGGGCCACGGCATATTCGCGTATTCAGTTTAACAAAACACAGGTTTATTGTCATTCAGATTGTTACCTTTACGTGTGTGCTATATGTTTCGGCCTGTACTCAGACCATCATCAGGCATGTCAATACAAAACCTTACAAAGGCAGCTATACATGTGTGTTACATGTTTCGGCCTCTACTTAAACCATCCTCAGGCATGTCATTACAAAACTCTTACGAAGTATATGTAAGGTTTTTGTAATGCATGCCTGAGGATGGCCTAAGTATAAGCCGAAATATGTAGCACACAAGTGAAGGCAGTAGTTTGAATTAAAATGAACCTGTGTTTTGTTAGACTGAATGAGTGTGTAGTTTATTCAGTGTTTTCCAAATATATATATATATATATATACTCAGGATATATATTTTCTCCGCGTCCACAGTCTTGGATTAACCAATCAGTTCAACAAGGTTCTCATCAGAAGTCCCTAAGTTTCATCTGTCTGATACTCCCCTCTCTTCTTCTTTCTCACCTTTTGAAACTTCCATGTCTCTCCTGTTTAACAAAAGTTTCCTTTAGTATTTGAATACCTTCATAAATGAGCATTATTACTAATGTTTATCTGCATATTTGTTTGGACGAAAGCTTCAGTAGATACAGCTTTATATTGACTCTACTAATGGCGTCACATATGAAAGGTAACCAGTGCAGATGAAGTCGATCTGAAAGCGGTCTACACTCATTCGTCGCGAAAAAGAAAGTTGGCGGAGCGTGGGTCATAATGCGAAAGGCAAACTGAGGTTTTTCCTTCTGTAATGCAAATCAGACCCTCAGCATATAAATGCCTGAGTTTAGAAAATATCTTCCTTAGATTTCGAAAGTATACATTTTTTTCATCTGTCTTCATCCTGTCCCTTACAAAGATTATTTCCACTTTATCCAATAATTTTAAGAAAATTTTGGAGTAAACCCAGGATACTTGGTGTCGAGTTACAGAGGAGAGCATCTTCTAGTGGCGCCTAGACTGGACTAGCACAGTGTGATACAGAATTTGGTGACCGAATTTTAAATTTGGATGTTAGACCTACTTGGAATTAAAACTTGAATTAATATCTTAAGGCTAAAACCAGTATATATTTTATGTAAAGATCCAGTTCCTACCTCACAGAGAACCTGGTTCGCTTCTGGTATAAAAACATGTTCGAGGTTCTGTGGGTAAATCTTGATTGTGTATTCAACGTTTCTCTCGTTAAATACATGGCGTGTACGAAATTCAGATTTTTAGTTGTTATTTACGAAGTAAAAAAGGAACGCCGTATGTGGAGACAACGTCCGTCCATCCGTCCTTCCATTCGTGACTAAACCATTTGTCGGATTATCACGAACTTCCGTATAGGAGTTATTTGCAAAAGGTTGTCGAACAAGGGTGAGTTTCGTGAAAATTGGCTCCGTGAGAATTTTACTTCACTTCAGGGCGTCAGTGACTTTATATCCGTACTTCCTACGTTTATTGTCTGTTTTGGATGAATTTCAGCATTCGAGATCAACACATAACGCTGCTGAGTATTTTTGGGTTTTGTGAACATCGGCAGAGGAAGACCGCTTTCTTTAAATGAAATTACATTTGCTCCTGTACGATGAACAAACAACTCTTGAGTAGAGTCTGCGTATTACGTCACTGGGTACAAGGTAAACCTAATGATGGCCTCCGAGTAGGTCGAAACATGTTATTTCATTAACACCGTACTTACACCCAGCTAATAAACCAGTTGTGTTTTGACCTGTATTGTCCTCTACTTCATGGGTACAAGGTTTATAGTGCTTTTGGCTTTAGCGTAGACGGTACATGAACCAATTGCTAGTGTTGAAAATGTTAACTGAATGTGGTAAGAGTTACTTTGAATAGAGTATGCTGTGAACTCCCACGATGGATATTTGGCTGAACGCCCAAATCAGAGGTTCTTGTTCATGTGACACATTTTTTGCCGTATGTAATAAAAGTGTCTAATATTAGTGCTGTAATACGGAGGAGCAGTATTGCGCGCTGAAAAGCACCGCGTTGTGAAAATGTGCACGAAAATTGGACGCCAGTCTCCATGAATTCTTTTTTAGCACTAGTGGCACTTCTTACTCAGCAATACATTTCGGTCGTTTTACACTCCGAATAATATTACCGGTTTCATATGGACAGAAGGAACAGTAGTGATCATCATCATCAATTCCTTTTACTCCTTGTGGAGCATAGGGCATCCATAAAGAGCTTACAGGCATTACGGTCTCCAGCTATCCCCTTGACCCCGTTCCATGACCTTCTTGTACTTCTTACTTCATCCTCTAGTGTCCTTCGCCACGTTCTCTTCGGCCTACCTCTCTTTCTGTATCCCTGAGGATTCCAGTCTAATGCAGTTTTCTCTATTGTTCCTGTTTCTTTGCGTAATGTGTTTCCATTTTCTTCTTTTATCTGATTTTCTATTGGCGTCTGATTGGCGATTCTCCATAGATCTTCGTTCGTAATCTTATCGGTCCATTTTATGTTCTTTATTCGTCTTAAGCATTTATTTACAAATACCTGCAGTCTTCTTGTTATCTGGTTGGTAGTTTTCCAGGTTTCACAAACATATAATAATAATTATTTTACATTTGTATTGAATATTCGTATTTTAACTTCTTTTGATATGTGAAGATTTCTCCACACAGGATACAGCTGAACAAATATACAATTTGCTTTCTTGATTCTACTTGCTACATCTTCCTCTGTTCCTCCGCTTTCTGACACCACACTTCCTATGTATACAAAGGATCCCGCTTCTTCAATTTCCGTTTCTTCTAACATAAATTTTTGCATATTAGATGTATTAACTCTCATCCCCTTCTTCTTGTTTATGTTAACATGCGAACCAACTAATTCTGCTTCCTCTTTTAGCCTCTTTAGCTTTTCTTCCATTTCTCAAAATCTCTGGGCTAACAGACAAATATCATCCGCATAGTCCAGATCTTCCAGTCTTTCCTTCATATTCCACTGCATTCCGCTTTTCCTTAAACCTATCACTCTTTTCGTAACTCTGTCTAATATCAGCAGAAAAAGGGTTGGGGGTAAAATACATCCTTGCCTTACCCGATTTCTGACCCCTACAAAGTCCGAAAGCTTTCCTTCATGGGAAATTTTGCTCTTAAATCCATCATACAATATTTTAATTATTTAGATAATCTTCCTTGGTATGCCATACTTCCGTAGTGTGAGCCACATTATTTCTCTCTTCGCGGTGTCAAATGCCTTTTCAAAATCGATAAAGGTCGCATATAGAATGGCCTGCCATTCTATACTATGTTCTAGAATTATCCTTAAAGTGCTTATTAAATCAATGCAACTTCGGTGTTTGCGGAATCCAGCATGTTCTTTTCGGAGGTGTTTTTCCACTGTATTTTGTATTCTGTTTAAAATGATTCTAGTCAGAATTTTGCTTGAAATAATTAGAAGGGTAACTACTCTCCAGTTATTACAATTTGATAAGTCTCCTTTCTTCGGTATCTTGATAATTAATCTTTCTTCCCAATCCTCAGGGATCTTCTTTCCATATTTTCTCCAGTAGAGGATAAAGCATTTCTGCAGTTATTTCAGGGTCAACTTTTAATACTTCCGGTTTCATATTACCTAAACCTGCTGCTTTTCCATTCTTTAACTGTGACAAGGCTAACTTCACTATTTTCTTCTTCTACGTTTCTTTTTTCTTGCTTAGTTCCTACGCTGTTATCATCTTTATTAAATATTTCGGAAAAATGTTCTTCCCATCTCTTCAGTTGTTCTTCTTGTGTTGTTAAGAGCATTCCTGATTTGTTTTCACTGGTCTATTCATCTTAAATTTTCCTGGAGACAGCTTTCTCGTAATACTATGAAGATCCCTTATTTCTCCTTTCTTTTTCGCTTTTTCTGTAAGTTTTGCTTTTTCATTTATCCAGTTTCTCTTGTCTTTCCCAATCCTCCTCTTTACTCTCTTGTTAATTTCTGAATACTGCGCTTGTGTACTAATTTTCTGTTGTCTCCTTTTGCTCCTATTTGCATTTTCTTTTGCCAATATTCTTCTTTCTATTTCTTTCCATGTCTCCTTAGAGATCCATTCCTTTTGTCGATTTTCTCTAAAACGCACTATTTTCGTACTTTTTTCTATACATACATTTTTATTGCCTCCCAGTTTTCTTCAATGTCTGTATCTTCATTCTGGGTGGACAGTATTGAGAATCTATTTTTCAGTTCCAATTTAAATTCTTCCCTTACACTTGGCATTTTTTGTACATTATATTTCTTTCTTCTTGTTTCAGTCTTCTTTCTTGCAGCTAATATTTTAAACCTAAAGTTTGCAATCATGAGATGGCGGTCACTGCCTATTAGCTCCTCTTTTGTTTCTCACATCTAATAGAGTCCTTCTAAATCTTTTACTAATTGCTATACGGTCAATTTGATTTTCCTTTTTATTATAAGGGTAGACCCATGACACTTTATGACATGTTTTATGGTGAAATACTGTTCCTCCTATGATCAGGTCATAGCTAGCACATAGCTCACTAAATATTTCACCATTTGCTATCATGTTTCCCATTCCATGTCTACCCATGACATGTTCCAAACCGTCATTGTTTGATCCAATTTTGGCATTCATATCCCCCATCACTATGATTACATCCCATTTTGAACTACGGTTATTGTTTCATGCAGTTGCTGGTAGAAATTTTCTTTCATGTCCTTGTCCGTCATTTCTGTTGGGGCATAACACTGGGTAATTGTTAAATTACGGATTTTTGTTTTGAAGCGTGCTAATAGTATCCTTTCCGAAATTGGTGACCATTTCATTAAGCGTCTTCGGGCTTCTTTGTTCATTGGGGTGCCCACTCCACTCCTATGCTCTGTATCTTCACAAACACCCGAGAATATCAGAGAGTTTCCATTTTGTGTTTTCGTCTCACCATTTTCTTTTCATCGTATTTCGCTCAGACCCATAATATCCAACTTACAGCTTGTCATTTCTTTCTCTACTTGCTTTAATTTGCCATACTCTCTCAAAGTCCTTACATTCCAAAACCCTATTCTCGTTTTCCATTTCATTTCATATATCAGGCCGTTTACTCTTCATTTCAGTTTCTTTAACAATAGTATTTAAGGTGTGCAGGTTATTAGCCTACAGCATCCGATCTCAGTGATGGGGCTGCCATCTAAGCCTCTGAGCAGGCTGATTTTCTGTCGGGGTTTCTTCCCCTAGACTTTGAAGATCCTCCTTCTCCACAAGGCAGTGGTGCTGGTTTTAGTCCACCCTGGTTATTTTATTTCCCCAGTCCGCACCATATCTGGAGCCTTCCCCTATCCGCCACCTGGGAAGGCGCTCGATGGGAGACCAGCAGCCCCACACGAGAATAGTAGTGATGGCGCCGAGAAAAAGCCGGGCTCTGCCGAGAATCGCACACCGGTCCATTAGTCCGCACCTGCTCTCTTCTTTTTGCGAGTTCCAAATTACGTAGTATGTTTTGTGTTTCGTCGGATTTCACCTTAAACAGAAGAACGTTTCAAAAGTGCAGCAGTTTGTTGAGTACCGGATTGGTGGATTAAGTCTTAGATTATTTGACAATACTTTTTCAGCTGAAGATGTTGTGTGTCTTAGAATGAGATGTGAAGACGACCGTGAATGCTGAATAGGTACGGGTTTGTTGTGGCTGATTACAAAGCATTAATTCAACATCCGACAGAATAGGCTTAATCAAGCTGTGGATTTGTTGTAACAGGGTACTAGCTAACTCGGAATATATTTGAACCTGATTCTTCCCGAATGCACGTATAGAGTTCTACATATTAGTAATTAAAATCAGCCGTCTTCGATTTCGTAATGTATGTGGAACCTACTTGACTAAACCTGGATTTTGTAAACCTCTGTAAATAAACATGTAATTTTTGTTTTCAATAATGAAACAAAACTTTGCAAAACAAATTTTATTTAAAAATAAAATATTTGCTTATTTACTCTGATGAAATAAAAACAAAAATTTTGTTATTGGTGATCTATATTGAAAATAAACCCAGTGCCAATAATGCACAAAGATCGGAAAAAAAATACATAACTGAAGTCAGACATCAAAACTACATTTGTCACTTTCGTTACACAGAGCATCTGCGTGATGGTTGGTAATGAATCGCGGAATTCCGCGGGGGGCAGTTTTAATATAGCGGCTGTCTCATGCATGCCTGGTGGGAACAGAATTTATTCAGAGTCGCCCCATGTTTCTCGTTGAGTTAGCTTCAGTTCTTAACAGAGTTACATTCTTCTGCGACTCTAATATCAGTTTATCTCGATACCAGCAGTTAGTTAAGGCTTCTTTAAACAGCTTTAGGCGCCTTTAGTAACATCATGGGAAATGGCTGCATAAAACATTCGTTGTTGACATGTTTATGAGGAACCAAGTTGGGTCACTTTCATATCGGCATTTGGTCAATCTGGAGTCGAAGCGCGGTAGCGATGGGCAGTGTTTCAGGCCAGCACTTCATATCACGCTGTTCAGGCACAATCGTTACGACCGCCACACACGCTCCGTTTCGATCACCGTCTTGCCTGTGTAGTTTTAAAACGGAAAGTAAGATGGAGCGTTTGTGGTATCAAAACGACAGACTTAGTGTCCCTGTACCGTCTTAGGTTTGGCTGAAATGAAATCTAATGGAGACTGATTTTTGTGTGCGTGTACAGGCAGGTCAGCGAGCAAATCTGAGCGTGTGTGGTGTTCTACGATTTTGCTATCAATTTTGTATTGTTTCTACCCGACGCTTAAGTGAAGAGATTATGGCTGATCTACGGACAGTGTCTCGCGAATTTCTAACCGAATTCATTCACATGTATCGCGAATATCTGTGCTTTTGGAAAGTTAAAAGCAAGGAATGTTCTGATAGGGTTAAAAAGAACCTTGCTTACGAACATTTGGCAACAAAGTTGAAAGAATTCGATCCCGACGCTAACAAAGAAAAAGTTGTCAAAAAAATTAATTCCTTAAGAAGTTGTTTTAGAAAGGAATTAAAGAAGGTAAATGACTTGAAGACGTCTGGCGCAGGGGCCGACGATACATACACACCGAGCTTATGGTATTTCCAAGAACTGTTATTTCTTGCAGACCAGGAAGTTCCGAGAAAGGGCATCAGTAATTTGGAATCACCTGAGGATACAAATCATGGAGAGGTAGGCTACCGTCTGTCAAGATCTAGGACCTATATTATGTAAATGAAATAAAAACACTAGTTAAACATTTTACACTAACTTAACTGTCATGAGCCTTAATGTGTTTTTTTTTTAAGTTGAAGATGACATTGACGGGAATGCAAGTGATATTATGAGTAAATCGCAGGTAGACGTTTCCCTACCAGGCGACAGATCTTCAAGACAGTCAATAAGAAAGAAAAATAAGGCTGGTCTTTGTGATGAAGTATTAGATCTGGTTGCCAAGAAATTGCAGTCTGGCTGTGAAGGGAAATTTTCTGCATACGCCAAATACATTGTGCAAGAATTAGAAACTCTCCCTAAGGAAATGGCAATGTATTGCCAAAGGGTCATTAATGAAGCCATTTTTGAAGCTCAGATGGGTTCATTAAATAGAATAACAAAGAATTTTTGTGTATTACAAATACAATCGACACACAACTATATTTCACCTAGTAGTACAGTAGGTATACAACTACATGTTTCTGCCCTATATGTTGGCCATCTTCAGGTTGTGATTTAACTTACAGAGCAGCTATACAAGATGTGTGGGGTGTTCTTTTAGGGTATTGGGGGTTGGGTGGGGGGAACGAGATCTCGTTGCCTCAATAGAGGGTACCATGAACTAGGGCTGTTATGAGTGAATTACCATTAGTTGTTTATGGACATATGTCAAACTAGGTTACTATTCTTATGCTAAGGATATGTTATAAATAGTATCATTAGCAATATTGGTGTCAATATATTTAAAACTAGCATGCTATAATGTACCGATATAGTTCATAAAAACTCTAGCAATAATACCATAGTGTCACTCAGTGTCAGCAATATTTTCTTGTGTTATTTTACATCAAACTTGTTCCTACAGGCTAAGCAACGTTGTCTTTAAAAACGTTGTAGATCCCATTGGTGCAACAGTATGTCATAACAGAGCGATGATTCGGCCAAACTACGCGTAGGCGGGCCACCGCCGAAAAAAACCCACCTTAGCTAAAACAAAATACCCAGTGGAAACACTGCTCTGTTGTAGCATACTGTTGCCCCAATTTGATCTACAACGCTTTTAAAGACAACATTGTTTGGCCTGTAGAAACAAGTTTGATGTAAAATAACACACGAAAATATTGCTGACACTGAGTGACACTATGATAGTATTGCTAGAGTTTTTATGAACTATATTCGGTACATTATAGCATGCTAGTTTTAAGTATACTGACACCAATATTGCTAATGGTACTATTTATAACATATCCTTAGCATAAGAATAGTAACCTACTTTGACATACATACATAAACAACTAATGATAATTCACTCATAACAGCCCCAGGTCATGGTACCCACTGTTGAAACAACGAGATCTCGTTCCCCACACCCAACCCCCAATACCCTGAAAGAAAACCCCACACATCTTGTATAGCTGCTGTGTAAGTTAAATCACAACCTGAAGATGGCCAACATATAGGGCCGAAACACGTAGTTGTATTCCTACTGTACTACTTGGTGAAATATAGTTGTGTGTCGACTGTATGTGTAATACACAAAAATTCTTTGATATTGAACTAACACAACGGGGATGACGGACCTCAAAACATTAAATAGAACGTCACGTGTAATAACAGAACCACTTTACTGGATACCACCGCAACAGTTGACAGACCAACCAACAACATCCCATTTCTCTACTGTGGAGTCCTCCGCTGGATAATTTTTTTTTCACACTTCCAGGAGTAATATTCCAGTTATCTGACATTTTCAGTAAATAATGCAGTTTATAGGTTCACCATTTACAGAATACTATGTACACTGAAAAATAATTACTGATTATAGAATAATATGCATAATGAAGTATTTCATCAGTTAGCAGATAATCCTGTTTTGCCATGGTATTTTTCCTTCCTCATTAAAGTAGGGTAAAATCTTCTCTTTTACAGCTCTGCCCTCTTCACCGGCATGTCTGTTGTGTCCACGTTGTAAAGGGGTTAAAATATCATCACTTTGCTCTTCTTCAAATTCATCCTGGACGTCCGCGGCTTACGAATTGCACGAGCGACGCAAAAAGTTATGTAGAACACAGCAGGACAAGACAACTCTTTCTGTTCTCTCCAATTTTAAATTAATTTCAGTATGAAAAACTCGGAATCTTGATGCCATTATCCCAAATGTATTTTCTGTGACCCTCCGGGCTCGTGACAAACGGTAATTAAAAATCCTACGTTCATTAGTAATCTGTTTTTGACTGAAAGCCTTTAGTAAGTCTTTACGTAAAACAAAGGCCTCATCTCCTATAAACACATATGGCAGATTGCTTGTACTGTTGTCAGGTTTTCTTGGTAAGGGAAGATTAAGTTCTTCATGCAATAGTTTTTCGTAAAATTTAGTATTCTCAATAACTTCTCCATCCGAGACACGACCATTCGTCTCGCTATCACAGTACACGAATTCATAATTTGCATTCGCGATAGACATCAACACCAAACTGTTGAAACCCTCATAATTCCAGTAGAATGACCCGCTTCCTGTTGGTGGAATAATTTCCACGTGCTTTCCGTCAACGGCTCCCAAACAATTAGGGAAATCCCATTTTCGTTCAAATTCGTTTCCTACAGGTATCCGTTCACCTTCCGTTGTAGGTAACTGAAACGAAATAAACAAAAATTGTGTTTCTGTTTTTTAGCATCTGGCGTAGTTGTATGCTGTTTTAAGTATTTATAAGCCATTGTTAAGAAATTTAACTTACTTTGAGATAGTCTTGCTTCAGCACCTCATAAATTGCTGCACACGTTTCAGGAATAATTATTCCGAGTGCTTGCGGTGAGACTGCAGCAGAGCATTTCAGGTCTTAGTAGCTTCTTCCTGTCACTAGGAATCGGAGGTTCACGCTGAGTCGTTCATGTGGTGTGATAGCACGTCTCATTACACTGTCGCGGCGTTACTTTCTGAAGAAGATCTAAATACGCTTCCGAATCCATACGTAAATAAATGTACCAGTCACCGGGTTCTGACTTTCGTTCTTTCAGGAGATTTATGTGCGAGGGATTATTTGGTTTCAGAAGCCAGTCCTTTGCCCATTTCAACCTAAGTTTCCTTTTTTCCTCACTTTTTGTCTTTAAAGCTAATGTTACCGCAGTACAAATCAGAAGCTCCTCAGACATCGTATTCAAGCACGGCTAAGCCACAACTGAGAGAATACGGGCAGTAAGAAGGAACATCTGTGTCCGTCATCGTGTTCCATCTTACCTTCCGTCTTGAAACTGCACAGGCAAGACGGAGATCAAAGCGGAGCATGTGTGGCGGTATTTAGGACTCAAGCTGACCTTGCTGACATTCTGCTGACGTGGGGTGACGTGAGTGTTGTGATGATATCATACGTACCTTATCAACTGCACGCCGGAAGTCCGGGTTCTTTCCGTGGATGGTCCGTGTGGGTTTCATGGTAGAAAAAGTGGCACTTGGACTGGTTTCTCCCGAGTAGTTCGGTTTTCCCCTTTCATTATCTTTCCCTAATGCCCCATACATCTTCCTTCGTCTATCACTTAATCTACATAACTTTAGCAGTTGAGATAATCGTTAAACAACATACTTAAAGCGAACAGTAGGAGGTGTGAGTAGTGCCGTAATACAAAGTAATGTGTAGGATTTATTAGTTTTCGTTGTGGCAATTCATCAGTGTCTGAGCGCCATGCCAGTAGAAGTCGTGAGGAATTTGTACTTCATTGTTTTCTGTCATCAGTAATACAGACATGAAGACAGAGACATTGTTAAATTGGAGCGATACTCGCGCTGTTTCGTATACGGTCCTGAAACATCGTGTGGCATTAGATAATTACAAAGTGAGGTTTGGTATGGAAGGCAAAGTTTTGTAGAAGGTCTAAGAAAAAACATGGCAAAATAAAGTCATAAACAAATGGCCATCGAACGCAGAAGTTTTATATAATATCAATATTGTTACATATTGCGACCTTTCGAGGTCATCATCAGGCTAACTTTAGAACATTTTAAAAAAGAATACACAAATGGTGTATAATGTTTTAAAGCTATCCTGATGATGATCTCGAGAAGTCGAAACACGTAGCCGTTTTGATATTATATAAAATTGCTGTATTCAATGGCCATTTGTTTATTTCTTATAATATGACAAGCAACGGGATGTGTAATTTAAAAAAAAGAAACATGGCAGCAGTGCGAGAAGCAATTTTAGTCCTTCATTTGCTGACAGTAATCGCGGAATGTGAGTCTGTACTGAGGTAATATTTGTTTACAACAAGGACGTTTCTGGCTTCGAACCCAAGCAAAGTCAGGAGGTTTCTGTCATCTCAAAAACGCATGGACCAACTCCAATTCAGCTGGTTAAGTGGTAAGGGTGTGAAGCTGATCACTTACCCCAGTCTAATACCGAGATTAAGAGTAGAGCTAAACCTACATTCCCCCTATATAACCTTTACCTCTTTATATGACGATTAGGTTATTTTGTAATATGGCGCAGTGCCACGTGATAATCGGGTCCCACTGGTGCAGTTCCACGTCCCAAACGAACGGAGTCCTCAGCTGCACTTGTGCGAAAACGTCAGAACTCGCATTGTGTGTGTATTGTTAAGAGTAACAAACGTGGAGAGTCTGTAGATCCTGTCTGAGCAGTGAATATTGTCACCAGAAAAAACCACCAAACTATATTACTGCTAAACTGATTATGTCTGTGTACCTGCCAATTTCCCAACATGGGTTGAAGACTTTGAAGGAAACTTGGCGCCACATGATTTTTCCTGAAATTTTCTTTGTGGTTATCGACCCTCTGTGACGGGCGGACGGAATTCGTGCACCTTCAGACATTATCTGGGATTTAAGGATTAGTTTTATAACAGCTGGAATAACCACAACTGTCATTATGACGACATGATATTTTCTGCGTCAGCGCGTTACACTTTGTGACGTCAGTAATTAATGGTAGAATTTCTAACTCATTTCTTAGTGACGTTGTAAAAACAGACTCATTTCAAAGATGTTATGTGCGCCCTTCCTAACTCTCAGTTTTGTAATAATACCTTTTCTTGGATATATGTAAAAATTATTTTAAAAAACATGTTTCTAATGCAGGTTACATCTCCATTTTCGTCGGCCTGTCTACGCGGTAGGTTCAGAACAATCTCGTGGAATTTAGGTTATCGATTCGTCACGGTCTACGCATTACAGATCATGGCTAACCGAAGAGTCCGACACAGTACACACGTGGAGATATAAATGTTTTTGGGTGTTAGTAAGTTTCGCTAATATTAATAATTCTCCTTGAAGATGGCCCTGCAGGGGCGACACATGTAGGAGAGTGGAACCAATTGCCATGCTACAGATTTATCTCGGAGTGTGTATGGAGTGGGTTTTTAATCAGTTACAAATACGTTCATGTTTAGGTATAAGTCAACACTTTATTCTCGAATAACGTGCATGTGTATTCGTAGTTGCAGTGAAGGACAAAATTTATCGTTCGCCCGGAACATTTTTATATTCTATTTTTTTGCTCAGATATTCTTCATCGCGTATTTGAGGTTTTTATGTCGCTGAAACTTCGTATCGCGGTCTTATAGGTTGTGACAGCGTGTAGTCTGGTAGGTGAATATGAATATTAAGGAGAAAAAAACTGTCTCCCTCTTCAGGTCTGTAAGACTGAATGGTGCTATTACACAAGTAATACACTATGAATCCTCAGTAATGTTCTTCCTTTGACAGTTTGCCCATGTGAAAGAACAAGTGAAATTATACTTTTATGGAGAGCTCTTTAATATCTACTTTAGAACAGGAGACGGAGAGCTGTAATATTCTGACACTAAAAGACAAAAAAGTTTAAAAAAGTAAGTTAAACACTTCGATGTCGATAACTGTGTTCTAACTTCAGTGTGTACCTGAAACTGTCGTAGCAGATGGTACGCGTCAGACTTCAGTGTGTACCTGAAATATTGGTAGCAGATGGTACACATCAGACTTCAGTGTGTACCTGAAATATTGGTAGCAGATGGTACGCGTCAGACTTCAGTGTGTACCTGAAATATTGGT
>Ga0123354_10001172_pt1 | contig 30791 bp, 16 predicted proteins | sample TergutLab28metaG_2_FD_97872 | JGI IMG/M metagenome (GOLD analysis project Ga0123354, IMG submission 97872) | Labiotermes labralis P4 segment gut microbial communities from Petit-Saut dam, French Guiana - Lab288 P4 | ecosystem: Host-associated > Arthropoda: Insects > Digestive system > Gut ... | reverse complement strand
GTGGGCCACGAAAAAGTAGCCCGCCTTCCGTTTTGCACGTGTCCTTGTGATATTCTGTCTGGTGTTAGTATGTATATTGCGTAGAGTGTTTGAACAGTTAGTCAACAGTCGTGTCGTCGCCATTTCTCCCCCTTTATTCTTTATCCCATTTATCCTTTCAGCATTTGGCTGCTGTATTCATTTCTGTATTTACGCTATGCTACGGACCCGGGTTACTTTTCCGTTTATGCGACTGTTACATTTAATTTTATTTCTAGAAGGAAAATATCCTACTCTATGTATACTCTGCACTTTAACTAATTAATTCGAAGTCTCCAAAGAAGTACGTTTTCTGAATCAAAGAAATAAAATGTATGCCGGTCGTATGATTTTACTGAATTTTTATTATAAATTTTATTGGCACAAAACACCCTTTATTACGTGTTTTAACTCAAATATCTCAAATTTTTCGCGTTCTTCTTTTTTTTCAGCCAGGGTATAAATAATTCACTCATATTCCAAAATTTTACCCGCCATAAAAGTTTTGCTGTGAGAAGAACAGGGAACAGTGTTTTGTCGCTTTAAATATTTCGCGGAATCCTGTGGTTTTTGACACCATATGTGCTGTTGCTTGCTTGTACTATGATCCTTTAGTGTCTCCGTTTGACTTTTTTCCCTCTTCGTCCATGAAATTTTTGTGTGATGACTAAACTTTTTTCAGCTGTCACTTCAATTGAATGTGGTAACTGTGAACCGGAGACCAGTTTTGACTCTGTTTATGTCTCATCACAATTTAGGTTTAGATTTTCTTTCTATAGGTGATGCAAACTTAGTATTGTTCATTAAAATTCTATATATTTCATCGGTATATTATTGGTTGTAAAATGTGACATTAAAGAATCCCTGATAGGCTGTTGTATCGAAACAGGCAACTGCGATTATAGCCAGTTACGCTGCAAAGCGACACCTTCATCAGGATCAATGAAGTTGTTCCCACACTTATTTTAGATGTACCTTTGTTTAAGGCTTTCTATTTTGCAAAGACAAAATCGAACAATTAACAAATGAATTGCGAGTTTTATAATAAGCGTAGCTTATAGATTGGACAAAAAATTTTGCCCGTTCAGTAACAAATTTAATCGTTTCTTTATGGCGAATAAGATGTCTTTTTGGGAAGTTCAGGTTTTCCTGTATGCATTATGGATACTGGCGCATTATTCAAACAATAAAGCCACACATCATTTCTCTAACTTTATTATTACTCTGATTTTTTAAAATTTATAATTTTATTTTTGATAATTTTTATAAAATAGGTTTGCTTAAAATTTATTGAAGAAATAAGAGATTTGTGATTGGTTTATGTTTGGAATCCCAGAATGCTACTTTCTTGAGTTATAATTTTAACATAGAAATAAAAAAATTAACAGGAAAATGTGTTCAAAGTTGGTAGGCCTCTTATCCATTCACGCTCACCAGTGCAGCTACCATTCCTGTTGAGACTACATACTGTCTGCAGTTTAAAAGTCATTATTGTGTGCCCTACAGATACGACGCTCGAGTATTGATATTACATTCTGTTTGTTGACAAGAAAAGCTTTCTTAGGCGCGTTTGCAAAATTGCGAATATTGACTGTTCGTCGTGTTTCTGTGTACGTCTGCCGGTCCGCACGGAACAACTAGGCTCAAACTCTACGAACTTTTATGAAATTTGACATTTGAGTATTTTTCGAAAATCTGTCGAGAACTTTCAAGTTGCATTAAAATATGACAATAGTAATGGGTACTTGAAGACCAACATACATTTTTGATCATGTCTCGCTCAGGTCTTCCTTAGAATGAAAAAATGTTTAAGGAGAAATTTGTGGAGAAAAAAAACACATTTTATGTTCAATAACTGCGTTTCGAAAATCTTATCTTTTATGAGATAGTGTGGAAAAATACTGTACAGCCAGGCAGGCTACAGACGTCAGTATGGCGTATGGCCACTACATGCTGTATATCTGAGGCTACAAACCCACACTCAGAATATGTAATACTTATTGCTTTTCCACTGCAACATTGGTTACACGAACGCGCCTCAATATTACTTGATACGCACATTGGCTGTCTTTTTGAAATAGTATCTTGCAGTGTCATCCTTTTAGACGTTAAAGGTTATTTGAGATTATTTGCGTGGCATCGTGTTTCTTCCAAGCTGCGCGAGGGTTTGGTAACCCGACACGACGTAACATATATCCTCCGCCGCCTTGCGGTTGTTTTTCCCTCAGGACTACAGCAGCCCGGACGGGGACGCTCCGGGAATGAGATCCCGGCGCCACTCCAGCCCCGGCGACAGCCGCAGGGGAAGTGGCGCCGAGCTGGAAGAGCAGGCCTACGCGGAAGACGCCAACATGGTGAGTGCAGCACCGAATCCAAGATACTGCGTCCACAGCCTGAAACTGAATTTTAGGGCTCCCGAATTACTTCATGGATAATATTAATAGTAGAATTATAATAGTTCAAATTTTGTATACGTGCTGGCCTACCTGCTTTATAGCCAGCTGCAAAGAGAGCGCATGTGGACAAGAGCAAAGCTAGGAACATGCTGCTGCTGCTGCTGATGATGATATCTGTAACAGTGGCGTATTATGCATGGTTTTGCACCATGCATATAAGATAAATACGCTTGTTATGTTTCGACCAATATCATACCGTATTACAGTCCATGGAACAGGGTCCGTACTGAGAAGCTACGAGAGACAGTCGTTCAGCTAGATAAGAAATTCCCCGCCATTTAGGTAACCCCGCATGTTCATTGCCGTATTTCCAGTAGTCCCCAATAGTCTTCGTCTTGAACGAAATGAACCCAGTGCGTTCCCTAACGCCCTGTGGATTTAAGTTTCAGTTTAATGGATTTCTCTCGCCCACGATTAACCCTTTAAACGCCGAGTTAAATCCCATCTGCCATTTGCTGGCATTATTAGGTGTTCACCATATTCTCGACGTTAGCGGGTTAAGGGTTAAAACACACGTTACTGTGCGAATGTTCTCCATGTACTCGACAAACACCGATGGTTTAAGCAACATGACTTGTGTACTTTAAATTGGATTAATTCTAACTAATACCAGTGTTACTGTAGTCATTATAGTTTAATTTTTTGAATAGCATGGTCCATTTCTAATAATACACTTTTCTAAGGTTTGTTACTACTACTACTCCAACTCCTCCTCCTCCTACTACTACTACTACTACTCCTACTTCTAATCCTACTACTCCTACTCCTACTACTACTACTACTACTATTACTATTACTACTACTGCTACTGCTACTGCTACTACTACTACTACTACTACTACTATTACTATTACTACTACTGCTACTGCTACTACTACTACTACTACTACTACTACTACTACTACGAAGACGACGACTACGCTACTAGTATTAGTATAGCATAGTAGTAATATCCTATAAATTCTACATTTATTACAATAAATAATTTTTTTCTCGTATAATTGGCACTGCTTAACCGCTCTGTTATTTACATTTCCATGTTACACATAGAACGTTTTGTGATTCTGTTTTATTTACGTTAAATATTAGTTCCCCTTTATTTAAATGAGCGGTGACGACTGTGCTTGCAGAATAGTAATTTACTGGAAGAGTAAGGACATACTTCTTGGTCTGATTCGTTTCAACATAATGGTCGCATGTCTGAAACCTGTTGAATAGATTTTTCTTCGGGAATTAATTTTGTTGCCCGTTTATTTTATATTATTTCACCCCGAATTTAATTTTATAATATGAATAAGAATCTAAAGATAAAATCCTAGCTTTAAATTTAATTTTAGAAGCTTCGTAATTACACATTTTTCAGTTTCTTTAATTCTATATAATGTGCTAGTTAAGACGTAATTTGGGCTGTGTGTTTCTTGGAGTAAGATTGTCTTTAGCTTTAAAGTTATCAAAAATATCACCTGACACTCTCCAAGTTTAAGCAACAAATTTATTTATTTACTTCCTAATGGGTGGAAGCAAGATGAAAGGTTGTTCAGCTAATTATGGGATGTGAATCATCCTTGTTACTAAATTTATTAATTCCATATTACCTTCAAAAGTTACGAGGTCGAGTGTAGCATCACGTGAGATTTATACTGTAACATTTGGCTCGCACGCATGCCGCTCTTGACTTGTCGCATTCGGCGGTAAACCGTACCCACCTCTGTACCGTCACAGTCTTTTTGTCTATTGAAGCACAATAGTACGCTGCAATGCGCATCTAAGATTGCATTACCACGGTATATTATCTATACGTCAAGTCCGCATGCATTTAATGATTATTCTCACTGCACTTTCTCAGAATTCGGACGTTATACGTCGATCTTTAATATCACTTCAAATTCGAGTTCCCGATATGCGTTTGCCCGCGCATACGGAGACAAATGTTGGAGGAAAGAGCACGTAAAATTTCTGCGCAACTACGACGGTCTCATTCGTGGATCACAAAGTGGAAAACAGAGAAAGTGTGCAATGATTTTCCTACGCATATGGGACCAAATCATTGAGCAACTATACGCAAGATTAACCCACACATCCGGCTGGCACATTTGTGGAGCACGTATTTTCCACAAAAAACTCTTGTAAACTGTCTTCCATCCGCAGTCTTCTCTACCTCTGCCATTAAGACATGACTCCAGAAGGTAAATAACAGCTATAACATTGGTTAATAATAATAACGTATTTAAGCGCAACGTGTCTACAATAAATAAAGTGCACTGTGTTACAATTTGTTGTGTTCTTTGCTGCAGTCTATCACAGACTGTCTTGTGTATCGATTATTTATGGCCGTTCATTTTCGCTGGCATAGTGATCAAATTTACCAAGGAAAAAGAAGGCCCGCCTCTATTTCTTCAGTGGAATATATTTATTTTCTGGTAACATTGGTCTGAAGTTTGTCACGATCATAAGCTAGTTCTGTCCACCTACAATTTTGATAACTGTTTCTCTAAGATTCATTTTATACTATCTTTCCCGGACTTTCAAGTAAAAGTGAAGTCCCTTTCGGTTTAATATCCAGAATTCGCTGTTTACTTACTCCATTTTACGTGCACGTATATTCTTCAGACATTAATATAAACAAGCAACTGGATGCAACAATGACAGTTTATTAATAACTTCAATCAGCTCGACATGTTTCGGGCGATAGTTTCGCCCATCCTCAGGAGCACTAGACTGTGTTTACAGCTTGTGGTATAATGCACCGATGATACTGCCGGCTGGTGTCACCAGCCGTAAACACAGTCTAGTGCTCCTGAGGATGGGCGAAACTATCGCCCGAAACATGTCAAGCTGATTGAAGTTATTAATAAACTGTCATTGTTGCATCTAGTTGGCTGTTTATATTATTGTATCAACGATGCACGGTCACGCTAACATCAGATCTTCAGACATCTTTTCAAATGCTTCAAATTCATATTCTACCCTAAGGTTCCCCACTCCTTCCAGAATGAACTACACAACATAAACTCATAAATTGTGGGTTGGTCTGGTTCGCCTCACATCGTGGCGCACAGACATCACGAGCGGCGGGCTACACGCCCCTACACGTGTTTGTCTGGTAGGGGAAGCCCACTTTATTCAACTTCCTATCGATTTTGTTGCTCACCATTCATGGGTTGTGTTCTGCTTCTCGTTTTGCACAGCGCTTTTGAGTCGAATACTGGAATATGCAAGACCTCGATTTGCCATTGTAATTCGTATGCGGTCAATGGAAGCTCGACATTATAGCTATGTCTGACTATTTCTTTAATTCATACACTTTCGGGACGTGTTTAAGCCAACCGGACCGCACCATCCACAGAATGTTCTGCGGGCGCATTTTATGTTGACATTATCAAATCTGTATTCAAAAATAATTATTATGCCTAGTCCTATACGATGATGATGATGATGTTGACGACTGTAATAATAATAATAATAATTTGAATTATGTACAGTTGCTTGTTCAGTACTCAAAAATAAAAAATTTCCCTTTAGTCAATATGCCTTCGTTTTCTTTCAAGTTTTCTTATGTTCCTTCCTCCTCGTGGATGGTAATATGACACTAACTTTGGTGTTTGATTTGCATCTACGGTTGCATTACTTTTAATCTATTTATTTCCGTGATTTTAAATTTCGGTAATACTACCCATTTGTAGTTCCAGTCTGAGAACCTTATTCCTCTCTTTTCTGAGAGTACTTGTTCTGCTGCCGACCTCAGCTTTCTGCTATATTTTTCATTTTATTACGAATATAAGGTATCTGACTACAGTAGACTAACTGGTGCTCCATTCACCAATCCGACGAGAGAAGCTTCAGACTGGCTTCTCACTCCTTTCCCATTTTGAGGCGATCACTCCCTGCGTTGGCTAAGTCGGGTCCTTGAAATCAACCACAATTTTTGGTTTGGACTTTTAATTATTGTGTACGCTAAGTACGAAATTGTAAGCATTTGTGCAGAGTTTGTTTCCGTCTCTTTGACTTCGTGCTCACAAATTTGGATGGCGCTTTGTATGGGTTATCTCTAAAATAGAATCTTAGGGAAAGGTCAAGTCTATTCATTGAGAAGATATGCTTTTTTTCCTTTCGTTCAGTATTGAAAAGGTAACAAATTTAAAATAAAGGACACAAATAAAATTTTGTGCCTCTGTTTTCCAGTGGTTATAATTGATAGGATAATGGTTATTGGATATTAAGACACAGGGACAGCTGTTACTTCGAATGTAATTAATTCAGGATCACAAAAACACTTTTTTCCGTAAATCATAATCACATGGTCTCACACTTCTGAAGCAGTCTGTAACAGGGGAACGAAGATGAATCTCGTTATTTGCAGGCTGTGAGATGCGACGTATCTTGGACCAGTGCGAAGACTCAAATACGAATTTCGTCGTCTTTGTGTTCTTACATTGGCTATTGTGAGAAGCTGCACAGGCATTTGGGGACACTATAAAGGAATCACACTTACAGAGTTCGTGTTTATGCAGCTTGGTGAATATGGACCAGTAACTAAGTACGTGATGCTAGGCTTAGGCTGTATTAAAAATAATTGAGAAATATCGCCAAATATCCAAGTTTCATACGATTACAGCAAAGTCACGCAACTTCCTTACATTCGTACAGACAATAGAGTGGACATATGAGATACTCAGACACGTTTTTAGTACGGACTAAAGGAACAATATCTATTATGTACTGTACATACATTCGATGCGTATGTCCTACATGTTCCTGTGTTGCGCACAGCCATTATAGAGAACTACGCCAGTTCCTTGAAAACCCAACTACTGTTATTACTTTCCTATAATAACACGAACCAGATTCACTAATTTCTCAAATTTATTTTTGGAATAAAAATCTACATGTTTCGGACAGTCCCTTTGTCCATCATCGGGAGTTCGTCACTGTACACACAGCAATGATATATGTCATATAGGTTTGCTCGCAAGCTGTCAGCAAACCTGTATGAAATATACCATTGCTGTGTGTACAGTGAAGAACTCCTGATGATGGACAGAGGAACTGTCCGAAACATGTAGAGTTTTATTCCAAAAATAAATTTGAGATATTAGTGCATCTGGTTGGTTTTATTATAGGAATTTATCACGATGCACGGTCACCTGAACGTCAAATTCTTTGCGAATCTGGTTGCGTGTTAAGACTGTAGTCGTCAGAGAACGACCACTCTGTAGGCCTACTTGCAAATACTGTCACAAACCTGTACAGAATTACCATCACATTCATGTTCGCAAGAATTTTGAAACTACGTAGTTTTCTGTTTGAGTAATGACGAAACACGAAGGTCTGATGACGCAGTTTCCTTAATTTGTCTTCGAAAACAAGGGTTGAATACTGATCGCAGCGCAAAGAATTGAGGTTATGTTTAAAAGGAAATTTGAGTCTACAGGGAATATTTCTTCCAAATATATTTTTATTTTCCACAAAAGCTAAATAAATCGTATGTGACTGATTAAGCACTGTAGCATGGACGATCATGTAACAAATTCAGTCAGGTCGGTGCCTTTTATGGCCGGATGGATGTAGCGGCTCTGTGCAGCTGTGTGTAACTTCGCTGCAGTTCCGGGGACACGATGCTGTAACCGAGAGCGTATGACTTTAACTGTGATAACACAGTTATAATATGAAAAGGCCCCGTCCAAAACAAGCCATTAGCGCGAAGTAATGAAGTTTTCTGTATCCTACAGCATGCGCAGTCAGGCGCTTCTTAATTAATAATGAATAATATAGTTACACTGCAGCACTGTAGCCGAAACCATAATTAACAGCCTCACTCTACAGTGTAAATGTACAGAAAGTAGATCGGGTTCGAGACTGTCAACATACAATGGTCCTCAAAAGTATTTCTCGTGTGGTCTCCTTTCAAGGCTCCTCGGCTCCAGACAAGATCACAGATGTGCTGGGTGGTTGGATGGGCAAATTACTTTGGCTGAATTAATTGTAAAGTTATTAGAATTCGAGCGAAATGTTTACTGGCGAATGGAATGGATGTTAAAGTGCCTCACTGGGAGTCACAGACATAAGGGCCGTAAGACGTCGCTAGTAAGGCCATGTTGTTCCGTGTACGGCCTTATTTGTCGCGAGGTGGGATGCGGCTACCCTGGCTTAAGGTTAGTGGCGACATTTGTCGCGCTAATCCCGACAGCAAGCAGGATTGCCCGTTTGGTCACAGCCCACAGTCAGGACACCAGTTATGTGAGAGGGCAAGTGGTTCGGAAGCAGCCCAAGCTGGGTTCGGAAAAGAGTTTCGAGCCCTCGTGTGCACCAGACTTCAAAAAGAACAGGAATATCAGTCAAGACTCGGTAGTGATAAATGTTCGGTGCGGTTCATAATTGCTACCCACTGTGTAATAAAATATTTTAATAATCAGTGTTGACAGACTTTAGCGAATTGTCCCCAAAAACCACGCCAATGCCAATGTGCCTGTGTAAGATCAGCATTCCCTGGGAGGAGATTTTGCTCAACGACTGAACTATTCGGGCACTTTAGCGTTGTAGTGATTTGGATATACAGGGTTTTGGTGGGAAACCTGAGGGTAAGAGACCACTTGGAAGACCCAGGCGTAGATGGGAGGATAATATTAAGATGGATCTTCAGGAAGTGGAGTGTGGGGGCATGGACTGGATCGAGCTGGTTCAGGATACGGACAGGTAGCTGGCACGTGTGAATGCGGTAATGAACCTTCGTACTCCATACAATGCCGGGAATTTCTTGACTAGCTGAGAACCGGTTAGCTTTTCAAGAAGGACTGTGTTCCATGGAATTAGTAAGTAAGCAAGTAAGTAAATAAGTAAGTAAGTGATTCGGACGGCTACAATATGTATGTACTCGTACACCTAGCTTAGCACTGTCTGCATCATTCATGATTGCATCAGACACAAAGCAAGCCTAAGGCAGATACGTACTCGTGCAAATCATTTGTCAGTACAGCCCACTTAGAAATGATACTTCAAAGATATACGAGCATATAGGAGCGTATCTTTGGGGGAGATCACAGATAAATAGCGTGTAAGACGCGATATTGCAGGCTCTCCAAACTTTGCTACTGCACACTCAATTATTCTGCAATGTGCGGCTGCGCTATTGGTCGAATAGTTACGGAAGCTTCAAAGGGCTTTAGTGCCTTCATGTGCAGTTTCGGATGAAGGCACTACCATATATTTAAACGCTGGGAGCTACTCGCTCTACATCACAAAGTTTAAAGATCTGTAGAGACGTCAGTTGGTTCACCAATGGTCCTGTGGGGTGCTTTTGTGGATACAAAGTTGAAACTTCGCATTTCACATAAGTCAGGGAATAACTACCACAGGCTGACACTCTCCTCTTTATGGATCATATGTACATTAGATATGTACACCCGTATCTCACCGATAGGTCTGCAGCATTCGAATGTATGGGAAAGGAGCGTAATAATTTGCAAGGAAGTGATATACTTATTTTAAGTTCACGTGAATCGGTTCGTGTACATATTTCTCATTTACATTTATTTAATGGGGCACCACTGGTGCCAGTATTTCACCTCGGAGAATGGGTTTGATCCCAGGTCGTACTGCTTAGAATGTGTGGTGCCAAATTGGCAATGGGATGTGTTTCTTTCTCTCTCTCTCAGAACCTCGGGTTCGTGTCCATATCTTCCCTTTAATGCTCCGTACTCACATATCATTCATCTACTGTCGACGCTATACATTCATAGAAATTGACAGAATAATTTAAAACTTCTGTGTAGGATGCTAAAATGAACGTTCGGATTTGGCCGTTTATTGTCTTCTTCTTTGTTTCGTGAAATTAGGTGATAATGCTTGAGAACTTCTCATTTGAATGTAGGCCACGTGAACGGATCGTTATGAATCCTTCCTTGCACACTCAGATCGTGACAGGAAGCTGTGCCGGATGCAGTCGCCTAACTTTTACCTTGGTTCATCTGACGGCGCTAGAAATGAGTGCAGCGTCGCGTGTGATGACCAGGCCAGATTAACTCCGGTAGGGAGTTGTGTGTCACTATGCGTACGGTTCTATTTAGAATGACAAACGCCACATGTCATTAACAGGAATGTTATCTCTGTCTGCGAACTCCGTGTTGCGGCGCCCTCTAACTACATTAAGAATGACTGAAAAGTCACGTAATTTGACCAGATACGATGAAATCGACAAGTCACTGTGCCAAGATTCTAACCGTAAATTCATCCTTCACTCATTAACGAGTTGTTTGTAATCATCCGCTCTGTAGACTGATTCGCTTAACAGATAAGCAGAAGTTTCCATACGATTATCTGCGAAATACATGAATCAGTCTACTGACAACCTTAGAGGCCTGCAATCCTCACAATTTTTATGGCGTGGTCAGCCTATCTGCAACCAAACAATAATTGTGTAATTAGATTCACGACAGGAGCTCTGCTCTCACCAGGTTCGCCAATGCGTCCAGACTAGCCTTACAGCCCACATAGCTCCTTCTTTAGTGGGTACCACACCCACAAATAATTTTAAAATTATTTTCGGAGAACATTTTAACCAAACAAAATAAATACTGTTTATTCACAAAAGATAGGTAGACGTGCTGGCAAAACACAACTCTCTTTAATCTAATCTAACGGTGGTACACTAGCTGTTAACAACTACAAGTTTCGACCTCTATACTGGCCATCATCAGGTTTTACTACTTGCTATTAGTTAACTATACAATATACATAATGTATGTTATTGATGACGAGATCTCGTTCATCATACCCTGTAATCTGGATTCAAGTTATGTAGTTTTTAACAGCTAGTGTACCACAGTTAGCTTAGATTAAAGATAGTTGTGTTTTGACTACACGTCTACCATGTCTTTTGTGATTTGATTAACACAACGGGGATGTCTCACCTCAAAAGTGTTTATTCACTTCATACTGTGTTGTATAGGCCTAAAAGATTAAAATTCGATAAAGAATGGGGATTTTTTTTCGCCATAAACAAATTTTAAAACCATACGTTGTACTTCAACCCCAGATACTGCAGTGTCAAAAATATGTGGCCAGCTGTTAGTAAGGGGATCACGTTCAACCCCACCTCATTTCGAATTTACTATTCACAGGCATTCTACTGCGCCTGGGTCTATGGCACATGATTTCGTACCAGTATTTGTTACAGCGTTGTGAAATAACCAAACAAGTTGCGTGTTAACTCATGAGATAGTGACTATTTTTTATTTATGGATCACAAGTATATATTTGTATACGTTTAATTAATGACCACTACACGTGACACTGTAATATATTTTATTAATCCTTAAAATAGCCTGACTGGTGAACATTCAAACAAATTGTGGGCATTTAATACGACTCAGACCATTGAGGTTAGCATGGAGGTTAGTTAGCTGTGGATATTAAGTTGCGAATCTTCAGAAAAAGGTCCTTAAACCCATTTTAAAGACTTTACCAAAATTATACTAAGTAATAAACATTTTCAAACGTATAAACACAATTACATTTTTTTCTGAATTCATTTTTATTACGTTATTTGAGTCACTGCGCTATGCTGATATGTTGGATTATAAAATTGAACATGTGACAGAAAGTTTCGAGCCTTTAAGACATCTTAAATATAACAAGTAGATAAGATTTCGAATTAATTTGAATTTGCGATTGACATTTCTTTTACAGAAAGCTGCGTTCTATATCTTATACACAACGTATCTTAAATGAACTCCGGTCAAAATTTACATTTCATTTGTAATGTCAGATTGACAACTGCTCTTCTATTAGGCGCTTTGACAAAGCAGTTGCAAAGAGCGGCTCTTAGCTTCTTCAAGTTTGCCCGTCCGTATGGAACAATTTGACCTCTAACTGAAGGATTTTCGTTACACGCCGTTGAACTATGCGAAATCAAGCTTAAGCATGTATGTTACGTTAACCTTCATCATATGACGGGGTCATCAATAGCGACTATTATGAAATTAAGTATGCAAAATTCAATTTTAAAAAAATGAATAACCTATAAAGACGCTCCATATGAAGAGGCACACGTATTGCGTTAAATTGAATGAGATTTCGATTTGTCTTTGTGAAGTGGAGGAGCCACGAGTGTAAAAATGTTAAAGCTTGAGCTATTTCTACATCAGAACTTTATCACATTTGCTCGACGATGATTTTTAAACAAAAACTTATTTAAGAAAGGGGACACACTTATTAGAAATTTAGTTCCGTATTCTATAACTTGCCGCGAACACCACACATTAAAAATTCACTGGTGCAATAACTCTGCCACGTGACATCTCGAAAACATCCAGGTCGACTCTGTGGTCCACCCAGCCTTCTATTCAGTGGGCAACGGAATACTTTCCCGGGGGTAAAGCGGTCGCAGCCTGAAGCTGACCACTCATCTCCATCTAGTGTGGAGGATAAGAATTAGTGGAGCTACACCTCTGTTCTCCCATACGCCATCATCGAATACACAGGAAAATGCACCGAGAAACTTTACCTTACGCACCTTAACGTCAGAAAAATCTACTGCAAGTGGGTACGTATTTTCACCCTGAAGACAGACGAATTATATTCCCTCGAATCATTCACAAAATGTGTGGCTACACCGTGTCATATCGCATTATTCGTCTGGTAAATACTTTGTTTGTACCGGAATAAATACGTTTGATGTAACTTCTGTTTATAATTTTTGACGTTTTGCTGACCATGCATCTCAGTATATTTATCTCAGTATTTAACCATCTTGATGCACAAAATTTGTTTCACAATAAGTTTTATTTCGTGCCTCTACATGTTTCGAGCACATGTGCTCGAAACATGTAGAGGCACGAAACAAAACTTATTGTGAAACAAATTTCGTGCATCAAGTTGGTTAAATACTTAGATAAATATTCTGTTTATATATAATTTTTGCCTCATTCAGCTATAACTAGGTGACCTGTTACGGTGAGAGTAATAGGCAGTGCACTGGGAAGAGTGAAAGTAACAGAGAAAGTACAATACATAGTCACTGCGCTCGTAGTGGTCTAATTTTGTTTTGTTTTGTTTCTGTGACTGTACTTATTGTTCATTGTTGAGATCTGCTAATGTCGGGAAAGTCTAGCGCACTGCGTACATGCTCTGTCGTTTAGTGGGAAGGAAGAGACGAGATATGTAATCCCCCTTTCTCCTTCTTCATTGCCTACTGAGAACAGCGATGCAAACTATGAATGCGTGAAAGATGCGGTGGATTAGTGCGTTATTTTTATTTTCATTTTCTCTTATGACGGTGTCTTTGCTAGTGAGCATGTAATGTTACGGCTTTGTACTGCCCATTGAGTAAAAGTTCAAAGGCGTGAGCGCGCGGGTGTTACGACCAGATGTCAGTTTTATATTTTAATTGCTCAGTGGCTCAAGTCCAATATAAGAAGCTCCGGAAAATGATCGAAATTTTAGCAAAGGAAGAATTTCTCCTTTACTAGGAAATACTTGCAACAGTGAAGGCACAAAATTATATTTTCATCTCAACTATGGCATATTAGAACCCTGCTGATAGTATAAAACGAATGTGCTTAATAAAACAATAAACCTCCTGTACCTATTGAAACAATATACCTATACACAAGATTCGTAATACTACTATGAATTCAGTCCGGCTTATTTGCTTAAGCAGTAATGTTCTTCCCGTATTTACACATATAAAAACAGATCATATTCATGGCCGGCACAGTCGGTGCACAAATCTGGTTGGCATACAGAAAATGTTTCGAAAACTTCATCTTTTCTTGAGCACTAGTTTCATTTTTGTGATCATATGTTTGATTTCCTCAGAAACAAGAACGACTCTTTTGGCCAGTTGTACCGTAGGACTGCGGACAGAAAGCAGCATTTAAAAGTGAGCCGAAACTGAGGAGGGAAAAAAAGACGCTTGTCGCATTTAGCTGTTAGCTAGAACTCAATCTTCTGATTTATAATGTGACGTTTGAGGTGTAATCCTCAGTGACCTACCGAATTTAATGCACTGCTTTTTTGCAGCCCGAGAAAAAAATCGAATAGGCAGCAACAGTTCTATAATCAGTATTTGGATACTATGATAAAAGTAATCGTTTCTTCAAGAAACACATTATTTCTTCACAGTGAAATACAAAGACTGTCTTGGTACATTCCCGCTGCTGTTGATGGACATTTTACGCTGACAACTTAGGAGAGACAGCCATTAGAATGCGATAACACGGTTCATCAGTAATGTAATCATTAGGTAAAGGCCTCATGCCTCCGACGGCAGGAAACACAGTCGATGAATAGTCTCTTGAACCTTTTTCCTGCAGAAAAAGTAGACTTTCGCATATTCTAACTTATATTTCGATGAGAAAAGCGTCCGTTTGCCAACATTTCACAGTGTCCACAGGAAGGACAACTGTTGGCTAGAACTCCGCGATTTTCCATGGTTAGTCTCCTCAGGAAGGCATCCACTTATTTACAGCTTCTCCTGGACAGCGCGTCTCAGTTCCTCAGTTGCCTTCGCCAGTTCCCGGGAGGCAAAGTCGCCCCTCTTGCCCTTTTCATCTCCTGGGTCGTCAAGACCCCCAACAATGTAATCCTTTGGAGGCTCTGTAGGGTAACCACTGCTGCCGTGGCGGGCCGATGCGATCTTTGGCCGCGGGATGCGAACTCGCTTCACATCAACTAGCCACGATTCCATTTCAAGACCTGCAAACAAAATGTTGTAAAAAGTAGCCTTGATTCATAAAGCATTTCTACCGACAACATATGTAATTTGATTGATGTAAGAAAATGAAAGATCTGGAAGCAGACGAACCACACTCCAGCCATAGTTCTTTAGAACTGCCAGACTGCTTCACTTTGCCTCTGTTTGATAAGGCTGAATAAACACTATATTGATGGAATATTTAAACAATATCCCAGGAATCGTAAGTAATAAAATACCACTCTAGTAAGCAAACATCTGTCCAAAGTCGAGTCTACTTGACACCTGAAGATGGACCCGATATAAATCATATTAAATTACAAAAACATTAAAATCAGTGCCACTGCCTTTAGAGGCAGAATCTGTGTTCCCCCAAACCACAGCCAAACTCCTATGCAGTAAATGCCGAGGCTTTCTCTCCAGGATTAAGAAACGGAGGGGTGTGAAACTGACCAGACCTCGACATGTGAATCGAGCTGCACCTCCGCTCTCCCACACGGTAGCATGGCTAGGTACTAGGTTAGATAGAGGGAAAAATTTAGTTTAGCCATAAAATGGATTGAATTAGGCATTGATTGTAGGGGTTAATTTTACGGAAAGTGTAAGGAATGTATTCTTCACCACTTTTACTTCCCCAACTAACCCCGCTTAAAATTGGTAGATGTATTTTGGGGTGCGGGAGACCGCGGTAGCACAGTGGTTAAGGTGCTGTGCCATAAATCGGAAGGTCGCTGGTTCGATCCCAGCTGGTGTCAGTGGATTTTTCATTGACATAAAATCCTTCCGATCGCACTATGGCCCTGGGGTCGACTCAGCTTCTAACAGAAATGAGTACCAGGAGTATTTCCTGGGGGTAAAGGCGGCCGGTACGTAAGGCTGACAACCTACCACCATCTTGTGCCGTTGTCACGAAATCTGGGAACCTTAAATTCCTGGAACCCTCTGGGCCCCTCCGGCCCTGTAACGTGACTGCTTTACCCTTACCTTTTACTCTGGGGTCCAGAGGATAGATTGTTTGGAGCAGGGAACTGTCCACTTAGATCGTGGTACGAACAACGTTCCGACAGACATCATGATAGCTGGTAATGCGGCGCATATTCGGATCTCAACTTCATGAATGCGATGCAGGGTTGCTAACCATCATAAAGTGACTTTCAACACTAAAGAAACAGGCGAGAGAGTTAAGAATCAAATAACCTTTAAAATGGCAAGACTTCGATGACCTGTATCTCCTGCTTGTCCTATTTAAATGCCAACTCTGCGCTAGGTTGTGCCTTTAATCCACAGTGGACCTTCAGTGAATACCAACACTGTGAATAAAGACACATTGCGCCTTTACAGGTTAACCTGAACAGCCACAAGCCTGGTGCTATTAAAACACAGAAGAAACCTAAAAGCTGAACACTCAGTGTCAGCGTGTACACAAATTACTCGGTTCCGTTGACGTTCAGAAATACAAGTAGCTAATATCGAGTGCTTCTTCGGTAATTTAATGACGCTTTCTCAACTTGTAAGTTATCACCGCCAAACGAAGGAAAATAGCAAGTAAAGCAGTCCCTGTACAGGTCTGGACACGCCCCGAGAGTTCCAAAAGTTTGAGGCTCCCAGATTTCAAGACACTGAGTACATGAAGGTGGTAAGGTTGTCAGTCCAACGCACCGGTCGCCTTTACCACCAGGAAATATTCCTGGTACCCAACCCTGTTGGAATGCTGAGTCGAGCCCAGGACCATAGAGCGGCCAGAAGGTTTACATCAATGAAAAATTCCAGTGACACCACCGGCAGCCGAACCCGCGACCACCCGGCTCGGAGCGCAGTGCCTCAACCAACTGATTATGAATAATTTGTAGAAAATCTGAAAAGCGGACTCTAGCAGTATGTTTCAAAGTAGGTCACACTCTACCGGCTTTTGTTTGGAGAAACTGAAGTGGACCACGAGATGCCTGTCGCGCTGGTCGATACCAAGACTGAGACACTAACCGTTTACTTCCCTTACAAGCACTTTACAGCTACACCAACTGTGTAGCCTACATTGCTTACCAGCATGTTCCCAGAACTGTGGTCATCCACTTTTGTAGAAGTCAGCGCACAATTACTGCAGCTAACAGTACATTCTGTTATTTAATACCGCGTTTGAAAGGCCTGGGACGAAAGTGGCAGAATAAATACGTACAGTTCATGTGATGAATGAAATTCAAGTTGAACTCCGTGGCCGTAACGGTGCTATACGGACTCGCTTTACAACCTGCTTAACTTATTACTACGTTTCTCAACAGCATTCATGCGTCTTAGTCTTAAGGTCCATGGTTCCAGTTTAGGCAGCAAGAAACCTTCTCATGAATATTGTCGGTTCTTTTCTTCGTCCATTCCAGGCAAATGCTGAAAGAGGATTCCAGAAACTCCCAAGATCACTTCATCCCTTCGGCCCCTTCCCTGTATCATTAGAGCTTTCATAGTTTTCAAACTTATAAAAATTAATTAATTTAAACCACTAATGTTTTAAACATTGTCACTCGGCCAGTCAATTAATAGGAAAATATTCAGATATCTTACTACAAGGAATTAAGTCAGCCCAGTGTAATTACGCATTTGCTTGTTTGGCCAGTCACGAATTTTATTGTCTTCCTTGTAACAATAGCTGCATTCCTTTCTTCAAATTAGAAGTCATTTAGTTTCGACTTCCACGTAATGGAAAGCATATGGGCTTAAGCAAATGATCCATAACAGTATATATATATGTAGTGTAAATATATAAACACACACATAACTGCACAATAACGTTCATAACGACTATTATAATGAAGTCGCCAGCTCTCCAACAGCATGTTAGCAGCACAGAATGTCATATCTCTTAATGGAGAGGTCGGTGGATCGAGTCCCGATTCTTGTTGTCCTACCTGAATTAATCACTCTTCATCTACGCCTCTACAAAAGCTGATAGAATATCTTCAGTGTTAAAACTACAGGTCACTGTTTGATCCTCAACAAACAGCTTCGACTTTACCGTCCTGGGTCAAGATACTGCAAGAAATGGGTTAAAGAATTGTTCTTCGCATTGTCAGATAAATTCCATTCTTAAGGACCAGCAAGTTTATACTTGCTTATATGCCGCCATAAAACTGACAACGTCTGTACCGAAACGCACAGTTGAACAAGACTTGTAATTTTAGCTTGTGTCTCCCTGATGATGGATCCTGCGTGAACCGAAACATGTCGGAGCAGCTTTTATAAGTTTGTTTTTTAACAATTTAACGTTTTCACATAATTGACTGCATTATTTGGGCAATAAAGAATTTGATATCATTGATGCACGGTATAATCATGAAGATGAAGATCAATTCTGATGGATTTGCTAGCAGAACAATTTATCTGTATCATATAAACTCTGGTTCGCGAAGTCACCTAAGTGCTGGATTCTTCAGAATTCAGTCTAAGTTACGGTAAATTAACATGATGGCGAGAAGGGAATATGCAGGCGTAATCATTGTAAACCTTGTTTAAAATATGTTGTTTCGCCATTAGCCTAGTTTGTTGAATAATGCAGCAGCCCTTTGTGGTCCAGGGCCTCCTCATTTTCGAGCCTCCACGATCACACTCAGACACACCACATTCTGTAGGCCTCCTTTGAAGTAGTGATCACCCCGAAGAATAGACCTCTACCTGACAACACACACCATGCACAGGAGACAGACGGGATTCGAACTTACAATCCCAGTAACCGAGCGCCGCAGACCCACGCCTTAGACCGCGCGGCCACTAGGGATTGGCACTCTAGTTTTATAATTCTAAATGAATGTTTTTTCCGTGTTTTGTAGGAAGAATAGAAGTTGCGTAATGCAGACGCCATATTGTGAACCAGTCTCATCTGTTACGTAACACCAATCACTGAGTGATGACCGTTTCCTCGCCACCTGTTCTGAGAATCTCAGCAGCAACACTTGCTTCGATTCCGTTATACTGACAGACATCAATTTCTGATTCTTGTCTCCTTTTCGTGCAGTAAATTCCTCTCATACATTACTGCAAGATTTGTGAAGGCTGTTTGAATTTCTCGTTATTTTTAATTGTAGACAATGTTACCATCTCTATTGTCCATAACACTGAAGATTAAAGTTAACAAATGCTACAAAGACTCTCCCATAATATAGCACATTTTATGGTTCCGCAGATATTTTGCAGCGTCAGTGTTAGTAGTCCCATGAATCGGGGTTCGATTCCCTGCAGGAAGAAGAGAGTTTTCTCTTCACAAAACCGTCCAGACTGGCTCTCATTGCCACCTAACATCCTATTCAGTGGATACGTGGGCTTTGTGCCCGGGGGTAAAGGGTCTGGAGCGTGAAAGCGATCACTAACCTACCTCTAGTGCAGAGTCTAAAACTGATTAGAACTTCGCCACCCACCCCCCCCCCCCCCACATATTTTCGTGCAGTACAATATGACTTTTAAAACTTTAGATAACATGTCTAAGTCAATATGTTCATTAGAATTTGCAGTAATTATTTTTTTCGTCTTTCGACATGAATCTTAATCTAAATTTAATGACGTGTAAACTAACCACTAGTGCATTCACGAACAAACATGTCGCCCTGCGTAATACTCTCAGTCCCATCTTCAAGGGTCAAGACTTACCCCTGAAGATAGGACTGATATGTTGTCACGAAACGTCGGTAAATTGCTAGCAATCTAAGCTGCGTAACATCCCAGAAAAGCGAAAATCTCGATTATTATGGCTGCATATTCTGAAGTGAGAAATCGAAAAATAAAGGGATTTGATAGATTTGTGTAAATATCCCGACAAGGAATTGATGTCTGCTTGTTTCTGATATGAATTATTGAAACCTAACTCACCGCACGGTCTAATATTGCCCTCCATTGTCCCTTCAAGATTCTTCAACTTCTACAGTATTTCTCTGTACATTATCACTTCAGGTTCTATTGCATTTCTCTGGATATTGTTACTTCAGGTTCTACTCTATCTCTCTATACATTGTTACTTCATGATCTACTGTATCTCTCTGTACATAATTACTTCAGGATCTACTGCATCCCTCGCCACATATTCACTACATCTGAGGGGATGGTATTCACTCCTCCTTTGAAGGGTTCTCACAAAGAATTACTGTAGATCAGACACGTAATGCTAGGATCAGCGCATGGATCTGTTGAGCTTGTAAGATTTCCATGCCGCTTCGATGCTTCTTAAGAATCGAGCAACAAACCGCTTGCCTTACACACAAAACTGAATACTGCCGTTCGTATCACAACCACGACACACGTCACTAAACTTCTCGTCTTACTATTTTTTATCTTTCTTACCGTCCTTATTCTTTTCTTTCTATTATCGGCTTCTTTACTGTCTTGACTTTGGTTTATTTCTATGATTGTTTCTTCGTTTTTTCTGTTTTTATCTTTCCTACTTCCTTTCCTTTTGGCAGCGTAATTGTGTGATATATTTCAGTAAAACTAATGTAGACCCCTTTATAACATGGGTATTCTAATGATCAATACGGCCTGCATTTAAATTTGCCGACTGATCCAAGCGTATTTCCCTCATACAAAATTTGATTCACCTCCATTCAGCAACTTCGGTATTAAACAAACATACGGGCAGGGAGAAGTCAGGCCTATTAAGTTGGCAAGAGTAGATGTTAGGTATTATGGAAGTGCTGATACTCTTTGAGATGACTTGTAAGGCTGGAATTGCTTCCAACTGATGTGTGTGGCCTGTGACCTAAGGCTACGCCTGTCAATGGGCCATTCCGACAGAACACAGCTGCCGAACTTTTATCTCCCCCTCTTTCGCAGACAGGTTCTAAAATTTTCTTTTTGTACGTCCACTTTGCCTTGAACTTACTCCGGCCCATTGAGAACCGTCCAGCAATGTTGCCACGTACCAACACACGGAGACGGCTCCAGAGTTGCTGTATGTTTTCTACACTGAAGTAACCGTTCCGGCCTGATATTATTTTTTAATTTATTTTTAATTTGAGGGCTCTTCGTCATTGCAGTAAACCCCACAGTCCGTCTTCAGTTTCATTTATAACTGTAATAGACACAAGTTTCACAATAGACTTGTGTTTATTGTCCCTAGTTTTCTCCATTTCTCTCTTTCCGGTCTGTTTTCTAGGTAACCACAACAGGCTTTATAGCGCTGAAAGAGATCGTTATGCGGGGTTAAACGGTAAGGGAAAAGAGATGTGAGATATTTCGCAGTTTTGAAGTTTTGCGATCTTTATTTCCTGTTGGTGAACGGGACTATGCACCTATATTAATGGGATTATCGTAATAAACAGTTCCACTATCTATATTAAATAATTTTTCAAGGTCCTCCCCCCCTCTTTCAATCTTCAGGTCAACGTAGTTGGCTAAATCAGTTCAGTGAGTGTGTTATAGACGGCGCTTCCTAGTAACAGTTACCTTCGAGTGTTACTTTTTTGTGAAGAAGAGTTGAACATCCAGACAACGCGTGAGTGATGTCTCGCCGCCTGGCTTCCGTAGATGTAGGACACAGGCCGCTTCCTTGAAGCGCGATTCACGATAACACGCCAAACGTCTGAAAAGAAACAAACTGTTAATTGATAACGGCAAATGTGCTTCGTTTACAGCAGTACTTGTCAATTTTATCGTGTGGTCACAGTCGTGACAACTGTGTTCAAACAGCTGGCTGCTGAATCAGGTTGCAGATGCTCTGTAGTACTGTCTTGGCGTTATTAATATTACTATTGTTAACTGAAGAATAATAACCAACTAGATGCTAATTATTATTTTATTGTACGTCTTATAAGCTCAACATGTTTCGGGCACTACTATGCCCATCATCAGGAGCTCGCGACTGTAATGTTGATTACCACATTGGTCATTTCGTTCTTGGTTTGCTGTAGGTTGGAGGTTGGGTGCGGTTAGGCTGGAGTAGTGTCCGGGCTGCAGGCTGGAGGCAGCCTGCAGACTGCAGCCCGGACACTACTACATATACTACATTTGTTCCCTAATCGTTGAATGTAAGACATATTGTTATGCAGAAAGTCACAAAGGAATTCATAAAGTCGTTGACTTGATTCCAGTTCCTTTCGAATAGGCCAAAAGGCAGGCGCTTTATTGCTTCTTGTTCTACTTTAAGTGTCCTGCTTTCGTGCTGTGAATTGTGAGTGGGAGTCAACAAACAGAAAACAAATCTTAACTTCGTAACAAAGGCACTAAAGTCTGGCCAATTTACTCAGTGCATTACCGGCTTTAGTTCAGCAAGCATTGTGATCCCCCACATTTAGGTTATCAAGGACTTGCTGCAAGATGGGCACATCTCTCGGTCGGTACATGAGGTGTAGGCGATGTTGTCCCGACAACAAAAGCAGCAGCTAATAGCAGTGCGCCCAAAATATTGGGTAAGTGTGTTAAAAAAATCGCCCGCCCCGCATGAAGTTTTCTTCATATAAATGGCCCACAGGATCTTTACGGGAACACTTGGAATTAAAATCGCGTAATCTCTTTCATGTCTGTAGCAAACATCAACAAAATTCTCGGAGTAGTTGCACAGATGTAACGTATGAACGTGCAGGCACCTCACCATCATATAGCCATTTTCTTCAATTCGACCCATGAATACATACTACTGAATGTACGACAAAAAAAACACGCGTCTGATGACAGCTGTGCGGTACGCGTTATGACAGTAAGAGAAACAAACAAGATCCTTCGCTTTGTCCAGCCACAGGAGAACCTTCCCGATCGCTGCGTACCTATATGGAAACATATGCGTTAGTTAAGGCTGACATCTGGTCCAGAGGGGTGATGCGAGGAGAGGACAAACCGACATTGCCTGCTGACAGGACCTTATATAGAGCTTGCAGGTCGTTATTTCTTTGGTTAAGCCAATTTAGACTAGTTTAACCTTTTGGCGCCGGAATCATTTTTTCAATTTTAGCACATCCTATATATAAAATGTGAATAATACAGGAACCAAATATGTTAGAATTATGAAACAAACTGCATTTTGAAGAGAGAAAAAACACGGAGAGTATACACCATGTTTAAAATATTCAGTACATATATTTGTTGAATAAATATATAAAATGCAACTTTGAAGGTTAGAGGTTAGGTACATCAACTATAGTTGACGTTAGGCGTCTAAAGGTTAAAGCTGTCTCTGTTACTCATAGTGGGAATGATTTAATATTGTTGGCGTATACAGCGTTTGTTCCATATTGTCCTGCAAAGTATACCAGAGCCACGGCCATACTTAGACTGAGGTGTCAGGTTTTGTGTTTTCGAAAAGAGATGTTTTAACAATACATGTCGTATAGAGTTAAATGAAATAGGACAAGACAGGTAATGTATGTATAACGTTAACACTGAGGCGCGTTCTTGCATCATTGTTTGCAGTGGAAAAGCAATAAGTGTTACATATGGTGTGTGTATAGCCTTAGGTATCCAGCATAAAATGCGCATGCGCTATACTGTCAACTGTGGCCTGTCCCGCTCTACAATATTTTCCCACGTTATCTCGTAAAGGACACGATTCCTGAAACAACGCTATTGAACACTAAATGCGTGTTTTGATTTCCTCTACAACTTTTATCTGAACCTTTTCTCGTACTAGGAAGAACTGAGCGAGATATGATCACGTGTGTGTCGGTCTATATCCATAAAGTACCCGTTATTCTATTAAAACACTTTATTATCCAACAGATGCACAAATATATAATTCGTAGATACAGTTAGAATTATTATAAAATATTTTATAATAATTCTAATTGTATCTACGAATTATATATTTGTGGATCTGTTGGATAATAAAGTGTTTTAATCGTCAAAGATGTACGGTACAAACACGAAGATAGTGGATATCTGTTATACTTTACGGATTTTAATGAAACTTGAACTTTCTCGGCAGATTTGCTCCAAAAATACTCAAACATCAAGCTTCGTGAAAATCCATCTAGTGGGGGCCGAGTTGTTTCACACACACACACACACAGACGGACGGACGGACGGACAGACATGATCAAGCTAATAGTCGCTTTTCACAATTTTGCGAAAGCGACTAAAAATGGATGGTGATGAGCGTAATAGCCATGATCTGTGTGACAGCAGAGGGCCTATAGCCTTGTTAGAGCAGATACAACAGCTGATACTCTAACGAAAAATACAGTAGTCTGACGTTCGAAACTTTATAAAGCATAATCGCCTCTGATACAAACGGAAATAAATTATGAACATAACGATGATAATGATAACCATCATCAACAGATAAATCGAGACTAACAATAATGACGACGACGACGACAACAACAACAACATTATATGGACTGATTTATCTTCGAACTCAGCTGTTATCAGGAATGTTCTTTATTAACTGGAAGGTATTATAATTTCGTCTAAATATAATCTGGTGAGCAACTTGTTTAAGTTGGTCAGCTGCTTGCAGTACAAATGTTTCCTTTCCTAAAATGAAATGGTGCAATGAAATGATATGGTCTGCCTTTTGTGTGTATCCTACACATCTTCCCAGGTTTCTTTGGAACAATCTCTTTGAATCACTGCATAAATTAAATTAGCACGAACAAGTTTATGGAGAAGCTGTTTGTGACGGACTAGGTGAAATCGGGTGTGAAATGAAATAATGAAACAATGGATGTGAAAAGGGAAGCATTGTGCAGAGATTAGAAAGGGCAATATTATCGCGGTATATTATCATCAAACAAAGAGTGAGAGAACTTTGAGCCGCCAGTGCAATTAATTTATTAGACACCAACGGGAAAGCGTCGAACGAGAAATTATGGTTAGTGCCAAAGAGTGGTCATGGGAATTAGAATGTCGACAGTCTTGGAGCACTAAACAAGGAATTTATAAAAACGGGACAACCTCTAGAAGATGAAGGACGAAGAAAGGAAGAAAGGTATACAGACAAGAGGTATAAGGAAGAGGAAACAAAGAAGAAGTCACAGGAAGAGGAAAGGGTAAAGGGAGGGAACATTAAGAGGTGAAAAAGAAGAACCAAGACGAAAAAAATGGGGATGGAGTTAGTAAACGAAAAGAGAGAAGAGAATAAAGATTAAGATAATTTGTTTTGGATGAAGATGACGAGGAAGAAGTCCAATGGATGGTCTGAATGTGAGAGAAAACAGTGCGCCCCGGGCTGTCAGTGGCTACGCCCTCTGTCCATTGATGTACCAGACGTTGTCCTTCAAATCTCCGCTTGGGAACGACGACCTTTTGACAAGAGTCACGCAACCTACACCAGTTCGCGGACCACATCTTCCTCAGGCACCTACTTCGGAAGGCACCTACGGGACTAATTCATTAGTCTGTTAAATTCCTACTTTTGGCCGTACGGCATTGGTTACCACTATTTCGTTTAGTTTAAATACATCACTTCAATCCTGGATGAAGAAGATGCAGAAGTCGCCAGTTCAGGTTGCCTTTCCATAAGAACTGTCTTAGAGGATTTAATGTTGAATTGAAAAATTTCGCCTAATCTATAAAGACCGACGATCAATGACCTTAGCAACTAATGGCGTCCTGTAAGAACACACATAAAGAAAGGTGGTATAAAGTTGAGGGCTACTCGGTGCTGACGGCGCATTTTGTTCATGATATTGCGCACTGTGCAGGGCTTGCATTAAGTGACAGATACATCCGTAATGAATCTCGTCAAACTATGGTCAATACGCGTTTCTTTAATTTTCTTTAAAATTCCATAAAATCGACAAAATTTTAAAGTATAAAGTCTTTAAAAGGCGGCTGCATTTTTGTCACGTACCAAATTTGCGCACGAAAAGTCATTTTCGAGAAAATCGAAGCATTCGATTAGAGCTTCATGTAGAGGTGTTATATCAGCACAACAAGAACAAACATTAAATTTGGTGCGAAATCGAAAATAAACCCATTGGTATTCGGAGACGGAACACATGGACGAAAAAAGATCTTGACTTTTGCGTTATTTCAGAAATTTCGAACGTGTAACAGAAAACAGATTTTCCGACTTTTACGAATCCCGAAGGTTCACAATTTCGACGAAGCCGTGTTGTGGCTAAGGTGGCTAGTCGCTAGCCTCTCATCGCGAAGGCCCAGGCTCAGTCCCAGGCCAACCCAAGTGAGAAATTGTTACACCGATACAGGCTTTAATCCGGTTATTTCGATTTTTTTGGTCGATATCTTTCCTCCAGAGCTACTATCGTCTTCACCTTAGTAACACCATCGTCGAAAGGAGAAGCGGGCGAAGACTGGGAGCCTTCCAACAAAGCACTGCTGTTACGGATATCAGGAAGCACTGCATAGAAAAATCGTTTCGCATTTTCCTGACACAGACCAAGTTACTGGAAGACAAGACACCCGTCATATCTGACGAGAGGACGCTTGGGGCCAGGATTTCTGCCCACACAGTTTGATTTACAGACCGTAAGTGAACTGAAGGCAAGGCAATAGGGTATCGGCGAACACCACGGAGGCAAATACACATTTGTCGTTCAATAAGACTCTAACATTAGCCTACACACTAATCTAATTTATTTTCAGAATTATTCAGCCATATGTTTCGATCCTAATAAGGATCATACTCACCACAGGTAAGAGACGAGGCTCGGCCTAAGAACGGGAGGAAGGAGTGCTGGGGCGATCGCCTCGGCTGTAAAATGGACACACAGATCAACTCCTCGTGTCAAAATGACCTGATGTCTGGCGTAGTGTAAACTTTTCGACCTATGTTCACCATTTTGTAAGTTCGGAAACGCTAGCGACAGATGCTTGGGCATACACAAGGTGGATGTAAACGGTGAATATACATACAAATATGTCATGCTAGTAAAGAAGATTTCAACCCAAAAGATAAGGAACAACTCGTTAAATGAGACACCTGCAAGGTCCTTCAAAACACAAATTGGAACCTTAACATCGGCTGTACTAACAAACTACTGCAAGAATCAGCACACTTCGCATGCGTAAAGCACGGAACGGCCGGTCGTTACGTCACTAGCACCGTACTTTACTCGAATTGGATTTGAGCAATTCTGTTAGAGATTAGAGGAAGAAACACAACAACCAAAGCTGCTCTAATGGTTCTAAACAAGGATAAGAAGCCCGGAACAAAAAGATTTTAAATTATGAGATCTCGCAGTCAAATGTATTTATAGTCTGAACATTTTACCTTAAATAAACAGTTTCTATCCACAAGCCTGATGATGATATGATGTGATGTGATATGTGATGTGATGTGATATGATATGGTATGATGTGATATGATATTATGTGATGTGATATATGATATTTGATATGATACATTTTGTTAACTGCAATTAGGTTGACACCCGGTGGCAGTAGTACAGTACAGTACACATTTACACACAAACAATACACAGAACAACACAATGGCACAGAAGATGATCCTTAATAGGATCGAAACGTATAGCTGAATAATTCTGAATATAAATTAGATTTGCGTGTAGGCTAATATTGGAGTCTTATTGAACGACAAATGTGTATTTGCCTCCGTGGTGTTCGCCGATACCCGCTTTCCTTGCCTTCAGTTTTCTTACGGTCTGTAAATCAAACTGTGTGGGCAGAAATCCTGGCTGAAATTCTCTTCAAGGTAAACAGGAAAAATTTGGCATTGGTCTTCAAATACGTGCTTATATCTAGCGTAGATACTAGCCTGTGTCAAATCGGCATATTTAAACTCTACCTGTAGTTACCTGTTCATAAAGCCGTCGGACAAGGATCAGTTCATGTAAAAGATCGATCTGACACAGTAAACACATTTCTAAAAACCAAGTGAGAAACATTTGGTTCTTCTTTGCCTTGGTCCAAGGGATATGCAGATTATGAGGTTTTGTGCTTCTCATAATCTTCCTTTTATCGTCGCCAGAAATACAGTGAACCATCGGCTATCAAAGTCACGGGCGGAGGAATCTTGCGTCGGAAAAGCCGCCAAGTCGGTTGTTCGGTGTCCGCTTGCTGGCCAAGAGATATGAACTTAAGACACCAATTATCATAATAAAACCAACTGTATGCACTAATTTCTCAAATTTATTTTTGGAATAAAACTCTACATGTTTCGGACAGTTCCTCTGTCCATCATCAGGATTTTCTCACTGTACACACAGCAATGGTGTAACGTATGTCGTATAGGTTTGCTGACAGCTTGCGAGCAGGACCAGGACGGAACTGAATTCCGTCCTGATCCTGCTCGCAAGCTGTCAACAAACATGTGTGACATATACCATTGCTGTGTGTACAGAGAAAAACTCCTGATGATGGACAGAGTAACTCTCCGAAACATATAGAGTTTTATTCTCCCAAAAATTGAGAAATTAATGCATATATTTGGTTTTATTATAAGAATTTATCATGATGCACGGTCAACTGAACGTCGAATTATGAAGCCACACAAACGTTATGCAATTTCTTATCATAAGAATATACTGGTATATATAGTATAATTATTACGTAGACCAATAAAATAAGTCCCTACATATGTGTCGGGAGCTCTGGCCCCTTCACGGAGTTTCATCTGTGTCGCATAGACCTAACCAGGGCTAGGCTAGCCACAGTGTCGTCGCTTTGTATATGTAGTTCTGTAGGCTATGTTACTGGACCTCACAAAAATACAGTATGTATATAATATGTGCTGTCGGTCCCAGTGGCCGCGCGGTCTAAGGCGTAGGTCTACGGCCGCTCGCCTGCTGAGATTGTGGGTTCGAATCCCAAAGGGGGCATAGATGTTTGTCGGTTGTGAGTGTTGTTGTTGTCAGGTAGAGGTCTCTGCGACGAGCTAATCACTCGTCCAGAGGAGTCCTACCGACTGTGGTGTGTCGTTGTGTGTGATCTAGAAACCTCGTGAATGAGGAGGACCTGGCCCACTGGAGGGCTGTCGCGCCAATAACAAACAAACAATATAATATGTTACCGAAATGCTAAATTCCAGTTTTACACACACACACACACACACACACATAATTCGGAATCCTTGTCAAGTAATTTTCCTGGCGACTATGAAGGTTGTGTCGCTTAATGTGGTTGTCTGTTGATGGGAGGGTTTACTGGACCCACATACTGTTTACGTACGCAGCAATTTCTCCTGATCAGCAACATAATAGAGTTTTCTGTACATTTTCTGGTGGCGTCATTACGCCCAGTGTTGTAGTGTACTTCTCCGTCCGTAATTGGAAACCATTCCTGCACAGTTCCAGTATGCCGCAGTGACACTAACGCCTTTCAGTATGCACCGTATGATCAGCTACCCTGCAGCCCAGTGGTTTTTTTTTGCCAAGTTTTAACATGAACAAGACAGGCCCTGTATTTTTAACGTATCACTGAAGCGCGTTCGTGCAACCGTTGTTGCAGTCGAAAAGCAATAATTATTACATATTCTGAGAGAGTGTTTGTAGCCTTAGTTATCAGCCATGCAATGCGCATGAGCAATATTGTCGTCTGTGGCTTGTCCGGCTGTACAGTATTTATCTACATTATGTCAAAAACAGCACGATTTCGAAAAAAAAATTCTGAACATAAAATGTGTGTTTTGATTGTCTCTGCAACTTTTGTCTGAAACATTTATCGTTCTAAGAAAACTTGAGCGAGATATGATAAAAAAAAAGTACATTGGCCTTCATGTAAAGTGCCCTTGATTCTTGTCGGATTTTAATGCAACATTAATTTTCTGGACATAGTTTCGAAAAATGCTCAAATATCAAATTTCATTAAAATCCGTGCAGTGGGAGTCGAGTTGTCCCGCGGACAGACAGACAGACTTGAAGATAATGGTCGCTTTGTACGAAGGCGTCTAAAAGATCTACGTTCTGCCCATAAGCTGCATTTATGTGTTTTGTTTGGATATCAGAAAAACACACAGTAATTTTCACATACATCATTAACTTACTTGTTCTTACAATCCAGTCGCAGTGTGTTTCCTTCGCGGTACGAACTGAACCTTTAACGACAGTTTAGAATAATCAGAGTCTTTAAACGGTTAATGCGGGCACAAACTGAACTACAACTGACCCATATTCATGTCTCTCCTTGCCCACCCACCCACTGACCTCCTCTGCCCTCGCGGTGCGGAGCCGGAAGTGTTGTCTGCTGCAGGTAAGGATGCAGCTTTGTGGGCGCCAATCGGCCAGTCACTCCAGTTTCGTATATCCATGAGTCACGAAGAGAAAGGTGCTGTGGCTTCCCAGCTTTCAGTTTCATTGCTTCCTGAATGCCGTGGCGCCTCCAACAGACTTGTCTTTGCCTTTCCTTAACATCGCTGTATCAACCGCTTAGGAATCGAGAAAGTTGGGGTAGTGGTTCATCTGTAACTTGCTGGAGGTTGACAATTCCAGTTTCGGCCGGTACACCCCTATTCTCATTAAAATGTTCGTGGCTTTCTCCTTCTAGGCAAATGCAGATACAATAATTCAATTTGGCTAAGAACACGCGCTTTCAACCCGTTTCCAGTTCATCGTCCTACCACCCAGCGTTACAGGCTGATAAAACTCCGTGGCCTTAGTCCGCACGCGAACTATACCGATAGAGCGGCCGCCGCCGGTCGGCGAAGTTAGTGCCAACTTTAGCGGATAGAGGGGTGTCACGTGGTCAGCGCAACGGGTCCCCACAGCCGTTAATCTCTGTTTTCTAGACCTGGAGCCGCTACT
>Ga0123354_10001170_pt1 | contig 30820 bp, 25 predicted proteins | sample TergutLab28metaG_2_FD_97872 | JGI IMG/M metagenome (GOLD analysis project Ga0123354, IMG submission 97872) | Labiotermes labralis P4 segment gut microbial communities from Petit-Saut dam, French Guiana - Lab288 P4 | ecosystem: Host-associated > Arthropoda: Insects > Digestive system > Gut ... | reverse complement strand
TTGGCAGCTTCTCGCTTTCAAATATTTGTAGGAGCCTCACCTTATGCCACATTATTTGAAGGTCTTCCTTTAGTTTATTCTTAACTGTGTGCTGCTCTCCTTCGGCGCTTGGATATTTATTAATCTGTGCTTTACCACAATCAGTGTTTTCATTTTCTGTGTCTCTCTTCCGGTATACCATTTGCATCCGTTCTGTGGCTTCTCCTATTTCAAGTCTAATATTTTCTCTATTATTATTATTGTTATTCATGTCATCACATTCTGACAACATTCTTATTATTATTATTGTTCATGTCATCACATTCTAACATTATTATTATGATTATTATTGTTATTATTTAACGTAGGAAAAGAGATAGGGGTAAAATTAGACAATGAGCAGTTGTGTGAGCATGTACCAAAATCAGTAGACAAAGTCATGAAATTAAGGTAACCATATTATGGAATGAACAAGTGCAAACTGACAACCATTCCTATCAAGAAACTGGACATAATAATCTGTGATAATGAAAAGGGAACTTGTATGTTAATAGGAGTTGCAATTTCAGCAGACAGAAATGTGATCAAGAAAGAAGCTGAAAAGATTCTAAAATATAGAGACCGTACATGAGAAATACAGCTCTTGTGGAATGTATAAACTAAAGTAATACCAGTAATAATAGAGGCAACTGGAACAATTTCAAAATTATTTGGAAAATGCCAGAACAACGTACTGGGAAGGTATGAAGTCAAGTAACTTGAGAGAACAGTCGTATTGGGCACTGCACAGATGCTTCGGAAAGTGCCAATGTAAAAGTACGAAACATTTAACATGTAATATAGCATTACATGTGCCATGAATTGTAACTGTAGAATAGTTGTACCCGTATTAGTGGTTGCTACTGTTGTGTCATATCAGGTAAAGTCCATAGCTCCAAACTTGCCTCACCGTCCTCGTTCGTATTTCGGTAACGCTCTGCAGTTTCCTTCGATGTTGTCCGAACAGTGTATACCCTGTGTGAGGATAGTAGTGGATTTCTTATGTCCCTCGATAAATGCCAGGGTAGTACGTTAAAGGGGGTAACGGTCACTTACTTCCTGATCCTTCCATATCTGTAGCTGCCATTTATTTATTCGGCGCTAAGTAGCATGTCTAAATATCACAAATACATAGCAAATTAGAAAATTTCCGCAGTGCATAGTGTTAGCCCTATTATTGTCCCTAGATTTTCATTTCGTAAATAATTTGGAGAAGATGATGCCTCTTCACGTTGGACAAAAATTACTTTTCTTTTCGCCTTACTTTAAGAACGGATTACGGCAAATCTTGCTCCATTCCCAAGGTTAGATCGTCAACGTTTTCTTCGGCCTCAACTCATACTCCACAGAGACGACGGGGCCCGACTTCAGAGGGCGTGATTGGTCTTCATATTTTGATACAGTGGGAGGAATTTGTGAATATTTAAAGGAAAATGCGACTTAACACGTTTTCGCAACAAACTGAGAGTTTTCTGGGTGTTTTGTAAAATATTTGCAGTCTCTTATTTGTATGTTTAGATCGCAGCTTTGTCTTCAAGTTTTTTTTTGTCCAATGCCACCACATGTCCTTGTAAGTGGTGATAGAGGACGATGTAGTGCCAGGAGGGCCCTTAAACCTAGATTCTACTAACCTACCCACACCATGGTCACCGTGGGAATCCTCCCCTTCAGGAAAAATTCCCACGGTAGAGCCGGGAATCGAACCCGGGACCTCATGATTAGTAGTCAGAGACTCTGACCACTAGACCACGAGGCTGGTCTGTCTTCAAGTGTTACCTCATAGAGAGCAAAGTACGTCTCGGCTGTGAAGTCTGTTCGCTGTGACGTGTAGTGTTTCCGGTTTAAACGGGTATCTGAATATGTAGAAAATCTTATTAAAAATTTTTTATATGAAATTTCACGAAAGTACGTCCGGTGAGAGCCGTACTGTTCCATGCGGACCAAGGCAGAGACTGACAGACGTGACGAGTCCGACAGTTGCTTTCCGCAAGTGCTTTAGTGGATGCGCCTAAAACGTACTTCACCCATCTACGAATTATAAGACGCAGTACAGATGATGCTCATTGCTGTGTGCGATGTGCTTGAAGAACCGAGCGGAGTGTTAGGGATGTGCGAGGTTGGGCGAGTGGACTCATTGAGAGAAGGGGGAATAGCTTAGTTGCAGGTGGCAGTCCCACGGTGCTTAATATCGGAAATCGCATCAAGTAAGCCGGGACCACAGCCGGATCGGCCCAACTAACATTAGCTCTTCACTTGCACTATACCCCCTCCCCCGGCTCCGCAGCTATGTCCGTGGTTTGCTACGTTATGGAATAGCTTGCAGCGTAATCAAATTGCACAGACGAATTCCTGTATGGAAAGTTTAGGATGCTGTTCCGCAGATTTGGATTGGATGTGAAGATTTTCAAAATTCAAAGTTACACGTGTTTTCGATTTTTTCCCATAATTTGAGGGTATTATTTGGAGTCTGCTTGATCAAATATACCTACCGAATATCCGGACAGTATTAGCCCCCGCACTGCAAACAGCATTGTGAGAATATCACCAAAATTCGTGTATCACTAAAGATTCCAGTCTTCAGGGTTGTTAGTTACCGACGTTTCGATCGCTCCTAGTGCCTTCATCGTCAGAATCATGCAGTACAGGAAGGCTCTGGAGATTATGGCCCTACATCCCTTCGAAACTTCGGGAACAATATGCCGGTCGACACGGCGTAACACTGTAGAAGTCTTGATTCTTCACCGACTCCGAAATGAGAAATTCAAATATCGCAGTTTAATAATACTGGGGTTATAAATTAATGCCTCGAATTCTTTATGTCCTGATGTGTACGACTGAGATACGTCAACATTTCATACATCTCCACTACGGCTTTTCTACAGCCATCATTTTTCAATTTGTACTCTATAAACAGACTTCCTTCCACCCAGTAAAGTTTGTTTTCCTTCTTCTGCAGCCACTCAGTCAAGACGTTCAGAAGCGCCTCATCACCCTCGTAGTAGTGATGTCCTAGCAGACCGTCTGTCAGAGGACCAAACAATTGAAAGTGTGATGGTGCGATGTCTGGACTATAGGGTTGATGCGGCAACATGGCCCATCCAGTTTCGTGATGGCCATAGTGATGCCCACATTTGGGGATGACCGGGCGTGGTTAAGGAGCCGCAGCATTTGTGACATTTTTCTTGTGGGGCGAACTTAACAAAGGCAAGCACTTTGAGTTCACAGTGTTTCGATGTAGTAATGAGAGTTCTGTGGTGTCCTCCTAGGTAAGAAGTTCACAAGAGAAACACCGTACTCGTCCTAAAGTCTGTAGCTTAGATTTGCTTTTTCTGCTGACGTTGCACCATCGCGAATGTCTTGTATGAAGACGATGTCAGCCATTCCACCGATAGCCGCTTGGGTTATGGTTCAGGATGCTGGACATAGGTTTCATCTCCCTTGATAGTTTTGAACAGAAAGCTCTCATCTCCTGCACAATGTCATAGCGAAAGATCATTGGGACTGCTTGACCTGGCTTTTGCGTGTGCGTCTATCACCATTCGTTACACACAAAGAGTACGGGCCTTGAAATAGCCAAGCACTACAATAATGCTTATTACACCGGCTTTATCCACAGATAGGGTAGTGCATAATCCATCTGTAGTTATGGAGAGGTCGTCGAATAGCAGTTTAGCAGTCTGGCAAATGTTACACATCAGTGCAATACAAGGGCGACCACCCCTTTGTCTGTTACGAAGTCCGGCTCCTCTTTTTTCAGCTTCTTTAACCTATCATACCCATAATAGATCAGCAGAAACGTCCACAGTTATCCCTCCATACGCTTTGTTGAAACATTTCCTCAATATCAGCTACCAAGAACTCGACGAATACGTTTGTTCTAACGCATATCCATCTTGGCTATTTTAGAATCAGCTGTGGTGCAGCCATCTGTTGATTGAAACAGTTGGATATACTACAAAGTGATCGAGAATGGCGCACTTCATCGATCCATTGCCTATTTTCATAAAGAAGGAGTGTAAAGATTATGAAGTATACGAGTCACAGTTTTCTAACTGCTCGCCTAGATCACAACACGACTTCATAGGGCGGAAAAACACAATATTAATAATATAATGTTATGATTTCAGGCTTCCACCGCGTTGTGCATCTGATCTGCGTTCTTCTAGAACATTACGCAGCCTATAGTAGTAATTCATTACGGATGTTCCGGCACAACCTATCGGTCTCGTCTTCAAGGGTCAATATATCAAAATCATCTTGGATTTCTTGAGCCCGATAGGTTGTCCCGAAACGTTTGTAATGAATGGCCCCTATACGCTGTATAATATCTCAGAAGAGCGCAGATCTCGACATAATGTTGGGCTGGTAAATCTATTCACTAGGAGCATAAATATAAGACATAAAATGCCATTTCATGAAGGTGTTGACTGGACTTAATGTCCCACTCCGGTCTTGCTAGCAGCCAACCAACATAAACGCATGACACGTACCAGTTGCTGTATATACCGAGTAGTACCTACAGATGATAAGCAGTAACCCTGCTCGAAACAAGTAGAGGTTAATTGTCGAAATAAATTGAGAGTAAATAGTGTATCCTGTGGTTCTTATTGCAGTGTTGATTGGACTCGTTACTTCCGAGTCGGTTCCAGTGATGAAGTTTTGTGAAAAGGGTGATGAAACTTGGGATTCCATAGGAACGGGGTGTTTCTTTATGTCATTATTCGCAGCTTCAAGGGAGACTGTGCCATGGAATTGCTGCTCATACAGCACAGAGAAGCAGTACCTTATCTCATACTATACACTTTCATACAGCACAGAGAAGCAGTACCTTATCTCATACTATACACTTTCATACAGCAAAAAGAAACAGTACCTTATCTCATACTATACACTTTCATACAGCAAAAAGAAACAGTACCTTATCTCATACTATACACTTTCATACAGCACAAAGAAGCAGTACCTTATCTCATACTATACACTTTCATACAGCAAAAAGAAACAGTACCTTATCTCATACTATACACTTTCATACAGCACAAAGAAGCAGTACCTTATCTCACACTCTACACTTTCATACAGCACAGAGAAGCAGTACCTTATCTCATACTATACACTTTCATACAGCATAAAGAAGCAGTACCTTATCTCATACTATACACTTTCATACAGCACAGAGAAGCAGTACCTTATCTCATACTATACACTTTCATACAGCATAAAGAAGCAGTACCTTATCTCATACTATACACTTTCATAGAGCACAGAGAAGCAGTACCTTATCTCATACTATACACTTTCATACAGCAAAAAGAAACAGTACCTTATCTCATACTATACACTTTCATACAGCATAAAGAAGCAGTACCTTATCTCATACTATACACTTTCACACAGCACAGAGAAGCAGTACCTTATCTCATACTATACACTTTCATACAGCAAAAAGAAACAGTACCTTATCTCATACTATACACTTTCATACAGCACAAAGAAGCAGTACCTTATCTCATACTATACACTTTCACACAGCACAGACAAGCAGTACCTTATAACACCAGTTTAAAATTTACGGATTTAAACCTGGGGATTGGTATCCCCATTGCTAATACAAGATTACGAACAAGACTATGACATGAGATATTAGGGCATGTTGGTGTGTGTGTGGACTACTGTGTAACTGAGTAACAATATTCACATGAAGATTTAGCGGGGAGAGAAGGGAGGGTTTACACCAGTATAGGCCGATTACGGACTATAACCTATTACCTTAATCGACGCTATTCCACTAATCCCTTCATTAAACTCGCCCTTCAAGCGTCGGTCTCACCTGTTCCCGTTTGCAGTGTAAGGTGGCAAACACATAAATACGATAAACCGTTTTATAAACTTTGGTGATGCAGTTTACAGGTTGAAGGTAATCCAACGTCACGAGAGGTAACGACCCATTCAAAATCACATGTTCAGTATTGGTAAATCCAATAAAACCGAGGGTACGGCAAGTTTCGTTAAGAAAGTCTTGTTTGTCGTAACGTCATTAAGGTTTTGCAGAGACGCTTGCGATGATGCTTTAGAAACTGTTCGGAATTATGTGCAGAATTTTGATTCAGCTATAATCTGGGATTTTACTGAACTGAGATCTTAAGTTTATGTAAGCTTCTAATTTTCGGAGAATGTGTACGTCAAAAGTTTCATAGAAGTTATTGATTACTGTAGCGGTTTATAACCTTTGATTAATACAGAAGCTCTTCTCATCTGGTTTGTAGCCAAATTCTGAATTCAGATGCATTTCGACACATTAACCGATAGTCTATGATAAGTGATAAAGTAGTGAGATATTTGTCACACCTAATGTCGTCTTTTCTGCTCCGTATTTTCTTCTTTGCCGCTGCTTTGTTACTTCTTATTTTTTTTCATTAATCATCCTATATTTTTTTACGTTTTGCTGGCCGTACTTCTCAGTATATTTATTTCAGTATCATCTGGTATCATCACACCTATAGGTGTGATGATACCAGAGTCTGTAATGCAATTTAGACCTCTTGATCACCAGCACATATGCTCGAAACATATAGAGTCATGAAATAAACTTATTGTAAAACAAAACTTTGTGCATCAAGTTGGTTAATTACTGAGATAAACATCCTTTGTATGTTTCTAATAGATTAACTATTCATAATCAGGATGTAGTTTACTGTATATGCAGCATATGGTATTTATCATGCTGAAAATGTATTAAAATTGTATAGAATTACTTATATGTACATTGTCACTAAAAGTATAAAAATATTGTATTGGATTTAAACTTTCAGATTATATTAAAAGATAAATATTTAAATATAATCTGAAACTTTATGTTTGTGGGCCGGGATAGCCGGTATAGCGACTGACTACGGGCTGGACGGTCCGAAGATCGAATCCCGGTAGTGGCGAGATTTTCCGCACCAGTCCAGACGCGCCCTGGGGGCCCACACATCCTCCTATACAGTGGGTACAGGCTATCCTTCCCGGGGATAAATCGGCAGAGACGTGGCTTTGACATCCCACGCCCATCTAACGCCGAGGTTAGAGAAGGGTGTTCTAGGGTGAACTTTATGTTATGTTTATCGCTTGATTCTTCTCATTTATTACTCTTTTTTTTTTAAATATGACCTGTTAATTGTTTATGTTTACGGGGGTCCAAATGTTTGTAACAGACATGTACAGAAACTAATGAAACTGGAAGAATATGCGCAACTTTTCAGCAAGACACGATTTGGTGTAGCGTGTAATGTTGACATGCATTTTATCGGCCTGCTGCTCGGAATATGTTGAGGCACAATTTTACAGCGTAAACACATGGCATGTGTTTGCTTTCCTTAACAATATTACACTATGTAATAGCTAACCTTTAAAGGTGAAAGGATGTAATGAGATAAGGGTGAGAAAGGGGTAAGTAAAAGAAAGAAATAAAGGAAGTAAAGAGTAAAGATTGGAAATAAATTATTTGTCCTTAGTTTGAGTAGTCCTTTTGCACTAATATACCAGATTAGATGAAAACGAAAGTTGCAGAAACTTAAGGTCGCAGATGTGGGAGCAGTGGACGAAGTTTAATAATCTGCATAGAGAAGGAGCTGGAAAGACCACAGAATTCGTGAAGATAATATCTAATTATAAGCTAGCAGGGCAAAGAGATTAAGCGAAAGACCAAGAAGACAATTGAAAGGGGATCTCGAGGGCATAGCACGCTGCTTAAAATAGCAAACAGCGTTGAGAAGAAGTACGGCATTTGTTTCTTGCTCTTGAGCTTGGGACGATGTTACCTTCTGCAAAGGGAAGAGAAGTATCATAAACACATCTGCATGCTGTGCAATATATAGTAATTCTGGTACTTCAGATAAACACGTAAAGCTTGCTAGGGCACAGTTTAAACACTAAGTCGGTGGGACGCAGAATCATAAGAGGCAAAATTCAGTTTTATCTACTCTGAAAAATGAGCAGTTAACATCTGTTTGAATTGTGTGCAGGCCTACATGACATACCTACATACGTAACTCTAGGCCTATCAGGTACGACAGGTGTGAGTTTCCACAATTTGAGGAAGGAGGGTGTGCGAAATTGGTTGATATGATATTGCAAATTAAACTGAAGAGAAAAAAAGATTAAGGAGTGCCAAATCTTTTATTTGGCATGGCTGTTCTTAATACCACAAACTGTAAGATACGCCTCTGTAGCAATATTAGCAATAACTTACAGCAATTTCCCGTTGCTCCATCCCTTCGTTGCAGTGGATAGCGGTGTGAAGGACCGAGTAATAAATAACGTAACAGAGAGACGCATAAAACCTCGACCACTGGCACGTGACAGCCACGTAAAAATACGGAGAAAAATGAATTTTTAAATCGAATAACTTCTCTTTTTTCTCCATCCTTTCTCGATCTCTGTATCACATGCACAAATATCTTCGTTGAGGCAGAGAAAAAGGAGAAGCACGAATTGATGTTGATGGGGGAGTAGAGAGAGTTTTATCGGTATGAAATGTTACTTTGGTACGTACGTCTCGCAGAGAAATGACTTGCACACCCCGGTCTCTTCCTGTGCCTATAGGAGACCCGTGTAGCCCAAACTGCTAAAATTGATAATCCGGCAGAAAAACCTGACGATTTTTAAGTTGCAATAAAATTAAAAATATACTATCTTTTTACGTGAATTTATTACTAAAATTATCTTTATCTCAAAGCATTTTAAATGCAATATTCACTTCCTGAATATAGTGTCTGTGAGGTGGCGTCCCTTGTTGTCAGCACATTCCCGCTAGCCGAGGACTTCTGACAAAAGCCTGACGCCATCTTTCGATGATCTCGGGAGTTCTAAGTGAAGGCTCTCTTCCTGGGCGTTTTTTTTTTGCGGCAGACGCTGTTTCTCTGCAGTTTCTCACTCACAACAGTACAGCATTTCGGCTAGTGACACTGTCGTTCCGGTGAATATTGAAGTGCCGACGAAATATCAGCTGAGTCACAGCGACATAATCGTTGTTTTAGAAATACGTCTCCACAGCGAAAGCCCGATGCTCTACAGACCAGCACTCCATGGCAACTGAAATGTTTTGGGTCTCGCTAGAAGGGCGCTCAAGGACAAATTCCCCACGCCAACAGTTCGACTCACAGCTGTGTTGCCAAATCGTCAGGTATTTCTGCCGGCTGTCAAGACCACCACCCATCCAAAAACTCGGTGCAGAAAACCATACGCCGCAACTTAAAATCCAATTCTCCTGATGATGGGCGTATGTACCCGAAACATGTCGAGCTAAGAATACGTCAATAAAATTACCTTGTTGCATGAAGTTGACGTTTCAAGTTATTTCATGAAGAAGATGCACGGTCAAACAACCCTCAAACAAATTGGAAGTTTCGGTGGCGGTTTTCTTCAGTTTTACCAGAAATGTGAAGTATACTCTTTGCACATTTTGTTCGTCAAGCATTATCATGGAGGACTGAAAAACGTTAATGAGAATCTATCGATCATTCGACACCATTGTCAGCGAAACGGAGTGTTGTTTGACACGCTACTCGCGAGATATTCAGCCATTACTAGTTCGTGTTTATTTTGTTGATCAGCGGTAAAGGTCAGGATCGGAGGGCGAAAAGAATCGTCGTTTCATAGTCGCATCTATTATTTTAAAATACGATGGTCATTCCAAAATCAACCTCCGATTGTTTGGTAAAAATAAACGCGTTGTCATAGCGTCAAAGCGCACGCTCAGTAGTAACAAGTAACTTCTGTTCTTGCTATACGCATACCCTCAAACATTTTCGCTCCGTAGTATAGCAGTAATTACCGATGAAACATGGACACTATCATCGCCGCTGCCGTCAGCTGTGAGGTACGTATTGTGGGACCGTAAGGGAATTTTGTTGACAGAATTCATGGTACCAGGGACCACAATAACGTCAGAGGTTTATTGTGAAACGCTGAATAATCTTCGGGGGTGATCAAAAAAAAACTGCGCGGGGTGCTCACTAAAGGCGTCGTTCTCCTGCACGACAACGCGCGGCCCCACACCGCGGCTCGCACAAATGCTTTAATCAAGATCTTCAACTGGGAGATTTTCGACCACCCTCCTTTCAGTCCTGACCTGGCACCAAGCGATTACCATCTCTTCTCCAAGATAAAGGTCTGGTTGGATACCCAACTTTTCCACACCAACGAAGAGCTCATGGATGGCATCAAAACCTGGCTGCATAACTTGGCGGCGCCGTTCTATGACGAGGGACTGCAAAAGCTAGTGCCACGGTACAACAAGTGCCTAAATGTTGATGGCATCTATGTGGAGAAGTAATGCAGATATGTATGTAACTGTTCCATATAATAAAGTTTTGGTCTCTGTTTTATATTTTTTTACCAGCCAATCGGAGTTTGATTTTGGAATGACCCTGTATAAATGGTAAGATTGACGCGGCGGAGTGACGTTGCTTCCGTATAGGCCTACGTTTTGATCACACGTTGCTGGGAATAAATATCGATATCCTAACAATCTTAGCAGTCAAGACAACTCGTAATTTTAAATTACCACCCCTAGGATTATCGCGTAATACAATTCAATCCTCCGGCTATTTTTCGCCGGTATGGCAGTTATAGAGCTGTAAGAAGTTACTTTAGCTGATGATACGCACATATGTGATTAGTGAATCGGTTTGGTTATGATATGAGATTTTCATACACAACTACTTACAGACTACCGAAAAATATCCTCTTGTCTAAAGTGACGTCATAAATATGACAGTACCCGAGTGTCCCTCTTGAGTCTGGCGCCAAGAATCATGATTTATAAGGAGGTGCTCTTCTACTCATGATATTGGCTACCATATGGACATTACAGCTCCTGAAATCAGGGTGTAAGTGCGACAAGGACCGGAAATTAAACGGTATCCGTTGTGCTTGGGCGAGCGGTTGCCACACACACGTACCGTGCTTGCAGAACTTATATCAGCACAAGACCGCTGATGTGTCCAGTTGAAGTTATGCAGGCGATTTAGAGGGAAATAACAGAAGAAATTTTATGTAAAATGTAGACATAGGCGTGTATAAGTTGTAATAACATTGTAGTTTTCTAACGCCATGTGACTTTGACTTAGTTGCGTGAAAGAAACGAACGGTTTGAAGCTGGAAGGAAATTGAAAAGAATGGAAAAATGAAATTAAGGGGAGAACGAAGTACGATGGGAAGATCCATAGACAGATTTCTCGTAGTAATACAGGAATATTAGTTTAACACGTTCAGGTTTTGCTTGTTGTTGTTTTTTTTTTTGCGTATCTAGCCAATATTTGCATATTTAGTAATATGTTTATTCTTTTTTTTCACTCTGACCTTTTCTCAGAATTAATTCTCGGTTACTGGTAATATTTTCGACACAAGATAATCGTCCCTCCAGGTACCGCCTACATACACAGATCTATAACACAGTCCATAGGGCAGAGCACATCCTGAGAATCTGATAGGATGTCAGATGATCAACCCCTCCCCCAGTTATAGGCCCCAAAATTTCATTCCCGTATTTAAAAAAGGCCACCATTGAGTACTGACAAGTCATTCAGTACTCACAACCCCACCTTAAAACTTCAGAGTGTTTTCTTTCCTTCAGGTTTCTCATTTAAAATTCCGTAAGTTCCCATTATCGTCAGTCGCACTGGTCTAATTCTGTCATCGTCTGCCTGACGTGTCGCGTTTTGTCATGGTTGACACAACTCATTCCGTCTTCGTCCGTCGCACTGATTTCATTCTGTCATCGTCTGCCTGACGTATCGCGTTCTGTCATGGTTGACACAACTCATACCGTCTTCGTCTGCCGCACTGATCTCATTCTGCCATCGTCTGCCTGACTTATCGCATTCTGTCATGGTTGGCACCACTCCTTCCGTCTTCGTCTGTCGCACTGATCTCATTCTCTCATGGTCTACCTGACGTATCGCATTCTGTCATGGTTTTCACCACTCATTCCGTCTTCGTCTGTCGCACTGATCTCATTTTGCCATCGTCTGCCTGATGTATCGCGTTCTGTCATGGTTGGCATCACTCATTCCGTCTTCGTCTGTCGCACTGATCTCATTCTCTCATGGTCTGCCTGGCGTATCGCATTGTCATGGTTGGCACTACTTATTCCTTCTTCGTCTGTCGCACTGATCTCATTCTGTCATCGTCTGCCTGACTTATCGCATTGTCATGGTTGTCACCACTCATTCCGTCTTCGTCTGTCGCACTGATCTCATTCTGTCATCGTCTGCTTCGTGTCTCTCATTCCCCTCAATTTCTTCACCTGCATAATATTTGACAAATACAGTTCGCATGCATTGTTACATATACATCTCCTTTCCGCGTAAGGAATCGGAACAAATGTTTGTGTTACAAGCAACAATTTGTTTACTTAATGATCTGTACCAGTTAGCAGGTGTAAAAGAGCTGTGTCCTTTGGAATACGCGCTTTTGTAGTATGGCCGATGCATTACTCTTGCCCAGTTTTTCTCTTCGTAATCTCAGTCGTTCGTGTCACTGCTTTTTTTGAATAAGAGTACAAGATAAGGGAAGCTTGTGGAACTTATTATTGTATGCTGACGTATTTATGCATGTACGCAAGCGCACGCGCACGGGCACACCCACACACACGCGCACGCACGCGCACACACATACACACACACATTGAAAATTGTTATTAAGTGCTGGAAGCTTTAGGCAGATGTGTTGAGGAGGGAGAGATAGAACCACCCGCGCCCCCTGTCGCAGTCGAGTTACGTGACGTCATTGTGACGAAGACGGATGAGCACCCCGAGGAACATTAAAACATTCCCTAGCTGAGAATAAGCTGTAGTCTGGTGCTCGCGGAGCGAAAGATCGTCTTCAGTGCCTCACAAGGAATGTACCGCAATAACTACCATCTTTGTAATTCATTCTTGTGGAGTTCGCGACGTCATGGGAGCCCCTGGTACTTAATCTTAGTTTCGGCAGAGTAAGGGACAGAGAAAACACAGCAGAACCCGAGATATGAAGTGTGATAGGATTTGTCTTGTCATCCGCATAGAAACAAACTCGTTCAGAATTACTGTACTTTTAAAATGTATTAAATCAGTGCTGGTTAATGCTAAGGGTGCTCAGACAGTTGGTTTCCGATCTTAGTTCCAGAAGAGAAACGTGCAGAAAAAAGTAAAATTTCCGAATTTTGTTAAGCCATTTTTTATCGTGAAGAAATTAATTGTCATACTAACGGTACTTAAAATTGTGTTGTCTAGTTGCCTACAAACTTCAGGTTGCTCAAATTTTTGTTCAGTTCTGCTTTGTAGGAGAGATAAATAAATATACCTTTATTGTGGTTTGTTTTATGCCGGTAACATTATCTCAGACAATAAAACATCAGGGTTAGGTTGGCTGATGAATGATAATTGAAAAGGATGTGGAAGGAATTGGTCGTGGCCTATTCGATGAAGTATCCCGGCCTATGCTCGCGAGGTGGATGTAAATCACGACAAGCCTTCTTCATGTTAGCCGGTGTCGTTTGAGATTCGAACCTCGCACCTCCCGAATACAAGTGTAGAGGTTGCTGGGTCAGAAGTGAAAAGTGACCGAGTTTGTCTCATGATCAGTGTAGGAAGTAATTTGCTTGTAATTGTGGTGTTTTCCAAACTTCTGTTTCGTGCGTGGAAATGTCACGGCTGCTGATTGTAATTTTGAGTTCCAGAAAATAAAGTCATAGAAAATATAAAAGAAAGCTGAATTTTGATAGTATTTTGCCTCGTACACAGTACATTGTCAGTTCATTGTTCAGACGTTCCGACAAACGTTAGACTTTCCACCGTTCTCGCCCTGAGGATGGCAGAATTGCAGGATGTCGCAACGTCGAGAAATCGTCGTTACTCTATGCGTTCTATGCCCCAAAGCCGATCCAGTGCAATGAAGTGGAGTTTCGATAGTTAACTTAATGTCGAGGGACGGAGGAACTTCGAGTACAAAAGCTGGGTTCATTTTGGACTTGGGAAAAGTTAGTTACAATGGTAGAGTTTTTATTTCTGTCTTTTTTTTGTTATTTATTTAATTTGGTGATGGAGAGAGCGTAGTGGTAAGGCGGTGGGAGAAGGAACAGCCTTTGCGGATTGGATCCATAATGCAACACTTTCCTCCTGTTCCCCCAATTCCCCTGAGCTCTTGAATTTATCATCTTCCAAGTACTGGAAGCATGCAGATGCTGTGGTGTCTGCACCTTCTTTTTACAGAGGGAACAAGATGTTGCACGGAAGGGCCTGGGTCTTCTGGGACCAACTGTGCAGCTGTCTTGTCTTTCTCAAACCCACTTCAGTCATTGGAGTTTTCGTTAACCTTTTGATAGCAAAATACGTCGTCCGGTCTAATGTTAAACCGTATTAATGTTAAAGCTAACTGGTTTTAACTGGATTGAGATTGATTTATCTGGATCGACGTTATGCATACACACATTTAACTAAGTTCGCCGTGTTATCACTTGGTAGTTTTAAGGCAATGATAAAGTCGTATCTTTGTATCTTATTAGTGAAGACTAAAACGTTATTCATTATTATTTAACGTTTTAACGTTCCCTGACGGCACTGTATTGCACACATGTGACTGTTAACACATGAAACACACGGTTAGAAAATTTAACAAATTAGGAAAAGTAGCATAGGAGTTGTTGCACTGTCGCTCTGGTACTGCATCTGAATTCTCGTGACGTAAATGTTGAATTTTGATGCTGTATTGTAACTGCCGTAAAAGTGATTATTTTCAAGCGGTGTTTTGTGCCTTTTTACGTTCTACACAAAGTCCACATTACGGCTGAAATCACCTGAACTAGAAACAGTTAACGTTACGATGAAATGTACCCCAACAAAACGTGGTAGAAAAAACGTCAAATGTACAAACACTTCTGTTAATGTTTAGTCGATACCTAATTATATTGTCGAGAAGCGAAGCGTTTTCAGTGATTAGACAACCAATTTCCAGGCTTCTCACTTTCGGTATTATTACACACATTGCACACATTTTGCTGCAGCTGAATATAATGTGTGTGTGTGTGTGTCCTGAAGTTAGAACTCGCGGTCCAGTTAAACTCTACTTTATATACAATTAGTCGTCATCACATAACAACAGCGAGTGCACACCAGTGACATAACAGCTGACAGATGCAAGAGCTGCCGTGACTGCGGTGCTCCCTTCTGTTGCAAAGAAGAAAACTAACGCAACTGAACGTAATCACAGTTAAGTTCTTCATTACTTTGGTAAGCGACTTTCAGGACACTAGATACATACACATATTTATTGATTGATTTGTTTATTTCCGTCAATTGTCCGGTACCCTTTTCCGTTTTTTCCAGGATTGGAATATCTTGACAGTTTTCGGTAAAATTCTGCAATATTAAATCTTGTGAAAGCCCCTTCAGTGTTTCTGTAGTTGCTGTATGCCAGCATGCGAAGGGACCAAACGGACACAGCTCCACAAGGATGCAGACGCACCTGAAATGAACCTTACACTCACTTGACCTCAGTTTTGGCACCGAGCGTTGCCCCTCTTACTTCAAACGGTTATAACCTACTGTTACCATTACGACTTCTGATCCTTCTCTGTGAAGAAGGGATCCCCAACTCGGATATCAGGCCCCACTCTATCATGGTGCGTCGTGCATCCTGCAGGTCGTCATGAAACGCGATTTGACCAGCATATACGTAATAAATACTCATTGATCGCTGCTTCTGCACATGTTGATGTGAAGTATTCCACCCGTTGAAGTCCATGTTTCGTCACCAGCTTCGTGGTCTTTCCGACATTACCTCCAAGAAAAGAGCTCTCCGAATGTATTGAATCAGCTGAAATGTAATGTTCACAACATTGGACTTCTATTAGCGCCACTTTCGTTGTTACATGAGTAACTGATGTAATCGTGTATTGCCACCCTCCCGACTACCCTGAACTCAGCTCCCGTCACCAGACAGGAATGTAAGGAAACTGACAGAAGTCATAGCGATGCGTGAGATCGTTTTAGATATCTTTATCCGTGTCATTCCTGCGCCTTTGTACGTTCAAAGAATCAGAAGGCCACCGCATCGCGGAATGTCTGTTGTGTTCTAATGCTGTCCTGCCTTCGATCATACAAGGCCACAACATTATTTCTGGATGTACTTTGGATGTATGCTTAGCGTTTTGTTAGTCGGGTATGTAACCATGCTGTCCTGCCCTCGATCAGACTGCAGCGAGGCGTTACTTCATGGTGTAATCTCCATTTACGTTTATCGTTTTCTTCGTTGGTTATGGTTTTATGATATCCTTCCTTCGATCATACTAGGCCAAGGTATTATTTCGTGATGTTTTCCCATTTAGGCTTAGCTTTCTGTTAGTTGGTTATGTAAACACGTCATCCTGCCTTAGATCACACACTGTGAAAGCATTACTTCTTGATATTCTTTCCATATAGTCTTAGCGTTCTGTATTCGAGCACAGGGTAGAAAGTGTGACTTAAAATTGATTTTACGACTCTGTCTTAATTAACGACTTTTGTTGCGGAACTAATTGCTTTGAATTTCCGCCAAGCTTCATGTCGTAATGATACGCTCTGATCATTAGAAGCTTTACATCACTTCAAAGCGTAAATTAGCTTATAAAGTATCCCGTTTTAAAAGACGGATCATTCAGTAAGCAGACGGGTTTTAGAATGAACGGTCGCATTTGATTTTTGTCACAAAATGGAAGTCTTCTCATTGCCCTGACTGCCACATTGGCTCTAAGGCCAGGTGTTATTCGTAATCAGTGAATATGCTAGTTCCTTTCCACTGGAATGAAGCGGATAGGCCGTGAAGTCTGCAGGAAGTTAATCTGTCGTCTACAAACTCAATGCTTGGAGCTCTACCTCTATGCCCCCTAGATCCGTTTTAAATAGCAGACACTCGTGGTTAATAATCTGTGGCACTTAATCAGCACACCAACTAATGCACATACATAATTTTTTTTACATTAAAACATTTAAAATCGCTCCAACATGTTTCGATCCTAAGATCATCTTCAGGAAGCTACACTGTTCCTTGCTAAAGTCACATTTTTAAAAACACTCACTGATTAATTTCCTTATATTAACTTGGTGTTGTGGCAGCATGTCGTATTTTGTAAGTCGTAAGCTGCTGAGAATGCGCCTGACTATGGTTGTGTGTCGTGTGTTATGCTGCGTGAGTCACGCAGCATAACACACGACACACACTCTACGAAATGCACGGTGCAACGATAAAGATAATCTGTGGCACTTTTACGTTTCCTGATTTATGTTTTCTCAAATACTGATTAGCGGACCGCGTTGGCCGTGCGGTTCAGGGCGTAGGTCTACGGCCACTTGATTGCTGGGATCGCGGTTTCAAATCCCGTCTGTTGTGTTTGTTGTGTAGACAGCGGCCTCTGAGACGAGATTATCACGCCTGCAGAGGAGTGCTGTATGTATGCGTTATTGTTCTTGGTCTAGGCCCGAGTGGGGCCGTTGCGCCGTAAAAAAAAAAGTGGTAATACATGGAAATGCTTCGTTCAACCACTCGATGGTACATAAAACTTAAGCCGCATAAAATTCATTGTGAGCTCCTGTGATATCTACAGCGATCCACCGGATTGCATAAAGGGCGGTGAATTTCTTGGTTATATGAGCGACTCTTGGCTGCTCAAGGAGGACAATGCTTCGTGGGGCGAGCTAATTGGGTAGTTCTGTATCAAGTACTGGATTTGGTAAAGGAAAGTTATAAGAATGTAATATTACCATTATCTTGTTTATTTCAGAAATTCAGTGCTGTTTACGATTTTGAAAAACATTGTGATTCGTTACCGGTAGAGATATTCTGTGGCAGCAACGCACTTTGAACACACACACACCACGCACGCACACGCGCGCGCACACACACACACACACGCTCATTCATTCATTCATTCATTTATTCATTCATTACGTGGTCCCCTTTGCGACAGGTCCACACCCACTTCCACAACGAGTTCTCCGTGAGAGTGCGATCTACAGCTACGTCTTTCAAATTCCAGTATCCGATATTTGCTTAAGGTCATCCAGTAGCTGCGTACGTCTTCTTCCTCACCTCCCGTTTCATCCATTTTCCCTTCTATCTTTCCTATAATAACGGTTTCAGAAGGCAGTTCCTACGCAGTATGTTACCAGTCCATTCAGCCTTCCTTCTTATTATTGTAGTTAGGATATTTCTCTCCTATTTACCTGTATGTAAAGTTTCTTCATTTCTCACACCTTTGGTCAAACTGATCTTCTCCATCGTTCTTCAGCATCACATTTCAAAATGGTCAAAGTATTTCGGACCCTTTTTCGAAAGTGTTTAAAATTTTAGCACCATACATAGCCGTGCTCCAAATGTAGCATTTCACTAGTTTCTACTTTAAATTTAATTTCACTGTGCTACCCAATAGAAAATAATTAGATTCTGTCTAAAATGCTAATGTATGTATTTGTTAATCGAAGTCATCATTGATCCTACCTACTGTAGAGCCCCGTAGAGAAAATTTTATTTTATTCTATTCCGTTTCATTTAATATATTTCATACATGCTGCTAGCATTTTAAGGTACGGCTGGGCACATCTCCCAGCCGAACAAACAGGAAGGCCAGATCACCTGTCACTCATATAGCAACAGCAAACCAGTTGAAACTGCAGAAAATTGTTGCTAGGTGAATATGGGAAATGCTGACTTTAGCTGAGAAGCGTGGTGTAGCTTGGTAAAACGACGGTGCAGAGTTTTTATTGAACCTTCGGTAGCGGCAGACATATGAAGAGTGGAGAAAGAGTAAAATTTACAAGATGTGGGTTCTGCTACTAATTATCTTGCTAGGTAAACGTGATTAAGCTGATTGGTACCAAATTGAAGCGTGCGAAATGATTTAGGTTATATTTTGTTTTATTTTGGGTGCTTTATACATTTGTATTCCAAATTGATTGGTTAGGTAATGGAAGGAAGGAAATGTGCGGCAACGGGAAGTGATCAGGCTTTCCTTATGGTAATTCCTTGATAGAAAATTGCTATTCTTGTGTTAGAGAAGTACTTTGTATTGTACCTTAGACTTTGGTTGGGTTATTTATTTGTTTAGACGTTATGATATTCATGTACTATGTGGTAGTGTTGTAGAATATATTATATAATAGAAATATATCATGGTGTTGTCCAACGTGGTGGTGGCGGATATCATTTTAGGTAATGGGGTCGATGGTTAAAGACGGCCTCCGCATCCCATTACACTACAATTTTAGTATTGTACTTCTAAAATGAGCCATCCCCGTTGTGTGTATATAAAAAATAGGTGTAGGTATCAGTCAATAACACAACAACTTCTAAAAAAGATGTTTAATAAAGGATGAAGTAAACTAGTTTCGGACAGCAGCGAGTAGACATACTTGAGCTGCACACCCCAGGATAGCACACATTACATATACTCCCCCCCCTCCCCGTGCCCCTTAAAAATAGCATATAACAGACATCACAGATGCTGAGATCTCACCATCGTGACATGCCCATATCAATCCTGTAAAGACCCACCATACTTTCGGATGAAAACCGGATGATGGCCACATTAGGCCGAAACATGTAGTTTACTTCATCCTTTATTAAACATCTTTTTTAGATATTATTGTGTTATTGACTGATACCCACACCTATTGTTTAGTATTGTACATTGTCTACGCTTTCTTCCACAACCGGAAACGAGTTTGAAACAGTTCCAGTGTCTTCATCTTGCTACGGCCCATGTTACTGGTGTTACAAACTTGCCGCTGCCTTTTCTTGTTAGAAATCAATTTCGAGACCTCCAGAGGTGAGAACCCAACTGTGCTGCAACATGGGCGCCATGTAATCTGATTACAGAAATTCATAACCCGCAGTTCCTGGTTGCATTGGATCGCATGTACAATAATTGCTGCAAGGTAAAATTAACTGCCAAAATACGTGAAAAAAAAAATTGGTTGTATATTTTGTTAATGTTCCTGTTTTCGGAAAGTTAAGGTACAGTCTGTATTGTGCTGTAGTAGTAATGTGAACTGGATTGGGGTCTCCAATTACATGCAGCGCTTCAGCGATCCGGCGCTAATTTTGTGACCGTGGTATATATAAGTGGCCTTTCCGGAGGATGGGTTGGGGGAGGAGGTTGTACACGTTTACTTAGAAATTTTCAACTTAGAAGCAATTGAAATTCTCCCTTTGTCGTGCATAAATTATGTAGGTGGTCAGATAAATGAATATTGTTGTATTCTGGTATATCAAATTCCAGAATAATTGATACAAGGAGGAGGTAGAAGACACGTTCTGAAGTGCATGAATGTACTAGTCCTGTTTTGAATAAGGAAGGCGTGCTTCGACAGTGGAGGGAGCCAATAATTGTACTTACTTATAAGAAGGGTGATAAAACAAATATTAATAATTACAGATGCATATCATTGCTATCAACAGCATTCAGGTTTTTCTCCAACGGTTTTCTCTAAAGTTAAGTCCGTACGTAATCGAATTATTTGGGAAAGTCACAGCGAAATTCGACGTAACGGAATAACTGATCAAATATTTTGAATTCCTCAAGTACGTGAGAGAAACGGAAATACGGTGAGGCAGGACGTCATTTTCAGAGAACTCAACGAGACATGATTCGCTTAGTAGGGCAGTTTTGTAAGCATAATATTCTCATTTATTGTGGTATATTCATTCAAATAACTTAATACTTTTAAACAAACCTATAGTAAAATCCGGTTTGGTAAACACGTGTGTAGCCCATCCCGGTGGCCTTGTGTTCTAAGACGTAGTTTTGCGGCTACTTGATTACTGCGACCGCGGGTCGAATCCCGCTGAGGGCATGAATGTTCCTCTGTTGCATGTGTTGTGTGTCGTGTAGGTAGCGATCTATGCGACGCACTGATCACTCGTTCAGAGGGACCCTGCCGGTTGTGTATCTCTAAGCGTTTGTGATAACCCAGCCTCAACAATGAGGTGGCCTAGGCCCAAGTTGGGCTCTTTCGCCACGGTAAACAAAAGCACTTATCTGATACAGTTCCTGTCCATAACAGTCTGAAACAAGAAGATACTTTATGGGTTTTAAATTTTCTTACAATATGCCGTTAGGAAGGTCCAAGAAAACCAGGGATATTTAAATCGAATATGGCTCGTAACCCTCTGGTCTGTGCTGATGATTTTAATGTACTGTAAGAAAAATACGTACTCCGAAAAAAAAAGACAAGAATGAGATAGAACCAACAAGGTGCGGTTTTCACATCTTGCTTATTTACGATCCTACAAGTTTCGGCTTAAGAAACGTCCTCAAGAAGACGACAAGACCGTTGCATATTAAAAAGAAGTGAAGGATAAAATATGGGTATGATTACAAACGATAAAATCGATGAAGAGTGGGATCGTACATAAATATGTTACGAAAATTGCACCTTGTTGCTTTTACTGTCGAATGTACGGGTGTTTGTGTACACGGTTGCAGTGTGTTGCAAAAACAGAAATTTTGATAGTCGCTAATGAGGAGGTTGTTCTACAGGTAGGTGTAAATACTGATAAAACGGAGTATTCTGAAATGAACGCAGCATAAAACTGCATCGTGAATATAGGCGGCTATTCTTTTTAAAATGTGGCAAAGCTCAGATATTTGGGAACAAGTGTGACAATGAAATTACAATTTACGATACAATTAAGAGTAGACTGAAGTAAGGGAATTGCCACTACCATTTATTCGGCAATATTTTGTCTTTCCGTTTGCTATTCACATGTATCAAGATTAAAATCTACTGAACTACAATCTTTTATGTTATTTTATGTGGGTGTGAAACTTGGTCTTTCACAGTGGGGGAGCAACCTAGTCTGCGATTGTCGAATATAGCGTGCTGAAAGATGCATGGGCATAAATGGGATGAGGTAACAGTGGGCTGGAGGGGGCTGCATTCTGGGGACCATCGTGATCTCTACTTCTCACATAATATCACCCGGCTGATCAGATTAAGAAGAACGAGATGGGCAGGGCATGTGGCATGTATGGGGAAAAGGAAGGATGCATACAGAGTTCTGGTGGGGAAGACCTGAAGGAAACACCCTTAGAAGACCTAGGCGTAGATGGGATGACATTGAAGTAGTTCTTAAGAAATAGGACAAAAACATGAAAAATTGGAGCCAGCTAGTCAAAGAAACAAAAGCCTGGAAAGTTCTGGTGCAGAATACCAAAACCCATGTACCCAGGGTTGTAGTGCCAGAAGAAGAAGAAGAAGGAGAAGAACAAGAAGGAGGAGGAGAAGGAGAAGGAGGAGGAGAAGGAGAAGGAGAAAGGGAAAGGGGAGGAGAAGAAGAAGGAGGAGGAGGAGGTGAAGGAGGGAAGAAGGAGGAGGAGGAGAAAGCGGAGAAGAAGAAGAAGAAGAAGAAGAAGGAAAAGAAGGAGACTGAGAAGAAAAAGGAGGAGGAGGAAAATAAGAAGGAGAAAGAAGAAGAAGAAGAAATAGGACACGGTGGCGTTGATTGGATTGGCCTGGCTCTGGGTAGGAACAGGTGGCGGGCTGTGGTAAATAAAATATATTTCTGCGTTTTCTTTTTTTTTTTTCATGAATAAACATTTTTCCCAGCTGATATCAGTCGTCCGCGCGCCGGGCGAAATGACTGCGGGGACACGGGTTGCCAACCCTCGGATACCAGCCAGAAGCAACACTATTGCATCTGAATGTCAGTGTGATACTATAAAAAGATCAAGATTTTCTGATAGTGTGGTGGATACCAGTCGTATTGGCATGTACAATCGGAAATCATTTGAAGATATTTTCCAAATAATGTTACTATTTGTTTTTTTTAGCCTACACATCTAATGTTCCAGCCACTAGGCACCAGGTATGCATACATTCTTAATGAGCTATGGTTTTATAATTGTGAAATGTCACACAAGTAAACATTCCCATTTTATATCTGTCTTGCTGAACTGCGTTGTAACCTTGTGACATAAATAAGGAATAAATTGCCAACATACAGTTGATCAGTGGCGTACCGAGAGGGGTGTTGAACACCCCCCCCCCCCGAAATTCCGAAGGTCCTCCAAAATCGTGCCAAACTCAACCCGATTGTGAAAACTGTTAAAAATTGCTGAATTTAGGGCGCCAACACTCAAAGATGTTTGGAAAAAAAAGGCAGTAAAGTTCTAAAACTACCTAAGTTCGCAGTTGTTTTGCATTAGCAATGACATATAAATTGGTTGTCTTCATAAATAGTCTTAAAGTACCAAAAATTAAGAAACTTTTACTCTATGAAATTAAATTTGTTGTACCAAATTACAGCTGCCTCCAGAACCCTTGACTAGGGGGTAGAGGGCTACCGCCCCCAGATCTCCGTTCTCTGTCCTCAACTGAATTTGTTGAACCCCCCCCCCGAACAAAATTCCTGGGTAAGCCACAGCAGTTGATGTAATTCTGGAGTGGGGTGTGGGTTTTAGTATCGAATTTTTACTTTTTTTTTTTGTATCCCATAGACTGTAGCTATTCAGTTACAAGTTATAGAACTGGTGGTGGTGTTTACATTGTATATAGGTAAATAATCGCTATTTATTCTGGGAATTACATGAAGACACATAAATACACTGTGCCAGCAAAACTGAGTGCCGTGCGTTGGGTGGTACAAGTGGTGGTATAGTACATATCGGTACCTTTGGGCATTAAGGGGCTAAATTAATGTACATTTGAAATGAGACTGTTTATTTTATGGAATAACTAAATATCGGCTGAGGGATTCAGATATTCCGTGATACCATATCAGAGGAGGTCCCAAAAACTTTGCTGCCAATAGAACGTCATACACGTGCTGTTCTTGTGATAGTCCACTCTGTAGGTGACTTTGCGTAAAGGTTAAGAGGTTATGCTGGTGTCTCATAAGATAAATGATTCAATGTGTGGATTAGCTCTTCTAGTTCGATTCGGGTTTCCGGTATACGAAAGTCCAAGGGCCACGCTGTGTCTGTCCTGCTTCGAGCGTACGCACCAAGACCGGTAGATACGTGGCTTATTCAGTTACTGAAAACAACAGCATTTCTTTTCTGGCAACTTGCCGCGTATAAAACAGCAGTCTAATTCTCACCTAAAAATACTCTAACCTAATTTTTGTAGTGCTGTTTGTTCCTTTGAGCGGGACATCTCAGTGAATGAGTGACTGGCCAAGGACTAGACATTAGCGGTTCAGTTCTAGACAAGGATATTAAATTCTGTCTTTTTCAGCAAGTGCAAGCTGGCTGTGCATCCATTTACCCACCCACCAGTCCTCCTGTACATTCCTCATTGATTTTGATATGAAGATATGAAATTGTTCTTGTAAACGTACTTGCTTTGCAGTCGTACCAAACAGCGTCAGAAAATATTGCCATCGCATTCTGTTAGCTATCCATTACATATGATAAATATCCAAATAGAACTTGTAGATTTTAATGGGATCTGTATTTTTGAGGCGCCTTAAATATTTTTAAGACGATACGTTTTCTAAATAGTTGGTACAGTTTCTGTTTGAATATACTATAATATGTGCATTAAATCTATATTGAACCAGCGATGGCCCAAAATTAAATTCTTCCCGTATTTTTATTGTTAATTATCCAGTCATTTAATTCAGTTGGCACGTGCTGTCATGCAGACGCTGACCATTAAGCTCAGATGGTCAAGAAATTGCCCGTATTAATGGCACTAGAAAGAGTCGAAATAGCGAAGTCGGTGTAGCGAGTGGACTGCGGACTGTACGACTAAGGAGATATGGCTCGATTCCTGGTATGAGCAAGTTAAGTATGTCTTGTCCAAAGAGTCAATACCAGCTCTGCGGTTCAGGCAGCATCATATATAATGGGCACCGGCCATTCTTCCCTTGAATAAAACGGCCGGAACGTGAAACTAGGTACTCACCTCCATTTCATGCCGATGTTAATGCCCGTAGATATACCTCCACATTTCCACATGCCATCATGTGTGTACATGGACAACTTGAATTTTTATGGAACTCCAAGTTTAATTAGGGCAGAGGTGTTCACAAGTTCTTTGCTCTGTGTAGAAGATGAAGAGACAAGCTGAAAAGGAAGCAGTACTTCGAAACGTCATTGGTGGAGTGTAACCGAGTCCCGGTTCCAATCACTTGGATTGGTCGATGAAAGCTTACAATAATAAAGAAAACGTTCGTCTCCCCATACCGCAGATCTCGCCTTCTTTTACGTTAGTTCGCCTTGTTTTGTGGACAAAATGCACACAGAAAGTAAGGCACCGCTCGTTATTTTGAAGAAGTAAGCAGGGAGACTCGTCGTGTGGTTTATGATTCAGGCGGTTCCTCATCTAATTACGCTGTAAGAGCTTTTTTCTGAGAATGGAATTGGAAAAGTTTCTCTTTGTGAATGCAATTTTAAAGAATTACCTTACCGTGAAGTCTTGTGATTTTTCACGTCTTCATCTTTGTTACCGCTGTATCTTTTATTCGCAGTCGTGAAATTACGTATTTCATCTCTGCATCGACCGTATTTAAGACGTATAGGAATGTTATTTACTTCAATTTACGGTATTAAATCAGGGAGGTTGTGATGGTAGGTGTATCGTGAAACACAGATGTTAGGAAAAGAGGCCATTGAATCTCGTTTCTATAGTAAAACCAACTAGATGCAACAGTGTATCTAGTTGGTTTTACTATAGAAATAATATTACGGTGCATGGCCCTGTGAACGTCAAGTAGGCCATTGAATGACATGCGAGGAGGGGATGATTTTATTAAGGCTGATCGGTAAATAAAGTACGAAGAGGTGAACTGCATTGAACTGAAAAATATAAGCTCTAATGCGGCGATTTTCTGAACGCCTTTAATAAACCTTGAGAATGTGTGGAAGTAGGAGATTTGTTGGCCGGTAAAATTAGACATCTAATTCCATGGAGCCAAGTCCTGCTTTGAGAGACTAAGAATTGTATAGCTGGGCAAAATTTCCCCACAAATTTTAGTGATTTGCGAGTGTCATATGTAAAAAAGAAAAAAGAATATCGACATTGCTTCTTATGCTTATAATAAAAGCCAGCGAGATGCACTGTTTCTCAGCTTTATTTTGGTAGACAACGCTACGTGTTTCGGACAGACTTGCTGTCCATCATCAGGAGTCTTAATACTGTATTCACAGAAATAAGTATTTGTCAAACTAGTTAAGTTGACTGTCTGCCAGCGAGGTCGCTATCAGACAGTCAACATAAGTAGTATGACGAATACCAATCGTTGTGAATACAGTATTAAGACTCCTGATGATGGACATTAAGTCTGTCCGAAACATGTAGAGTCGTTTACCAAAGCAAAGTTGAAAAATAATTAACCTTGTTGGCTTTTATTATAAGCATACATCACAATGCACAGTCCTATTAATTTTGATGTTTTGCTGACCGTGCATCTCAATATAATCTTAGTAATTAACCAGCTTAATGTACATATTCTTGTTTTGTAATAAGTTTATTATATGCCTCTACATGTTTCGAGCGCTATGCTCTCATCATCAGAAGGTCTAAATTGTATTATTCAGCGTCTGGTATCTTCACACTCTGTAGGTGGCCGTCCGGTATGCCGGACAGCCACCTACAGATTGTGATGATACCAGATGCTGTATAATACAATTTAGACCTTCTGATGATGAGCACATAGCGCTCGAAACATGTAGAGGTATATAATAAACTTATTATAAAACAAGAATTTGTGCGTTAAGTTGGTTAATTACTAAGATTAGTCCTCTGAATGCCAAAATCGACATTGCATCCGTCAGTGCATGCTCACAAAGAGACATCTTACTATTTTTTCAACATGCTAACAAGTAAGAAGATGAAAAAGAAGGATTCGCTTCGTATTAAGCGAAAGGAATGGAACAAATCAAATTTAGGTGCGTTTCCACAACAAATAACTTAAAATATTTAGCAGAACTCGTCTGGCTTATTTAGAAAAATAAAACGAGCAGGAAAACGGAATGTGTGAGTTCGGTCTGTCGCCTCCTGGTAGCTTCTGTACAGTACTGCAAACTGATGTCAGGGTCTTAGTACGGGCTAGTCAGACTTTCGGCACAGGCAACACAGCATACGCATTTACATTCCGATGCATGCACGCGGCTTAATCGTTGTCTCGCACCTGATGGTCGTTTATCAAAGTCTGTCTCTATCTATCTCTGTCTTTTGCGCCTGAAAGCCTATCGTCTGCTGTGACTTCGTGTTTTTGCGAATTGTGTGCCTTCTGATTCTAAATGCTTCCGAGAGACTGTACTGTTTATACGTGTGCGTGTGTGTGTGTGTGTGTGTCAAAAAGCTACGCTTCTACCAAAGATACGGAATGAATCAATTAAAATGTAAATCTGAATTAAAATGTAAATGAGAATTTGCTGTGTTCCTTATCATTGCTTTTCCCTAGGCTGTGTCTCCCACCCACCATCTCTCTCTTTCCCGCATCTGCATTTTGTTTACGTCACGTACAATCAACAAATTTTGATGTGGGATAACATGTTTTGTGCGCCCCAACATTGCGGTTGTGTAGCCTGTGGTTCTTGTATCGAGAGCGAGCTGCAGGCGTATGAGTGTCTGCGGCAAATGAAATTAAATTCTCCCCAGTCCGTGCGAATTTTTCATATGCTCGTTTATGTATTGTGTGCACAAATTTCGGTATATATGAAAATGTGTAACGGTACCTTGAGCAAAATTCTGGGACAGTACCTTAATTTAGAACGTGAATTTTTCCCGCCATGTCATCTGAAATTCGTTATTTAGTATCATCTGTTTTCCAGCGATGTATGGTCTGAATTGCTGACAACATCGTTAAATATACCACATGTAAAGAAATTAATAAGTAAAATATTTGCAGATACACACGTTTTATTACACATGAGAAGTTTAAGCCTGTACTGGAACAGTCATTTGGAGACTGCGGCTAAGGGGGTATGAGTTTTTTTTTATTGGAAATCAGGATAAATTTCTGACTAACTCAGTACATAGCACAAACACAAGAAATAAACACCATCTACATAGACCTATTGCTAACCTGTCTTCTTTTCAAAAAGGTGCATCCTGCTCTGGGATCAAAATTTTTAACAACATATCACAAAGTATTACAAGCCTTCGGAATGAAACACCACAGTTTAACCTTTTGGCGCCGGAATTATTTTTTTTATTTTAGCACATCCTGTATATAAAATGTGAATAATACAGGAACCAAATGCGTTATAATTATGAAACAAACTGCATTTTGAAGAGAAAAAAACGGAGTATATATACCATATTTAAATATTTAGTACATATATTTGTTGAATAAATATATATAATGGAACTTTAGAGGTTAGCGGTGCGGTACAACCACTATAGTTGACATTAGGCGTCAGAAGGTTAAAGTAGCCCTAAAAATTTTTATGTGCCCACTTCTTTTCCTCTGTGGATGGAATTTTTGCGTGTACAGATGATATGTATTACTGACTTATATGACTGTGTAAATTCTTACGCTGTAATAATTTTATATGTATTGTATGCTTTTGTAATTTTTTGACATGTTCCACGTCCTATGGCCTGGTGACAGCCTCAGGGATCTATGAAATGTACATATTTATGTATGTATGTCATTATGCGATGAAGATTATGTAATCTGAGATCTGGACATCTGGACTATTTGTGTCCTGTTTTTAGGCGCGTTCCTCAAACTGCAAAATGCCACTACTAGATTCATCATATCTATCCGTCAGTCTTTCTGCATGGAACAACTTTACGAATTTTCGTGAAATTTAATATTTGAATATTTTTCGAAAATCTGTCGAAGTTCAAGTTTCATGAAAATCTGACAAGAACAACGGGTACTTTACATAAATACCTATGTAAATTTATGACGATAACTCGGTGAAATCTTCTTGGAAAGAGAAGTGTTTCAGACAAATGTTGTAGAGAAAATCGAAATACACATTTTATGTGTAGCAACTTTTTTTCCGAAAATCGTGCCTTTATGAGATAATGTGGAAAAAAGCTGTAGAACCTGCCAGGCGACAGATGAAGATATAATACGACGCATGCGCATTGCGTGCTGAATAACAAAGACTACAACAAACACGCCCTAAGAATATATATAATATTTATTGCTCTTCCACGGCAACAGGGGTTACGCGAACGAAACAATTTTACTTTTTACATAAAATACCTTTCTTGTAGTGTGTTTACAACTGCTAGGAACTGAAATTAATCTGCTGCTGCCTATCATGAGAGGTGAAGGTGTGAATTTTCATATAACTGACATACAGTAGTGCAAAAAATTAGAATTTTGAAGAGCGAGCTGCAATAAAAATTTCATTCAAATTAATAACAATCGAATCCTCACCTAAGTTAACAATTATTTTAATACTGTGTTTGTAAATCTGCTCATTAACCGCTAAGCTGTAAGAACGGTAGCCGGACTTCAACATAACTGCTGCATGATGTGTATTTTAGTTATGGGACCTATGATCATGAACTGATAGCTCATTTAAATATTATCAGACAGTTATTCTTTTTATGGTGGAGGGAATTCTATTTAAAAGAAAGTTGTGTGTGATATACCATAGTCTGGATTTATTTCCATTTAATAAAACCACATTCAAATTTGATGTGTATTGGACCATACATCATCTTGATAAATGAAGAAAAAATCCAACTAGATGCCACTTATTACTTTATTATGCTTATGTTAGGCTCAACATGTTTCGGGCACCATTATGCCCATCACCAGGAGCTCACGACGATAGCGTTGGTTATCACATAGGCCGTCTGGTTCTCGAGTTGCTGCTGGTTGGGAGTTAAGTGCAGGCAGGATGGAGGAGTGTCCAGACCGAAGGCTGTACAGCCTTCGGTCCGGTCCGGTCCTTAACTTCCAACCATCAGCAACTCGAGAACCAGACGGCCTATGTGGTAACCAACGCTATAGTCGTGAGCTCCTGATGATGGGCATAATGGTGCCCGAAACATTTTGAGCCTAACATAAGCATAATAAAGTAATAAGTGGCATCTAGTTGGATTTTATTCTTCATTTAAAACCACATTCATTTGAAATGAACGCCTTTTACTAAGTTACTGATGGGCTGCTTCAGGCTAGGCAGGTAAGTACTGATACAATTACTCGAACTGTGGTGGTTGTAGTCTAATTTACTGCCGACACAGGAAGTGTGATGTGGATTGAGACATCTCCATGCTGTGTGTGTACGTGTGCGCTTGCCTATGTGTGCGTAGTCATCTGTGTGTTCATGTACATGTCCGTGTTTCTCCCCACATGTTTTGGCCCATTTTACGGATTTCACGTAATATGAACGCTGTCCCATCGGAGGACACACCAGCGCCTTAAGCTTTAGTTTCATACATTCAGTAATAACAACAACAACATGACGGACGTCCAAACATTTGAGGCGCGAGCGGCACTTGCGACACTTATTTTTAGGTCTTCAAGTGATGTATTTTAATAGATTTTGGGAAGATATGCAACTTATTTGAAGGTAATATCGTTTGTGAATTTAAAATGAAACATTGTGACCATGCAGTTTCTTTTAATGTGAAAGTAGTAGGTAGACCACACACACACACACACACATACACATACACACTGTCACACACACACACACACATACTGTCTCACACACACATACACACTGTCACTCACACACACACACACACTGTCACACACACTCACACACACACACATACACACTGTCACTCACACACATACACACTGTCACTCACACACGCACACACACACACACACACTGACACATACACACTGTCACTCACACACACACACACACACA
>Ga0123354_10001169_pt1 | contig 30821 bp, 21 predicted proteins | sample TergutLab28metaG_2_FD_97872 | JGI IMG/M metagenome (GOLD analysis project Ga0123354, IMG submission 97872) | Labiotermes labralis P4 segment gut microbial communities from Petit-Saut dam, French Guiana - Lab288 P4 | ecosystem: Host-associated > Arthropoda: Insects > Digestive system > Gut ... | reverse complement strand
GGCGCCTTGGCTTGCACAAAAAAAAAAATTGATGACAGCTGCGACTCCATGTTGTTGAAATCGCGCGCGTCGCCTGACATGCTTCCTTTCAGCCTCTGTAACAAGACAAGACTTGCAATTAGGCACATGAACAGACCCCTCTTTCCAATGACACTATCGATTCGACATCTGGAAGTAGTTCGGCCTAAGAACTTATCAGCACCCCCTCGTAAATCTATGCTACAGGAAGTAGGACTTGTGTCCTGTCCGGTAAGGCTTGCTGTGTACTGTTTACATAAATTTCAGTTTTCAAAGGTTTACACCACTTCTATATTTGCATATTAATTCCTCATGCAGTTACATGATTAGTCTTTCAATTAACGTTTTCCCTTCTACGTCCGTACTTATCATGTCCAAACTGCAACAGTGTGTATAAACAACATATTAACAAACGAATGCACATAATTCTTTCCGTTTCGTAGTTAAATCAAGGGCACTTTATTATTTCGCGCCATAGTAGAACTCACTCTTTCAAATTACATAATTCACACGAAGTTGACCACTTTGTAATTCTTTGCATGTCACGACACATCTGTATTTAATTCAGAGAAACACTACTCACTGTTTAAGAAAACCGTATTTTGGAAAGCGAGGTCACGTATATACCTAAATAAATACCAACGTTTTCAAGGAACACGGTGCCTCTGTCTTAGGGGTAGAACTAGTTCATCTAATCTGAAGGCAACAATTTACTCCGAATTGTTGGCACACGGCTATCCACCACATGGCGTTACACCCCAGAAGACACCAGATTCTTGTTGTCTCTGTAAGAACAACAGATATCAATGTTCCTTATGAAGCTTTTTGTCTTTATATAAGGGTGAAAGAACCTTACGTGGCTATGGAAACACACTAAAAGAAGGTTTGTATTTTAGGTAATATCATCAAAAAAATTCATGGGAGTGCCCGTGTTAGTTGCGGCTGCAATTTGGTGGAAAAGGGTCAGACATATTCAAATGCCGGATCCGCATTGCGTTTAAACAATACACTGGTAACAATAACACTCTTTCAGAGAAATCCATTAAAAACATTGCGCCCTTCCACCAGCTATTAGTTTTCCAGTACTAAAAATGTGTTAGATAATCACTCATTCAAATCACATATTATTATCATTATTATTTAATTTATTTAATTCGCTAGTGCACCATCACGAACGACTATGCAATATTTTAACAGGGCAATCTCTTATCTTCTACGTGCTGAAGACTGTATAAGTACGTTCTGTCTGAAATGTTAGCAAGGGACACAGTGAAGGAAGACCAAAACACGAGAACGTAATTCCACAACATTGCGTTATTTACATTTCGTATCGCCCAGTTATAGGCGGAATTATTAATAACATTTGTAAAATGTGGAAGTCAGCGCCCTGGGAGAGGGTCCAGCTCTACAACCACTAACGGTGGGACTGGCGAACAAAAGAGTCATGTTTTCAGAACAGCTAGTAGCGCTGTTAAACCAGGTCAGGGAACATTTCGAACAGTGCCACTACTAACCGAGCAGGCCCCTGCGCTCTTTCATTGGTTTCTGTCCATTTTCTGATAGCAAATACGTAACTGGATATTTAATTGTCTCAGACAGACGATCGGAGTGGGAGCACATTCCTAAACGAATTCCGTTACGGAAGATGTTACAAAATATATCAGTTTTAATCCATAAGCATACAATGTTAAACCATTCAATCCATAATATCACAGTACACGACCTATGGATTTTTTATGCTTGCGTATATTAAATTAATCTTACCAATATATATATATATATATATATAATTATTGAAAACAGTGACAGTTCTTCAGAAGACACTGAAATTTATAGTGTTTTCGTATTGAGCTCTTTAAGGCACAAAATTGCATTCACCTACTGTCCATCTCCGTTCCCAGGGTTCAAGTCCAGAGCCTCAAGGCTGAAATTTGGGGAAGTATTTGTGTGTGTGTGTGTGTGTTTCTAGTCTTAGAATTGTCACTGAAAATTATGACTTATAGAAACCTCTATCAAGAAACACAGATACCAGTTCTGAATGTGGAAAACTGCTGTGAATGTTCTGCTTTCGATTCCACATATATAGCGACAATTATGCGAAGGCACGACCGTAAATGATATATATTCGTCACAAAAGTCACGTTCATTATTGTTATGCCGTTCCAGATGATTAAAACCCTGGAAGAATCCTTTGATGTGTGTTATAAACTTGCGTCTCGTAAACGGTGAGACTGGGACAAATATAGGGGAGAAGAAAATTAGGTTTTTCCTATAAAGCGTTTCCAGTACTATTTAGAATGCTGAAAATTTCTACGCGAAATTTTTTCTCTCATGACCTTAAGTCAGAAGTTCAAATATAAGAAATCGGTGTTAATTTTCAGTTGTCACTGTGAACGCCATGAAGGGAAAGTGAAAATCTATTTCCACTTATTCTTAACCTCGGCCTTAGACGGAGATGAGCGTTCAGCTTCATGCCTGCGGTTGCTTTAACCCGACGTAAGGTGGAGGGGGTTTTCGTAGAGTAGGTCCCGATGATTTGCAGAAAATAATTTTTGAACTGTGCCGGATAAACAGACGAAATTTCTCTGTTTTCCAACTCGCAGTCTAGTCATTATTGTACCTATTAAATTATTCCTGATACTACGAGACCAAAATCAGTTAGCTTTCTGTGAAAATTAAAGTAACAAGTGTTTTCATTTTTAGTGCTGAAAAGAGTGTAAGCCCGGAAACGGGACTAAATTAAATACGTTTATCCTCTTGGTTCACAAAATTATAACGAAATTCGGATGCCCTAAAATACGTTACACTTCAAAATTGTGAAACAAGGTAAAAGTAAAGTCCTTGTGTCTAAGGGTCACGCTATGGACATATATGAATGGGTGAAGGTAGAGCTCCATGAACTTGTCTACGTCGATCGTAGATGAAAGTATGTAAGTAGCTTCACTATCCGGCTGCTTAACCACCAGCGAAATAAACTTCAATATATAAAGGTAAAGCCGTCCCATTACAGGCCTGGACAGGCTCAGAGGGTTCCAGGCTCTCAGATTTCGTGACAACGGCACAGGATGGTGGTAAGGTTGTCAGCCTTATGCACCGGCCACTTTTACCCCCAGAAAATACTCCTGGTACTCATTTCTGTTAGAGGCTGAGTCGACCCCAGGGCCATAGTGCGATCGGGAGGATTTTCTGTCAATGAAAAATCCACTGACACCAGCTGGGATCGAACCAGCGACCTTCTGATTTGTAGCACAGCACCCTAACCACTGTGCTACTGCGGTCCCCAAACCTCAATGTATAACAATATTAAAACCACATAATACTCATACAGTTGCGTCAGTTCGAATTAAAGTAATTGTGTTAACGCGGCGTTAATTTTGGCATGCAATTAAAATTTTTGCCATAATTTCGTATTTTAAGAACATTCCAAATAGCATTTAATGGTAGGTTGAGTGGCAGAAGAATGAGCAATCGCTGACAGATAACAAGGAGCTGGACCGTGCAGTCATCGTCATCATCATAAACATCAAGGTTTGGACCCTTTGATCCGTTCCGTCTCCAGAGTTACAGCTGCTTGAGCCAACGCTTCTTCGGTCTTCCAATTGTTCTCCTTCCTTGTGGTCTGTAATGGTATGATTTCAAAGGGATTCGGGTTTGTGGCATTCTATGCAAGTGTGAAAGCCAGTTCCGCCTGTATTCATCTATCTTGTCTAGTATGCCTGTAATCCGTAGTTCGCGGCGTATGTTGTCATGTATGTAGTAATTTGTTTTGTGGTCATAAAACGCGTAGCCTGCCAGAGGTCTCAATAACTTCATTTCTGCCCCTTCAGTTCTTTGTCTTTGTAAGGTTGTTAGAGTTCAATTTTCTGACCCATATAAAAATGTAGGTAAAACTAGCTTGTTTTATAATTTCAAAATAATTTCCGTTCTCACTTTCTTAAAAATATTTCTCTTAATAGTATCTATTAATTGTAAAAATTTTGCTCATTTAAATTCTAAATCATTGAAAAATTGGTAAGATATACTGCAACCTAGATAAGTAAACTGGCCAACTTGTTCTAGTGCTTCATCGTTTATAATGATTTTTGTTCTTAGGTGATCCGTTCCAACGAAACCAAATACGTTCGTCTTTTTTGTAGCAATTTCCAAATTATATACTTTAGATATGTTATATAATAAATAGACTACCTTTTGTAAGTTGTCTTCTGTGTCAGAAATAATAAACTGGTCATCTGCAAATAACAGTGTGTTGAAAATTAACTCTTTAAATTTTTACTAGTTTTTATTTTCTCTAGCCAAATCCTAATAACTTCGTCCAAATATAAATTGAATAAAACAGGTGGTAGTGGGCATCCTTGTCTCACCCCTTGGGTAATAGCTCTAGAATCTTCAGATATTTCATTACCTGCATTGACTCTTACAATGCTTTCCATATATATTTTCTGAATTATTGTAATTAGATGAGTTGGAATTCCTTTAATTAACATAATAGTCCATAATTTGTCTCTGTCCACAGAGACAATGGCTTTTTTAAAATCAATGAAAGCAATATACGTGGGGATGTTAAATTCTCTTTTTTTTTTTCAATTATTTGTGAAGCTGAGAATAAGCAGTCCACGCAGGATCTGCGTTTCCTAAATCCGTTCTGCTCTTCTAATAGTAGGACCTTTGCAATTGCTGTTAATCTCTTTGCAATTTTTGAATAGATTTTATATCCAATATTTAATAAACTAATATCTCTATAATTATCTGGGTTATTTCTGTCTCCTTTTTCGTGTATTGCTATAACAATGGCTGTCCTCCATTCTTCAGGAATGTCTCCGTAAATCCAGCAAACATTTAGGAAATTAAAAGATTTATGTAAAAAACTTTAAGGTGCGTGTTTGTACAATTTATTATTAATCCCTTCTGATCCTGGAGATTTTGTGGCGTTTGATGATTTTATACTTGTTTCCAATTCTTCCATTGTAATTAAATCAACACAATTTTCTGTTAATTTTGCACGTTTCCCTTCTGTGGTGTTATCATTAAATTGTTTAGTCCAAAGTTTTTGATAGTAATCTAGCCATGTGTTCAACTATTGGTTTAAGTCGCAAATTATCTTTTTCAGTTCTTTTTAAATTTCTAATAATTTTATATGCATTTATCTGGCGTCCATGTAAATCATGCTCAATTCTCAATACAAATGTTTCCCAACATTGCCTTTTAATTTTTCCTGTTTCTCTTTTCACAATTGCCACTAACCATTTGTATTCTAGTTTGTCAGATTCAGAACGTGTTGTTAGATACCATAAATAAACCTTCTTCTTGTTTTCAATCAAGTTTTTAATATCCTCATTCCATAAAATTAAACGCCTTTTGTGTCTTCTCTTTTTTCTTTTGCCTAGAGCTTCATTCGCTGCTTGTTGCAGTGTGTTCTTTAAAGTTTGCCATTCTACATCAATAGTAAGGCTGCATGGTGAGTGCATCAGATTTTGTTCTAATCTCCTCTGATAAAGTAATTTTATACTTGAGTCCTCCAACAAATGTACCCTAAAAATTTCTTCTTGCCGTAGAAATCTTTTAGTAAATATATACCATTTTTGAGGTAAACTAATTTTGGAAATTAATAAGTAATGGTCTGTTGTAACATCGTATCAACTAAAAACTTTAGTGTCATTTACTAAAGGTGAGACTTTCTTGTTTGTTAGAATGAAATCTATAATGGATCTGTAACCTCGGGCACTCCACGTCATTTTATGCGTCTCTTTATGTCTGAAAAATGTGTTCGTTATTTTTAATTCGTTTATTAATGCAAATTCTTTTAGTTTTTTTCAATTACTGTTAGTAGTAATTTCACCATTTGTACCCAAAATTCCGTCAATAGGAATATTTCCAATTCCTTCATTATAATCTCCAGCAACGACAATGTAATCATTTATACTTATTTTGTCTATCTGATCTTGGAGGGTTTAATAGAATTCTTCTCTTTGTTCTGGTTTCCCTTCTTTGGGGACATACACAGCTAGTAATGTTAAATATCCTCTTTGCAATTTGTATCATAATTGTAGAATTCTTTCATTTACAAATATATAACTATGTATTCTCTTTTTAAATTTGGCTTTAATCATTATTGCTATACCTGCGGCTGCTCTTTTATTCGTTGGCACACCACTGTGCAATAAAATATAGTCGTCCAAATCTTGCGAAACCTTTCATTTCTTTTTTGTTTCTGGTATCACTGCTATATCTATATTTGCTTTTTTTAATTCTTCCTGCACGAGTTTCTCTTTGCCATATAAACCTCTGACATTCAAAACGCCTATTTTCATTAAACCTGGTTTCGTTGTCCTCTTTCTTGCTTTAGTTGTCGTTTGTGAATCAGTTCTGTGCTTCCTCTGGAGATTCTGAGTTGGGTAGGGTGTCCACAGGATGGATAACCAGTCCCTCGCCGAGTAAGGTTGGTGGTAGCTAACCTCAGGGCCTCCAAACATGCCCGTTTTCTGTAGGGGTTGTGCACCCTTAGCCGAAGGTCTCGGTTTTGAGGCGAAGAGGACTCGCCTTCGTCCACCCTTCTCTGCTACAACTAACGTTTCATTGCCCAGGGATCACGATGGAGGACGTGAGGAAGTCGGATTTGCTGACAGAGCTGACCGATATCTTGTCAGACGGTGTTTCCCAAAATTTGTGGCTATTATCTGTCGGCATCGATAATAACCCTTGGGGCCAGTACCAGCCTTGGACGGCGCAGTAAACAACCCCATTCTATAATACAGCGTAAGAACGTTGCGAAATTGTGTACAGGGCCTCGGAGTGGCACTTGGAATGTTAGGACTCTGTATGAGAACACAAAGGAAAATATTTGTGTCTGAAAAACTATATAAGCTGCGTATGGAAGACATACTTAAACAGACTGTCTAGTATTATGCCTATTACCACAATGAAGACGTGTTTTGGACTTGCAGTTCAGAAGGAACGCTTCTCTGGGTCTCTGCATTCCTTGTGATGTATGTTATGTGTATTCATGAAATCCGCCTGCGTATTTAACGCTAATTTCAACATTTTAACCGGGCGCTCTCCATATCAAAAGAAAAAAATAGAATACAAAAATAACCCTTTCATCCATGACTCATTTCGGCGACAGCTTGCCACAGCGAAGGCCGTGAGTTCGAATTGCTGTGGTGGCATCTCGAATCACTCATAAGGGAGCGTGACACCGTTTGGCACGTTGTTGCATGTTCTCTTGTTGCAGTAAATTAAAAAATCCACACACAATGGGAAGGGCATTGGAGCGACCCACATAGCCGTGACATTAGTTCATACACTCTTCTGTAGATGGCATTACAGGCCCACGGCTTATACGCCATCTGTTGGCAGAATTGAAATTACGTGTCTTTTTTTTGCATCCACGAGGCGAAATTTTGGCATTTGTTAGCATTGTAAATCTGGAATTTCTGCAAAGTAGGTAATAAGGAACAAATAGTGGACCGTATTCTACAAGCGAAGTGAAGTAAGCAGTGTGTCGATAGCGTGGAAAGTAACATTATGAAATACTGCACAGACAGTTTCCGCAACGTTCCAGAAGTAGCAGCAGCTTTCCGATATCCTAAACGTTTCATGTGGACACACCTTCATAAGATAAGACGGCATTAACGGAAAACTGTTATTTACGTATATTTTCATAATAAAAGTATACCTGAACGTCTACAGTTTCGTCATTAACCCTTTAAACGCCGATTTAAATCCTATCTGCCAATTTCTAGCATTGTTAGGAGCTCACCCTATTCTCCTCGTTAGCAGGATAAGGGTTAAAAAGAACACGCAGGCATAGTTTGTCACTAAACGAAAGTCTCCACTTCCAACTTCGTCGAATGTGTGAATAAATAAACTCAAACTCTGAATTTTGGTACTATAAATATTAATTTTCAACCTTAAAACCTTAACCCCAATCACTAAAATGAAATGTCAAGAAACCTGAAAGTGTAATGGGTCTTCGCTGTAGACCTCCAAGCACAGACTCTGCGAGCGTGAAAATAAAATGCAGCTTCTAAGCACTGTGGTGCTACAAATCTTTACATCATATTCTAAAATTTCTGGTATTGAAGTTAAATTTCAAGGAATTGGTAGCGTAGAGTTTCTGTGACTAAAATAAAATCTCAAATGCTTGATTATGTGTGGACATATAAAATGGTATATCGGTGCCGCAAATATTGGTTCGTACGCTCGAGTATAAGTTCGTCAGTCCACTGAAATGTTAAAATATCTCCTAGCGTAAAATGTGACAAATCAAGCCTGAAATGGTAAAAAGAAACATTAAAACTTTAAGTTTCTTTCACTAAAATGAAACTTCAAAGCTAATCTCCATGATTATATGTTATAAAATGCAACATTAGAAACTTTAACCACAGAGCTATAAATATTTATTTTCAACATCAAACTCAAAGGTTTGTTGCTACAATGAAATGTCGAGAAAAGTGAGATCATAACATTCCGTTCAGTAACATTCAACCTCCAAGTCTAACTACAATGAATATGTACGAATTCAATTTAGCGTACTATAAATACTTATCTATTACTTCAAACGCAAATTTCTATTACCTAGAAATAAGCGCCAAGAAGTCCGAAACACATAGTACAACCTCAGCGCTCATTCTTAGTATGTACGAAGTGGATAGAATACAAATTTATGCCTTGATATCACTACGGTATTTACACCAACCTCAAAATCGAAATCGTTTCAGGTGTATTCTACCTGTTAACTAACGTTAAACTGCAATGTTTGGCGTAAAATGCGAGATTAGTTCCTAAAAGCAATGTTTTACAGCATTTGGATATTGAAATGTGAGCCATGTCGTTGAGTTCAAAGGCCAAGGACTGTATGGGACTCTTTCAACATTGAAGATGAAGGCAGCCCTTGAAACGTTGTGGAAGCACCGACACCGACACCGACACAGCGTTACATCTCAGTTCAACTGTATCCGTAGATAAAAGGTATCCTCCGTAACATACAATGCTCGTGATATTGTAATGCATCTCTGACACCGTGAATTGACTTCTCCACCAGCTTGACATCTGTGGGTTACGGTCGGCCACAGAACATAGATCAGGTAGTATTCGATGGTAGTGTCGAAATATCTCTGATCCAGATTTCATTTAGTGGCGGTTGTATCGGTTAGATATTGTGGTAAAATAATGATTATTGGTGACCCAACGGCTTTTAAGTCATGGCTAATAACAGTATTGGAACCTTTGTAAGTAGGCCAGATATATTTTAGTCTTAAGGACTTATAACATCAGTGCTGTTAATTGAAAAACTTTAGGTCACAAATAAGAATGTGGTTTCTTTTGGTTCTAAAATGAGCCATCCCCGTTGTGTATGTATAAACAATAGGTGTAGGTATCAGCCAATAACACAACAATATATAAAAAGATGTTTAATAAAGGATGATAGTAAGTACATGTTTCGGCCTATTGCGGCCATCATTAGGTTTTCATTTCGGACGAAAACCTGATGATGGCCCCAATAGGCCGAAACATGTAGTTATTATCATCCTTTATTAAACATCTTTTTAAATATTGTTGTGTTATTGACTGATACCTCCACCAATTGTTTCTTTTGGTTATTTCGTTAGGCATAATTTTTTTATTGGTGCAATTGATGGTGAGTGTTATTCCTTTTGAGATGATGGAACGGAAATAAATTTGAAACTGATATTTTTCTACTTCCGTGATTGATGTGTCTGTCCTCACAACAGAGCATTCCACATGTTACTGCAGAGTACTGTTTGCAATATATGTTTTCATTTAATAGTCAACTTGCTGTCCAAGAAATTTAATTGTTCCCACCTCTTCAGTTGTTTCATAATGTCCAACATCGTGGTGAACACAAGATTTATTGAGAACTCCGTTTTTCTGGGATATTGTGTTCTGTTACTGCATGTTTCAACATGCTGTGACATTGTGCTTCATTCCAGAAGAAGGGAGTTCTTAACTGCACCGTTTTGCCAGCCAGCGAACTTGTAAAGATTTTGTTGTTGGGACAAAATTTCAAGAAATTGTTTCTGCATAATTTAATTTTAGTTCATTGGTTTTGGCCATATTTTGAAGCCAGGGAATACACTGTTCAGGCAATTTTGAAAGTAGTTAATTTCTCGATGAAAGCATTCTCATGTTTTGGATTGGGAGTGAATGTATATGGAGGGCCCATGTATTAAAATTTCAGGGAGTCATTATTTTATAATGCTCCAGTTTGAGTGTATGCTTTAATTTGATAAGGGTGCGTTTTTGGCACTACTTGTTTTCTGTCATGAAGACATGATTTAAACATTTTTTTTTTATTGAGAATTACATTTGCAATCCAAGTTATTCATCTGCTAGAATGTTGTATTGTTTTAATAAATTACTTTCTTCCATATATTTTCAAATTGGCCTCCATTTGGATATGGAGGTTTTTTTTAGCCTTTCATATGTATGTTTCAAAGCTCCCACTGTCATTGACTGATTACTGCAGCACTGATATAATCTGTGTAACTTGTCAGTAATTTAGTTAGTATTTCATCATAACTACATGAATTTCTCAATTGGAGAGTCTTTGTTGTTTTTTTAATGTCATTGTTTTCTGGGATATGGTATTATGTCAATTGGTAAATAGTTACCAGTGTGTAGGAGGAATTGCTGCCTCCATCTTCATGGTCTGTACATTCCGGGCTGCTGTTAGACCACAAGTATTTCATCTAGAGGCATGTTTAGAAGTATGTTAAACTTGAAATCAGTACCATGGTTGAAAAATACTAATTCCCAGTTTTCCATAAATGAGTTTTCTGTTCATTAGCCATGTCTTCATATATTAGTTTAGTTTGTTTCCTGTAATTATGGTAAATGAGAATTGGTTCAAGGTTTGTATAATTGGGGTTATTCATCATGATCAAATAACCCTTTGAACACCAGCCACCCCCTTTCAATATTATGTTTCATGGAACTTCTTTTTGACCATTATCACGTTCAGTAATGGCGTGATTTTAATTTTGTATGGGGAGAGCGGCTTGCAGATTTTAATTGTTATATAAAATGTGTGTGAAAACGTTGCGTATTTCATAACCAGTGACCACTGAAGTATATTGCCATATTTGTTTTATATCCAACCTTACCTAACAACATGATCCAGTGTGTGGCACTCCTGCTTCATATTTTGTATGTCTGAGGTTAAAATCTTGACCCAGAGATCAGCTGTCATGTCTTAGGTTTTATGGTTTTTCTAGTTTGTCCAGTCAGTTTTTGTGACAGTAATTCATGTTAGTTTACCATTCCTTCCTTCTGAATACTTTCTGATTTACCATTCACCAGTTTTCCTGCCATTCTTCCATATAATCAGAGCTGTTAACAGTTGCATTTAAAAACCCTTTAAGCAGTACATAAGATATTTGTGTATGTTGAATGATTTTTCAAGATATGGGTGTTGCACCTGGTTCTGTATAGATTGTGATGAGCCTTGTACATCACACTATTTTAACTGACCCATGAAAGCACAGTATAACACCTCATTTATTTGCTGTGTACTTAATACTACTGTACTAGCTAAATAGAATTATAAAAACTTAGCATAAGAGATGATGGATGTATCCTATACACACTGTTGTCAAAAGGATGAAATAAATTGAAATTGAAATGCAGTAAATAGAGAAGATTGTTTAAATTTTTAAGTTCATTTTATGTCTGAGTTGTTGATGTAACCAAAATTCATATATAGCCATAAAAACTTGACTTAGATCCTATCCTGAGCTAATTTAGTATGGTGTACTTCATTCTTATAACATTTCTTTGTCATTTCTAGCCCGGGTTTATTTTCCTCTGCACACTCTCCTTGTGTATGTGCACAGTTTTGGGGTTTCAAGTGTTTTCATGGTTGCCCCTGTAAGGTTTTCTGTCGTATTGTAGCCATTTTCATGATCTGCAGTTCCCATTTGTCCACGTGGGGTTTAGTCTCCTCTTTCACATCCTGGGCTCTAATGGGCCACTTCTGTCTTCTGTAACATGTTCTATCCCCCTACTTATACACCCAAATCAATGGAGGCATTGTTTTTTTTTTTAAATATTGATAACTTACCAGGCTTTTTGGTGTCTTGTCAACGATGTAAACGGGTATCATGTAATTCTTTTGCTAACTTAATGTTGAGTTTCTGCTACAGATGTCATTGTTGTAGGTGCAACGCAGATCCACTTCTCTTAGCTGACTATTTGTTTGCTTCAGTGAGCAGGGAAAAACCTTTGGCAGAGTTGCAGACAAGCTTATTGGAAGAACTGGATGTGTTCCTTCATAATGGTATGTTCACATTTATTATGATTCTGTGAGAAATTTTTAGGTACATTTGCAAATTGCAAAAGGTGACTGTCGGCGTTGTCATGTCTGTCTGTACATCTGTCCGTCCACATGGAACAACTTGGCTCCAAATATATACATTTTCATGAAATGTGATATTTGAATATTCTTCAAAAACCTGGTGATTAAAATCTGACAGGAATAATGGGCACTTCACATGAAGGTCTATTTACATTTATGATAATATATGGCCAATTTCTTTTTAGAATGAGAAATGTTTCTGACAGAGTTTTAGGGACAATCAAAACACCCATTTTATATTCAGTAACTTTTTTCTGAAAATCATGCCATTTAGGAGATAATGTGGAAAAATACTGTAGAGCCAGACAGGGCCACAGATGACTATATAATATGGGGCATGCACTTTGCATGCTGGTTAACTAAGGCTACAGACACACACTCAGAATATGTAATACTTACTGTTTTTCCATGGCAATATTGGTTTTGCCAACATGCTAAAATGTTTCATTGACACGCACATTGCCAGTGTTTTGAATAAAGTGCATTTAATGCTGACTGTGACTTCCACTTGATTCCTTTTTTATTTTATTTTGTTTTATTTTTTCAATTGTTTCTGTTTGGTTGGGTCATGGGTTTCATTAATGCAGTAACAATGTCTTCCTCTTATTCAAAATAAAGGTGTAAAGTCCTTAGGATCCATTTGGTACAAGAATGTAAGCTGAGAGATTCGATACACTACTGTTTATGCAAATTGATAGAATCATGAGGGAAATGGGTGAATAACCTGATACCTCTTAGATGTCTTGCAGCAGAAAATTTATTTTAATAATCTGACTTTGTTCACTGTTTTGGTGTATGAAGGTAAAAATGAAGTTTTTCCTGTGCTCATCATGAAATGTGGTGGATAATACAACAAGACCCTACTGTATATATAATTGACCTTCACCTGAGACAAATTCTGTATCAGACTAGTGAAAGATGATGTAGAGAACAGTGTAAGAAAATAGACTGTACTATACACTAAATAATTCAGACTGCCCCTTCATCTTGAGTCAAGAAGATGTATATAAATGTATCAGTGTAAGTGTTCTAACATCAGTGGTGGGAATGATGACATAAATTATTGGAATATTACTGAATCATTTTTAAACAGTTGTGCTTCCTTCATTTTAATAATAATGCCATGACACTGCTGGGCAGGTACAAAAGGCTTCATAAGATTAGACCTGTAATTGAACTGCTACACTGCTGCATACTGTCATGCTCAAGCATAGGTGAACATTTTGCATGCAGTGTGCACAATATAAGCCTTATACATTGGGTACAGTGTCTTTGTCCTATGCTATGTGTCAGGTTTTATGTGTAATTTTTAAATATCTACCTGTTCAGAGAGAGATCCTGCCTCTTAACTTCTCACTGAACCAGATCTTGGGGTGAGAGTTGTGTTAAAAATAATTTTTTGTCAATAAATATCGGCCATCTTGTTTATTTTGATATTTACTATGTCTTTGTTCATTCATTGACACATGAGCATTGAATTTACCATTAAGCATCAGCCTAGTGGTCACAAGCTGTATATGGAGAATGGCTTAAAGTGGTCAGTGACCAAACTTTATTACAAAATACATGTTTTTTATGGAAGAGCCCAAAAACCCATGTGTGCATACAACACTGACATGCAGATTTTAATAATTAATCCTGATCTTAACTGCTGGATTTTATCCATTAAAGTTAAATCCTGTGCATAGTTCTTCAATTTTTAAACTGCTAGCAAAACATGGAGCTTTTGGCAATGAAAGAATCATTGTTATTTTATTTATTTGAAGTTTATTTAGTGACACAGTATCTTAAATTGCATAGTGCCAGCTGATAAGGTGATTAATGAAGAATGAGTTGGAGAATATGTGAAAGTAAGCAGTAATGTTCTAATTAGAGGCATATCTTGGTATTTGCATGGAAGGAGTAACTAAAACCACGAAGTCCTCTGGATAGTCTGTATCTGGGCTGAGATTTGAATCTGGGGCCTCAAAATACAAAATGGGAATGTTAGTCAGTCATGAAGTTTGGTGAAAATGATGTTAATGGCAGTCATAACATAAGATCAGTTGCAAGGGACACGTGGTTCAGAATTACTTGACTAAGAGTAAAATGACAGAATTAAACCCACAACTTTGTATTTGACTGAATTAAATTATTTAAGTGTGTCTCATTCTTCTATGAAAGATTATCAAGGGGCTTGGGGAACTCTGTGACCAGAGAAAACAAAAACTAGCTATCATATTTGATGTACCAAAGAAATGAGATGTATGGGGCAGTGGATGCATAATTCCGTGTATTCATAATTCTTTTTACTATATGGAGGTGAGTGGTCAGTTTTATGCCCAATTCTCCTCGCCTGTGGGAAAGACTCTCCCAGTACCCAACTGGTTGGGCTGCATTTCTAGTCATGTTGCCATAATGAAGAAGTACTTTTCATGTGGGAAATGGAGCACCAACTGTTCAGCCTGTAGCCTAGTCACTGCATGTACTGAGCTGCACAGTTTACTTTTTGAATCAGCTATGAGTCAAAATAATGAATGTCACAATTTATTAAAGATACAAGAAAAAGTGGCTGATTCTTTTATTAGCCTTACATAACCCACTATAATCTAATCAATGCTGAAATGAAAGTATAACACTGAACATTTGTTGTCTAATAATAATATGAGAATAACATGTTAATGAAACAGAAATGGCGAAAAATCACTACCACTTAAGTTCTTGATAAATACAGATGGAAGTCAAGTATTCAGTTGCATACACACTTATCATCCTCTCGAATGTTGATTTCTTCAACTGTAAATGAACATTTGACTCCAGTAATGTGTGCCAGACAACCAGAAACTTCCAAGTTTGAACCCAAAACATTTTAACATTAACAGCAACAACAACAGTAACAGCAGCCAGAACAATAATAAGAGGAATAGTAATAATCCACAATAATGTAATGATAACATTTAAAACAATTTGAAAAAACTTCCAGAAGATGTCTTCTTATTAAAGTTGAACTGAAATCCATCATTGGGTTTTCCCTTCTCAGCTACATCATTGACATTGCCTCTTCCAATGTTTAATGCACCAAAATTGAAAGTGAAACCTGTAACATAATGCAAGTACTTCGGAGAAAAGAGGATGGTATGTATTACATTTTATGACTGGGTCTTGGTACCCATGGCATGAGATAGACAAACAGTTATGAAACAAATTCATCCCAATGCTGCAATAGAGATGCCTAATTCTGCTGTTATGGCGACCCATAACACATCACCTCTGATTTAAATGTCCCTGTGTGGACACAAAACACATACATTACCCATTTTATGCAATAAAAGTGCTTAAATATGTTCATGAGTCAGATTACAGCAACAAAAGGGGGAATATTTTGAGGCCACATATTACAGATGACCATAAGTGTGTAACTGGGAACTAGCTGTCGATGACCAAGTGAAATAAAGGGACCTGTACAATAATTTACAACATCTTAAGGCCATGCGGATGTTTGCAAAGGAATTCGGTAAAACTTCCTCAGACCCACTTGGGGTTCTGGCAGGTATGTAGATGATGACCCAGACTGGAATTCCAGGTATTCAATTCCCTGATTAAGAAAACAGATGTTTCTCGAAAAATTTTTTTTTTTAAAGAAGGCATCACGAAGTGCTCTAATGAAATAAATAACAAATTGATCAGTACATGTCAGCACAACAAATATTTATTGGAGTATATAGGCTACATGTTTCGACCTATTAACAGGTCATCATCAGGCCTCTAGCAGAATAAGTATCAGGTGCTGTCTAGATATTGGGATCCCAATATTTTTACAGTCGTGAACGTACATAAAATTTGATACTAGACAAAATATGAAAAAATAGACAGGACATTTCATGTTTCACATTTTATCTAGTATCAAATTTTATGTACGTTCACAGCTGTAAAAATATTGGGATCCTAATGTCTAGACAGCACCTGAGACTTATTCTGCTAGAGGCCTGATGATGACCTGTTAACAGGTCGAAACACGTACCCTATATACTCCAATAAATATTTGTTGTGCTGACGTGTACTAATCAATTTGTTATTTATTGGTTTATTTACCATTTTACCCCTTGCTGTGGCTGACAGCCTGAGAAGGTTTTATTGAATCCACTTGCCACGAAGACTTTAGATTATATATTTGCAAAGGAAGCTTGTCAGAAGAACTGAGTGGGTTAAATGTGTAACACAGCAGCCTATTGCAACAGGTACTGATGAATTTGGCAGAGCAACTTTCTGTCATTTTATTTGTTGTAAAGCAGTTACAAAATCCTGAATGATAGAATAATTGCAGATACAATGATGTGTAATATAATTGCATTCAGATGAGTTCCATACTGTTGCCATATTTCTAATTTTTAACATGTTAGAAGCATAATTATCTCCATGATAAGTTGGCACATCTGCCATGAAAGGTATGTTTATTATTGCCGTAAAACAAAGCTGAATATACCAGATGACATACGGCTGCCATTTTTTAAAATTTTTGTACAGAAGAATTCCATATGATTCACACAAGACCAGACAGGTGCCAAACTGTCAGATATTCTCGATTATCAGAGGGTACCTATACTAACATAAATTTGTAAAGTAATCTTTTGTTACTGCTCCATTCCTAGGACTGTACAACTAATGAGAGGAGTGTTCCACTTGGGTATCTCCTTCATCTTTCATCTACCAGTGCAGAGTCATCAGGATCATATTCTGTGTGTTCTGGAGCTTTAGAACTGAAGACGTTGATGGACTGTGAGACAAGGTGTCAGGAGATACCACAGACATTCTTGGAGGCCTTTTCGAACAAGTCCTTGAGATCAGCCCATTTCATTGATGATGTCTTTTTCTGGTATAAAGTAAAATTCCCAGTATTGGGACTAGTGTTCTCAAGTTCTTGATTGTCTGGATTTCTAAATTATCAGATATTAGATCAAAGGAATTTTGCTGTATGTTGTGAAATGTCATAATATTACGTATGGGTTCAACAGTGGCGTATTACTCGAAATTACCAGGTATTTGGACCACTAACTGAGATCAGCAGTTTATAATGAACCGAAATGAGTATAGGTCTACCCAATTTTTAATACTGATCTTAATAGATTGATTCCAAATTTTCTGTTCTGTGTGATTATTTGAGGCTTCCACAGCATTGGTGTAGAGGATTCTTTGCTTCTTGGGTGTTATACAGTATAGCATGGTTAACTGGTTCTAACTCTTTGATGGACAGTGATGCTGTCATCTTCAGTTGTTTGTTCTAGGACTCAACTACTCTTGAAGATAAGGCACTGTGGTCCATTGAAGCACTGGGATCTGTTCTCTGCTACACAGTGAAACATCACAAAAGACCAGAACCTCAGTGTTCTGTTCTGTTCAAAATATAAGACAATGGACAATAGTTAAAAAATTCAGTAATCCAAAGTGAGGTACATATTTAAGAAAAAAAATACCATGCCATAAAAATGTCATGGCCTTGCATTAAGAGTCATTTCAACTTTGAAGTTTGCATAGCTGTCTTATTGCTAATACTAATAGTAGTAAAAAAGTCAGAAGGTGAGTTGGTTTCTAATGACAAGACATTCATGCAGAGTTTGTTGATAGCATATCATTCATTACAAAACTTGTTATGATAGACACACAGACATAACATGTAGTTCCATAAGCATTTACTTTCTTTTATAAACTGTTTTTATTTTATGGACTTCAGGCAAAAGATTCATAAAAGGAATATTAAAAGTTAGCAGATCTCTGGTTACATAGTACAGAAAGTATGATGTGCTTACCAGTTTTGCTCTGTTGGTTGCTAGGTGCTCCAAACAAGTCATTATTTGTTGTAGGGATGGTGGGTGATATGACAAATGGAGGGGATTTCAAAGCAAGTGTTCCGTCAGGACTGGTCATCAAGTAGTCTCCTTGTGGCGATAAAGGAGAGCATCTGCCTTCAGGACTTGTACTGAAGTGATAACCCTCTTGACACTGGCCCACTTCTGATGATTGATCAATCACTGCAAAGGAACATGAACTCATTTTTTTCGATACACTACCAAGAAGTACACATATGAAATTACATCTATCCTATCTGTATTACTGGTCTGTTTGTTATGTCCTTTAAATCTTCGGTTTTCTGGTGTGAAATTTTGTTAGTACATTACAGTATGAGAGCAGACCATTTAGCTTTAGTCCATCCTACTAAGTGTAATGCTGCAAAGAACTAATACAATACTGTAGGCCAGGTTGATGTATATGGGAGTTGCATAAATACTTTATGAGTCCCAGTAGTTTTAGTCATTTAAGTGGCTACAGGCTGCATAACTGGAATCCAGTTCCTCCAGTTTCTCTTATTGTCAGCATGTCTGCACCAATTCTAGGGCTCACAAATCTGTCCAATTAGTAACAGGAACCTACACATGTGCTCTTAAAAAGTACAGTCTCAGACATTTTGTGTCAGGATTGGGGACAGACAGTAGCTGTTACCACTGGTGCAGCTTGTGGAGGGCGGCCACCCCAGGCATCAGAGAGCAAGGAGTGGTAAAGTGTGCAAAAAATATATATTTCACATGAAAAACTATGATATTTGCACCAACAAATTTTAAATTATTGAGCCAAGTAAAAGGTAATTCAATAAAGAGTCGCAATTTTTTAAAATTAAAAACTTCCTTTATGGGAAGCCATTGTGTTTATTCTTCCCAGTCACCAAAATACCTAGCCTCCAGTGAATGTAGGAATCTCACAGTTGATCGGAAGGTCGCATTGATGAACCTTCAGACCATAATACATAGGAGTATTTTGTACAGTATTTTAAAAAAAAAAAAATGTGTTGTATGGTCCATGATTTACGGTTTTTCAAAAAACCTATAATACAAAGTAATTATTTACTGAGAACATTCAAACAGAATGATAACATCCACCTAATTTTTAATTGCTCTCAAATAGACACACCTGACATAGATTCATCAGTAACAGGTGACAGGTATTGCACATCATCAGCACTCATGTCTATGTCACCGTCTTCATTAGTTGCTGGCTGAACTTGAGAAGGTGGCAAATCATTTTGAACTGTCTTCCCACAACACTCCTAAAACATTAATTGGAACCATTGTAATCAGTTAAAACATTATCTCCAGGAAGTTGATTGAAATTTTTTATGAATATATGACACTAAAACAGTTTATTATCTTATGTCTAACCCAGAGGCCTTGGGGAAATATTGATAATATATTAATTACCAATTATGATTTTGTGAGGATTAATAATAATGGCACTGTATCTGACAGGTTATATATACACCACCTTTTGTGTATCATTAACAGTAACATGGACTTCATTGAAATGGCCCAGAAGACAGTCAAGTGGCAGGCTCTTGCAAACATGGTAATTAACTTCTGGATTAGAGAAATTACAAGGAATTTCTTAACAGGTTGGGCTGTTGCCACTTGTAAATAATGATTGCCCACTAGAATTAGTGTGAGAAACATTTAGAATGGCTTCATTGGAAAAATTCTGGGATCTATTCCTAGCACTATTATGGAGTGAACCGTTGTGCTGCATATGTGTAGAAAAGACTGTTGTGTTTTATAGAGTATACTCTTAAAACATCAAGTTTTTGGATGGAATTCTACAGTAAAGAAAAAGAAAGAAATTTGTGTCTTGGATGAATATTTCTTTAAAAAAAAAGTCCTAGTTATGTGTGCATGGTAAACATGTGGCGGTTGAGCAAACTGTGATGGTTGACAGAATATTGGCAGAGTAACCTATTTGTTTCTTATCAACAGTGAAAGCACTAAATGAACATCTGCCAGTTGCAAAGCATACCTGCTTACAGCTTTCATGAAAGTCATCCTGTTGTGTTATATGCTGTGTACAGAAAGAGAGTTATTGTTTAGGCAGCTGCATTATCAAATAATCACAGATAAATAAATAAGTAAGTAGACTAAAGTGGTTCATGGCTGGGTTAAATTGTTGACTTTTATAAACATAATGATAACTCTTGCAGGAAATTCTTGGTGAAATGAATATTTAACAGCTGCTTGAAGTAAACACTATGCATTGAATTGATCAAAAGAACTGAATATTATAAAAATTGAGTTGATGGTAAGTGCACTGTCTTCCCTTTATTGCACCCACACTGCTGAGCTCTTTTTATATAGGAAGGGTTGACAGTAGATTCAAATAGAAATAAACTAATGTTTGTACAAACCATGCTTTCATTTGCTGGACAGCATTTGTTGCCACTACCAAAATTGCTGGACCCAAAATACTTGCTACATGTCTGAAGTGGGTGTGGTACAGACTTCATCTCCTGTTTCTGGTTGGCAGACTGAATCATACAGTAAGAGTTTCTATTGTACCAGACTTTTTTGTACACTCTATAACAAGTTCTGAAAACTTAGAGACAGTCACACTTTATCCATGTGTATAAATCCTGTTGTTATATATTCTATGCATGATGCATGTAAAATGAAGAAAGTGCACATTTCTTTTATCACTATCCTAAATATAACAGTTTTCATAGAATGATCCAGCAGGTATGTTCCTTCTGTGTGATAGAGCTGCCATGCTTGGTGCAATAATAAAAGGAAGACCCTCCACATGTCTGTTTATCATTTTGTAGAGGCTGGAATCTCACCTCTACATGCAGTTGTAAATATTCACTAAAGTCCTTAATACCAACTTGTTGCACAGTTATTAAGTGTTATATGTGTAATATAGTTGCATTGAAAATATACAGTTTTAAATTCTCTAAAGTCTTGCAATAAAGGCCTGATGATGGCTTGAAATATAAGCTGAAATATGTTGCCCAATTAACACGCAATGTCAAGTTGTGTTCAACTTTATACTGAATATGTATGTATTTCTCCTCTATTTTTAACTGTGTTGTACTCCTGACATGTTTCAGCCATTATACATAGTTATAGTCATAGGCAGTTAGTACAGAAATATGAAGAGACTACAACAGTGACACACATAATAAACAATCAGTAGGATCCGTGAATTTGTGAATGAAGTATAGGGTATCCATTATTTGTTAAAATAATGTTATAAAATTTTCCCAGCATGTCCCTGCGGACCACGTCATTCCCCCATTCTGTCTCCACGGTCATGTCCTGCTTTCATGCTGTGAGTGCACAGTCTGTGCATGTTTGTAAGTATGAACATACGTATGTGTGTGTGTGTGTGTGTGTTTACATACATACATATTTATGTGTGTGTGCAGGCATGCACGCAGGTGTGAGTGTGTATACGTTTGAGTGCATGTGCATGTGTGCCTGTATGTGTGGGTGGGGGGGGGCTTTGTGACAATTTAATGTGTTTAATATTCTCCTTAATTATGCCTTCATAAATTATACAGAATTACAGAGGGGGTAAGCATACTACATTCTCACAAAACCACCAATATCATATATCTATTCTTACTGCATACACTCACAACGTGGAAGTACTATATGATCATGGTGATAGAAGGGGGCATTGATGAGATCCATAATAATATACCAGGAACATTTTATATCAAGTTGACATATAGATATAGTGCAGCTGAAATGAAGGAGAGATTTTATCCACAAATTAACTTTTAAACATAAATGATTTTATATTTTATTCTCTACTTTAGTTAGGTAAGTCTGGCCCAGATGTCACCTTGCAGTGTTGGAGTTCCATAGACTGCCACCAGATGGGAGGAGACACCAATACACAAAATTTAGTCTCGTGGATGCGCAGGTTATGTATAACGGAAACCACTAATTGAGGTTTCCATGGTAACTACCTAGAGTGTTTCAGGGCTCTAATACTAAAGCATAAGACACATACATGCGCATTATTTGGGTTTCCGTGGTAACAACATAAAAGAGTGTGCCTTGCCGGCCCTTGTCGCTAGGTTTCCATGGTAACTATGTAATTGGGTGTGCCTTGCCCACCTGGGTCATGAGATATCTGTGGCAACTATGTATATAAGTGTGCCTAGCCAGCCCAAGTTGCCAGGGCTCTAGCAGACTAGTATAAAAGTAATTTTAACATTTAATAATTATTGTCTGCTCCATTGGAGATCTTATTGATCCCACTGTCCATTTGTTTCAAATATGTGGCATTGTATACTTATGTCTTACAAGTTGTAATTCTGTACTAACTGCCTGGTGATGGCCAGACATAACGAACAAAACATGCTGCAGGAAGCACAGATTAAAATAAAGGACAGCTATTGTTCCAAATATATATGTGCAATTTATTGTGTCTGGTGTGATTAGTTTTCTAATAGTGGAAATCCTTGTCTGAAAAATGAACATGCAGGCCAACAGTATGTATGTCAAATTACAGAAAAAGAGTTTTGAAAATATCACTAGTGTCACTAAACCTTCAAATTGCTTTTATTATCATCTTTTAGATGAAACATAAGAGCACATGAAAGCAGGAATAAAATTTTAACTTTATAATGGAATCCCAAGCTTGTAAGATGATATACTCTTTTCTTAATATCAGGTGCAATGTAGGAACAAAGAAAGGACTCTGTCTTTGTATACAGGCAGAGTTTCTTTTATTTTTCTCATTGAAAGCCTATTCTGTGAAAATGCTAATCCATCTTACTCATCCTGTGCTGCCACATTTCTCTTCCATTTTTAACCAGTGACTGTGATTACCTACCTGAGAAGTCAAAACTGTGTGATCTGATACTGGCTGATTGACATTGCCCACTGGTGCTTCTTGATAATGTTCGTTATGCCTCGTGGGTTCCAGTGTATCCATACCATCTGCTGAAATGAAAGACGTAAAAATACATACTAAGCTTCACATAAGCCTGAATTGTTCCTGGAACATCAATTTGTGTGTGGAATTTACAGGACCACCACCACAATTGAAGACTGACAATTGTATTGATAATTTTTGTGCATTTGTGACACATACGGCAAATACAGTGTCAAGAGTGTAAATAGGAAGAGAGAACAACCTCTCTTCCTCTTTATACTTACATAAATGTTGCTAAGTTTCACAAAAGCAGTCCATTGGTGGCCTGTTGTTAACATAGGTTCTATAAAAGCAGAATGACTAAACCTTTCAAAGTAGACCTTATACCATCAACTTCCATATACTTGTTACAATGCTTGTTACAATAGGACTGCACTGTTGATATTAGAATGACAAATTGCATCACTGAACATATCCTTGAGAAAACTCCATCCAATTCACATTATTAAAACCACTGAAATCACAGTGGTTAGTACGCTTACTAATTGCTTTGACATCAGAAAGCTCGGTATTTTACCCACATGGTGTGCGTACATTTCATATGATCCTCACAAGAAAGCATAATTATTTCTCTGAACAGACTTAACTGTTCTGTCCTTACAAATCAGATGGAACTCTTTGTTTTCTCTGAAGCAATAACTGAATATATAAATTATTGTTTACATAGGTTTTGGGCTTCAAATTTTCATGAAAACTTTTTATATTATCCTTCGATGTTTTTGTCTTCTGTGTGATTATGTCTGAAGTAGTTTTCCCATAAAAATGTGAATATAACAAAATATCTCATTAATGTTTAATACTTTCAGATGTGGTCTTTTATAAATTTCTCACCTCTGCCCATCACAGCAAAAGTGAAGAGCCCATTTCTGCTGTGGGGGATCCTATGTCAAACAACAGTGCTGTCACTGGTGGTGGGATTTTAGGAAGATAATCAGGGGCAGAGGGGACCTAAACTATAATGTGGGCTTACTTTGACAGAAGGTAAGAAAGAAAAATTTGTCCTGAACCCAACCACTTTCAAACCTTTGACTTTTGTATGTAAATCCAGCTACCCATTATATCCCAAATTTTTCTCTGTGCTTAATTGAGCACTACACTGTAATTGCATACAAGTGAGTGAAGAATAGCTGAGTTCATTCTTAACCTTGGAATTGGATGGAAGTGTGTAGTTATCTTCATACCCCGGTCAAGCCCCAGAGGAGAAGCCTTCGGTAAAGACCGCATATGAAATTGGGTAGCCCCACAGCTGGTGTGATTGCTAGGGAGACTATAAATATCTCTTAGTTGTGCTGGAAATCGAAACCCAATTCCTGAGTTGTCCAATCATTAGCATATTCACTATACCGACTAAGCTGTCCCAGTAGTATTTTTACTTGATATGAAGGTAAAACATTAGAAAAATGAGTGTACTGTAAAACGGAGTTGGCACTAATATTTCATTTATATCCTACAGTCGGGCAGAACTCAAGGTGTTCGAAGTCCTGGCTATCATTCCAGAACTTCGAGTGCATGAGGTTATATCAAAAAGTCAGTCTCTTCATATTTTATTTTTCTATTTGTACGTTAGTTTATATTTATAGTATGTTGGATGTTTACTTTATGTGTTACGTAAGGGATATTCTGTCCCAGCATACAGACAAAGTACCTGACAACAGCAAAATATGTACACTGAACAAGATCTGCATACTACTTGTACTATTAATTAACAAAGTGAAGTTCATAATGATAAAGGTAAGGAAATCATGACAAAAGTAATTAGTCATAATACTGTAAAAAACAAAATTACTACAGTCGCAGTTACATCGTGCAGCACATTTCAGTTTTATACAGCTTAAAATGCTTATTTTTGTAAATATGAAACCGAAAGATAGGTTGAAAGATGTAACTTGTTCCCATAAGTTAAAATCATAAATTTGAAATAATGTACACGTCAAAAATGTCAACCAAGTCATCTTGCAATCCATTTTTCTTTTTTGGCAGCAGAACCTACCTTAATGGGCATATGTAGTCTTCAGTACTGACACAACCTTAACCCCACCACTACCTCTAAATTAACCTCAGTAATTCATTAATTATATTTGCCATTAGTTTAAAAAACCATATGCTCCAAAATTCATGCAATTTGACACTTGCTTGTAACATATTTACCTCTGATGTCTGTAACCTTAGTAGTAGTAGTAGTAGGCCAAGCAGTTTTTGCTGCAGTTTGGTGTGTTGAAGAAACAGGAATTGTTTCTGCTGCGGAATCATCTGCCTGCATTGAACTTTGCTGACCAGTCTGCTCTTCGACAGATGTAACTGCTGATGTGTGATCCATGTGTCCCTCTGAGGACAACTTTTGTTGCATTTGAATCATAGCAACAGCTGGAATTTGATTAGATCCAGGCCGTGGGGACATACAGGAAGAGTGTGTCTCATTACTGTTGTCTTCAGTAGCTGTAGAATCAACTGCAGCTTGTGGTGACACTTTATTTTTTTGTGTTGGTTTATCTGCAGAAGAATCTGCTGGAAAATATATGTGTACAGATATCTGACATGAGTGCAATGACAATAACAGAATTCTTTTGAGAACACCACAAATTAAGGTGTTTTTTTTTTTTTATATTTTTTATTGTACAAACCTTGGGTTGCTACCGTGGATTTTGGTAATGAAGATGTAATCACCTCCTGATGGTTTTGTCCCCTAATTTGAAATCCGAACATTGGATTTAACATATCTTCTTCACCTGTAGTCATTATGTCAACAATATTTTGACTTTGAACAGAAGTGTGTGTACCAGCGTCTGCAGACCTTGCAGTGTTTCTGGACCACTGCTCAAGACAGGCAATCTTTTTTGGAGGAGAATACCATGACGGAAGCTGAAATTTTAAAGTGAAATATACAGGATCTTTGTAAGAACCACCACATACTAATTAAATGAAACTACCTACACAACAGTCATTTGCAAACTGAGAATATCAAGAACCTTCTGTTTAAATCCCATTTTGCTGAACATTATTGTTAGCTTTTCATATTCATGGTTTTTAATACTTGTACAAATGGAAAAAGTCGCTAATTTCTGTACTAAGGAAACCACATTCACATTGTTTTAGAAAGGGTCTGATGTCAGCTGCAGAAGAGTTTCTGGACATCTGTGTACTAATATTGAATGTTGTTGGACCAAAGTTGTTGGTGTAGTGGTAATATTCAACTTTTTTTGATACATTTTTAATCTTAGACTGTCACTGACTATGCTGACAACAGGTTTTAGTGGCCTTCCATTGTCTTCCAGGTAACTGCCAAGAGTAGAAGTAAAGTTGTTCCTTTATGTTCTTTTATGTGCCATGAAGACATGGAGGATAGAGGTATGACTGACTGTATTCATTCTTTGAGTTGGTAGGAAACAGAGTTGAGTGGTTAGCTTCACACCTTTGTCAGAAAAAATGAAAAATCATTTGCCCCTGCTGGAAATTGAACTGTGTTACCTTGCCCATGTACTTTGAAACAATGTATGCATAATTATCATCCACCTTCAATGCTGAACACACATATGAAGTGACAGACATTGTCTCTTTTCATGACAACATCCAATAATTCTCACAATCCTAGAAACATTGCACTCTACTTCTGAGACTTTTAAATCAAGAAAATTATGCTGTAGACATTGTGTCAATACTGTACATGCAACACACACCTGCAACTGAGGAATGCTTGGAGATGGGATGTCTATGATGAAGTCTGGAAACAGAGTAGACATAGAATCCTGCTGAATGTTCCTTTTACCTCTGTCTTTGGTCATGATATACATCAACTTCTGTTTTTCAGTCATCTTAGCTTTAATTTTATCCCTTAATTTCCTGCAATGAACCACATACAGATATCATTCCATGAGTTTTAAGACACAAAACATTTGTTGATTTTTGAGTGAAGTAGTGAGGATATAAATTTATCTCCCAACTTTTCTGGTGTCTCTCCACCTGGTACATTTGACAGATGCATCCACAGGTCAGGATTCCATTAACTCCCAGTGGTAATGAAGATGGTGGCCATTGGTGGGGACTTCTAGCTCACCATTAGACTCCATGACATTGGTTAAGTTTGGATTTTGTCATATTTCCAAACATCAGGTTAGAATAATGTTGGAAAATTATTAGGTGGAGTGCTGGGAAGACAAAGATGGAGAGGAAGGAAGCAGGTATGAAAATATTTACCACTTCAGACCCTATGTCTTATCATGGGATTTTGCACTTCCAGTTTCTTTTTTCTTTCACCCCACATGTCCATGAAAGTATTCTGCACAATGTGGAAGAGTTAGGCTTAAATTTTTCCATCTGTGACAAGAAAGTTTGTTTTCAAACAAGTCATACAAGCAGAAGCAATAAATGTGCAAGCAGACTAGTTTTTAAACTTTTTTTTTATATATATATATATATTTTTTTATTTTTTTTTATTCTGATGTTTGTATTCAATATTTTGTTTTCTGGGCTAATTTGATTTTTTCTCTCTCTGTATGGTTGGGAATGTGAGATATTGTCTTATAATTCAGTTTTCTGTTTCATCCACTTTTCATTTTAGACATATTCTACTCTTCTGTGAATATCTTAATTTATTAAATTTATATTAAAGTAATTTCACTGATTAATAAACAATTTAATGGGTGTACACTTTTTCATGTATTCATTATCATTATTTTCCCATGTAAATGGGATTATGTTTGCAATACATATTGTAAACGTTTATTTTTCCTGTGACCATACTTACTGTAAGATGAACTTGAAGCAAAAAACAGATTTTACTCATTACCTGTAAAAACTTGTGATAGGCAAATGTCAAAGTATTTCAATGGTTAATTGTTGGATTTGTTTGACCATGGCAGAAGATGCTGAATGTAATGGCAGCTTTGGTCATTGATACTGAATATTTTAATGATCCTCAAAATGATAGTCATTCAGTTATCTTCTTTAGAATGCATCATCACTTACATTAATGGTATATTACTCTGCAGTGCTTCAAACCATATGAGTGCATTCATTTGTGTATCTACTTCCCTTGCTAAATTACCTGACTTCCTGGAGCAATGTAACATTCTTCTTGGAGAAGGCTTCTCTGTCCTTGTATGTTTCTGCCAGTTTCACAATTGCTATTTGCTTCCTGTGTTCTGCACATATTACAAATCCAGTGTTTTACTTTCAATAATTACAAGGAAACCAGTTAGGATAATACACAAGTTGAAAGCATACACAGCAGCATTGACACAGATACTGTAGAGCTAAATAAGTGCAAAGTATGTAGATGTCTCTCAATATCTTAATGTTACAAACAAATATGTAGTGCTGTATTTGATTACCCTTGTCTAGAATTCTGGTTGTTTGGAAATGTAACAGCAGATCCTGACAATACTAACAAAAATGTATTCTCTCTCTCCTTTCATAACAATACATGAATTTCAGGTAAGGACTGGTAACTGTAGTTGATGTGTGAATCTGCCTGACTCCTTTGACTTGTGTGTATGAAGTGGCAGAAATATAATTCTGAGAAAACATTTGAACTTCTGCTCAATAGAGAAGAGAAAATGTATTTAATAAATTGCCTCAGTTCTGATGCAGTACTAGCCAGACCAGAGCATTAGCCACTTAGAGACTATATATAAGACTGTCTAACACAACCTTTATTGCATAAAATATATTTTTAAGAGATAATTAAAACATCTTGACAGCTACATGTTTCAGCTTTCTTCCTAAAGCCATCTTCAGGCAGTGACTTAGATGATTTTTTTGGTATACAATTTACAGTGTTTTTCATATATGAGATCTCATTTACAAAAATTATTTGTAGTCTGCTAGGATAGGAAATATACAATTTGAAATTTAATTATAAAACTACATAAGGTAATAAGATAAAATAATATAAATAAAATAGATATTATTTGTGGGGATTACATTGTAATTCCTGTGGAAGTTGTTTGTCATGGACTACTTCTCATAGATGTATATGAAGTACTTAATAATTGCATTTTGTGGAGATGTAATATATTATGCAGAGATGTAGTATCTTTTTGTAAGGATTATTTGATGAAAGTGTTGAATTGGTAACTATTTAGAGATATATATGTTATGATGTGTATGGGTTGTTAATTCATTTTAAGTTTTGTATATAGTTTTTCTGCTTACATTATTGGAGCATATGTGGTGTGCATGCTTGTCGGAGACTTGCCTCATGTATAATTTATGTTGTTCTTTTAGAATGGGATGTATTCAATTTTTAGTTGTGCAGAATTTTCGGTATTGGTTTAGCACTTATTAACACTTGAAATTTTTTTAAAGCACTTGAAATGTTTATAGTCACATAGAATTTATAACTTTTTATATAATGCACTTGACTCTGTCTTAAAGTACATAGATCTTTATGTGTGTTGGTCTCAACTGTACTGCACTATGTGAATGTTGGAAGGTTATTGATTGGGAAGAGGCATGGTGGGATGGCAAAGGTGCAGTATGGTGAGTTGGGTGTGGAAGGGGGGTATGGTATTTCTATTCCGATGTTTAGGATAGCGTCAGAGATTTTTGTTTGTCATTAAGTTGATTATCATTTGCAGTTTGTTTTTGGATGTAAACTCATTCTGTGGTGTTTAAATATGGGCCTTTTTATCTGATAACTTAATATTTGCATAATGTTTTCTATGGGCTCGAAAGTATGTATGTGTTCATTTAAGAGTTGTGTAAATTTGGAAGAATGGCAATTGTTTCTGTAGATGCGCCTGGGTTCGTTGTATCTTTTGGAGAAATTTCTTCTTGTTTGTCTTATGTAAGCTTTACCAGAGTCTGAAAATGTTAATCTGTATACTCCAGTAGCTGAGAATTTGTTGTGGTTGTGGGTTTTGGGGGTTAAGTTTTGTTGGACAAAATTATTAGTGCGATATGCTATCTTCATGTTTGTATGTTTGAATATATTAGTGATGTATGTGGTTTCTTTGCCTGTGTGCAATAAAGCTTGTGTTAGGCAGTCAAGTTATATACATTCTCTAAGTACTGAAAACACAACAGGAATGCCTTACCTGAAAATTAGAATATTAACCACTGTTGTATTGTATAGTTAGTGTGTCTGGGTGCAAGGGTATGTGCTGCTTGCTTCCTCCACATGTTAATTTCTGTATCATTATCAGCTGTACCAGAACTTCAGTAAATCTCAGTGTATCTTGATCAGTCATTTATAAAAAGGACTTTTTTTTGCCATGTTCAGTTTTTGGCACTTCTACTTTATATGAAGATGTTTGTAATAAGAGAAACAAAATTCATACCTCGCACTTGTTTGAAACGTAGAGATTTCTGTTTTATCTCTTTTATCTCCACTTTCATTTGCATCAATTGAATATGCTTCAACTGAAACTCAAGCTTCAATTTTTTTCTTTCACAGGAAAGAGGAAGTTTGTTGAAGATTTCCTGCAACATGGAAGACATTGAACATTAAAAGAGAGATATCCCATACATGTTGTACAAATACTCATACATTGCTCAGTACTGCATACTGGGGCTCAAAAATGCTGAGCAATTTAGCTTTCAGAACACCAAAATATTAGTCATGGGGGGGGGGGGGTAAGGTTAATTTTTTCCCCACTGTTTTTTGCAGATTTTTGAATTTACTTCTTTTCTTATTTAAAAAAACTTGTTTTTCCTTCTTTTTGTGTCGTTTTTTTTTTTAAACTTTTTTTTTCTT
>Ga0123354_10001168_pt1 | contig 30823 bp, 14 predicted proteins | sample TergutLab28metaG_2_FD_97872 | JGI IMG/M metagenome (GOLD analysis project Ga0123354, IMG submission 97872) | Labiotermes labralis P4 segment gut microbial communities from Petit-Saut dam, French Guiana - Lab288 P4 | ecosystem: Host-associated > Arthropoda: Insects > Digestive system > Gut ... | reverse complement strand
TTTTTGTGTAGTTCATTGGTTAATTGTGTTGTTCTATGTTGTTCTTGTGTGTAAGTGTGTACTGCCACCGGGTGACCACCCAATTGCAGTTAATAAATATTATTATTATGCCTTCAACATTGCCTAGCCAGTTTAGTCTTTGTTTTTTAATAAACCCAATTATATTTTGTCCTTTTAATATTTCATTGATTTCTTGGTTGATTTTAATCCTCCAGTAGCCATCAACTCTTCTAGTAGGACCAAATATTATAAACGTTTTAAGCACAAAATATAAACTAACGGATGAAATCATTATATGAGCGTGGGTGGGTGGTTAGTCAGTCTCACACAGATAAATTTCCCTCAAGCTCACATTTTGCGTAAGGTCTATATATTTAGCAGGCGAAATATGTTAGATGTGACTGCGACAAGGGACAATTTACTTATTTTGGTGCTTTGGAAATATTCTGTTATGTGAAGTGTTGAACCATATGAAAACTATGAGAAACTGTACAGCTACGCAGTCTCCGAGGAATTATCCTGTCCAGAACCTCTGTATAAACACGAATGCATTTCACATAATGCGGTTTTTATTTCACAACAGCAACGATTACCGTCTATGTCATATTTTACCTGGCGGTCCATACGATCTGCTCTTGCTTGATGTCCGGAATAAATTACGCGCTTTTTAAATTCATATGGACAATTCTGAAGGGCACTGCAGAGTACAAGTCCGGAAAGTCTAATATTTGTGCTACCCAGCTTGTAAGCAAACTTACAGAACGAAGACATTATTGTAGTCGAAAGAGGAGGAGGAGGCGGAATAAGAAGGAAAAGAGGGAACAAACGAAGAGGAAGAAGAATTAAAGGGGAAATCCGCGTCCACAAGTCGGAAAATATTACATGCATACAAATAAGGATTTATGCTTAGGCCAAACGATAAACGAAAAACACGCAAGCAGCACATGCAGTACTTATAGAGGTGCTACGATTTCATCAGATTATTACTTTCCATTTTTTTTACGTAGTTACGAAGAGCAGGAAACTTTTTTCATTTTATCACACTATATCAAGATGTAGATGCAGTTATTTACTGAAGGAAGTAAGCAGTTCCATGGCCATAAGTGTAACCGAAACTTGAATGGATATCAATATAATAAGTATTACAAGCCCACTTAAGAAACCATAAATTACAGTCAGGGCCGGCCCAATACATATGGGCGTCAGGGGCAGGTTAGTAATTGGCGCCCCTTCAAACCGATATTGTTAAAGCCTTTTCGGCCTAGGACGGTGCTGGCGCAATTTTTTAGGGCACGTGTCAAAACTGCGAATAATTTTCGGAGAAATTTTTTCGCCAGTGGGAAAGGTGAGTTTGCCAGCACCATATTTCTGTTTAAGCCAGTGACGTCTTAGCGCCCCTTATAGGGTGGCTCCTCGGGCAGTCGCCCGGATGGCCCTTCCCTTAGGGCGGTCCTTAATACAGTAGCCTACATTAAATGACATTTGGCAAGATAATAACGCAAGAGCTCTAATTTTTTTAATTTTTTTATGCTTTTCTAGTTTCGATGGTCGTGATAATTGTTTTTTATTATATCCTGAACTCTAATGACAAGATATGTAATTAGGCCTACTGAATTTTCCCTGCACTTACTTCTAAATCAGCTTTCTTACTCGTGCTCGAGGGACTTTCTACAGTTTTGTATGTCGTTAACAGGAGCCGGGGTTGGTCGGTACGTAGTTCCAGACATTGAAGGATAAACTGAGCTATGTTATTATTATTATTATTATTATTGTGTAATTATTATGTTGTAACTCAGGAAATTAATGCAAGCAGAGACCGCAAACCAGTGCCTTCTATTATAACCCAGTAGCTCCTAACCTTCTTGTTCCTTGTGATGAAGTTTCCAAAAGCGATGTAAAGCAACAGGAAATATGCGGAAACGAGCTCAGGCCAGAATGTATGATGACGTATTTTCACGTTGCCAACTCACAGCACCCGTCGTCGAAATCCTGGCCCTAGAGAATGGGATTCGGTGAAGTGATACGTGCTTATACTCCTCGTCTCCAGATCTCGTAAATGAGAATCTTCTCAAGCTTTGTCGAAGCAGCAGCTAATATCTTGCCTTCGGCGGTTTATTTTTTTTTTGACAGTAGTGATTCAGCCACACGAGCTGAAGGCTCGTGTGTGAGATGAAAAATTCGGAGGCCTTGAAATCATCTAAATAGTGCCAATGTTTAAATATTCGGTTTCTAATTTACAGAAGACACGCTGCATCTATATTACAAAGAAAAATATGTTAATAATGTTTAGAGAAGTAATCACTATTTAGTCTGAGAATCATGTGACACCCAAACCCTACACCGTTCTCACACATGTGATCAAAATGCTGAGTTTCTGACTTCTAAAACAGGTAGGACATCCAGCTAGCTCCGTCCGTTCAATTGTTTGTTAACGTACGTAAGTATATTAGAAAATGGGATTACGGTTAGTCGCTGTACAGATAGTAAACATGTTATTAAGAAGGCTTCAGTGAAAGGAAAACAACATTGACGTACACTGTGCATTGTCTCGGAGTTTTCGTGAAAGTTTCATAACTTTTTGTAGACCAGCTGTCGTTTTCTCTGATTGGAATTATCCTCTGAAAAGAGGTGAAGTACTGAATTATAATGCCAATTTAGAACAGAATGATCCAGTTCCTAATGAAGGCAGACAGAGCTAGAATGACAAAAACAACCATGGAACTTAAGCCCCGTGTCTCAGTGCTCTACGTGTTATGCATAACGAACAATTGACCGGTGTTCTTTCGCACTTACAGCGGATTCCTATGTACGTTTCCATAACGCTCATCAGCATTTGACTATGCAGCAGTAGGCTCTCCTCTACCTAACACTCCTCCGCCTAATCGATTCCCCCATTGCTTCTTCCGTCAAAACAAAACCTACACAACAATTCATGCCCTTGTACCATACCTGAACTTCAGTTGCTAACCTTTCCGCCAGCAACTGATATAATCATGTTTCACTTTGTGCGACCAAGTCTGTTCATTATACATACGTAACATAAATGGATCGAATCAGAGGATGAAGGGAAGGTTTTCTTCCCAGCCCTTTGCAAGTCATGGTGTTAAAGCACTCAATTTAAATCAATGAACACAATGTTTGCTGTTAGTTGTTGCCATGGTTATATTCCAGGCCAAACTTTGCACAACACAACCACTCTACCCTTGCGTTTCCGACAGTCAGAGAAACGGAAAAAAAAACATGTGAAAATATTCGGCTCATTCTTATGATAAAACCAACTAGATGCACTAATTTCTCAAATTTATTTTTGGAATAAAACTCTACATGTTTCGGAGAGTTCCTCTGTCCCTCATCAAGATTTTTTCACTGGACACACAGCAATGGTATATGTCATACAGGTTTGCTGACAGCTTGTGAGCAGGATCAGGACGGAACTGCATTTCCGTCCTGATCCTGCTCGCAAGCTGTCAGCAAACCTGTATGACGTACACCATTGCTGTGTGTACAGTGAAAAACTCCTGGTGATGGATAGAGGAACTGTCCGAAACATATAGATATCTATTCCAAAAATATATTTCAGCGATTAGTGCATCTAGTTGGTTTTATTATAAGAATTTATCACGTTGCACGGTCACCTGAACGTCAAATTCATCTCGTAATCGAAGGTAAAGAAACCAACCTGTAAGTCCCAAGCACCTAGATAGATATACGTCAAATGGTGACTTAATCAATCCATGGAGAAAATTTATCAAAGTCAGTCTTCTTTTAAAGTGGGGTGTAAAGAAACCAATACAATACTGTAATGCCATCTAGCTACATCCATACTTCAAATGGTAACTCTTAAAATCCATGAAGCACAATACTCACGCTATTCGTAGTTGCTCACCTTTTCAAGTGAGACAAGGCCTTTTATGCAGGCTTAAATTTCATTACCAATTTCACTACAGCTCGCTAATAAACCTTGTTTTGACCAACAAAAACCAAAAATATACCATCAAATCTAAGTCCCTAAATGTTATTTTTACTTTAACATCCCATCTACAAGTTTTCTGAATAAATCTTGCATGTACTGCTCATATCCCTCAAACGCCTTACATCTCCTGTCCACCTCATTCTCCATGATTGTATTACTCTCGCAACCTAAAGTAAGGACCACCTGTGGAGCATTTACCTATTTGTTTGCAGCTTCGTGTATTGTTAGAGCCACACAATGTCATAAATGACTGAAGATACTAAACTATTTAGAAACAACAAAAAATATTACGACATATTAAAAAGGTAAAGTGTTCCCGTTACAGGCCCAGTGTGGCCCAGACGGTGGGTAGAGGTATAGCTCTACTCTTCCATGACCGGGGCACTAGAAGGGGTGAGTGGTCAGTAACACGCCCCGGCCGTACTTTATCCCCGGGAAAGAACCGGTACCCATTTTACAGGAGGCTGGGTAGGCCCCAGGGCCGGTCTGGAAGGGCGAAAAATCTAGTCCCCACCGGGATTCGATCCCGGACCACCCATCTCGTAGTTAGTCACTATACCGACTGAGCTACCCGGCCCACATTACGACATATTAGTGATAAGTATTTTAAAACTTTTGTCTAGGGTGGGCGACCAGTCACCTTACAGTGTGGTACCACGGCACACAGCTTGCACATACGGATCCACAGAGGTACGGTGATTTCTCGGCCACTTCATATACAACAGCATAATTTACGTAATCGGAAATGGTTTGATCTTACCGCTAAGAAAATAGAAGTGTAATTCATAGAACAGGAAATGGTTATATCATTTACTTCAGAAATTAAAAAAAAAATCATAAACAGAAGTTTGTGCATCATAAAACATAAGCACAGTTCAGGTTCTCCTTATGAATAGTGGGACTACAGGTAGACGGATGCCCAACGCGATAGACGGGCTACCTTCATTAATGGCCAATATTTGAACATCTGAAATTAAAGTGAAAACTGCGAACGAGAAAAGAGATTTAGAACATACCGAAGATAGGTAAAAATTACGCAACAAAAGTACGACATACAACACTACAAGCTAAAACAGTACACCAGACTTACATTTCGCATAGGTGTAAGACTGGGGAGAATGTATAAGACATTACACAAATTAATTGAACTAACGTTAAGAGTGCGCGGGAATATATCTGACATAATTTTACATTATAAAGTATAGTGTTTTCAAGAAAAGACAAAATCCCAATGGCCCATTTCAAGGCAGGTGTCTCGCCAATAACTGATTTCGGCCCACCTGTAGTCACTGCTGCAACAACTGCAATGATCACCTACCCAGAATTCCCACACACGGTATATTTGCCATACAAGTTAGTACCGAAGACATTTTCTTGAAGCGCTATATCTGATGAATCTTGTGCCAAAGCGATCCGGCCTCCCATACCCCTCCCACACATTAACCATCAGAAAGCCTGTTCATGGAGCCCAAAAAGCATAAATCTGTTATAGCCAGACAGTGTTCCGTATTCCTACAAAATGTAAAATATTTCTCCTTCCAATTGAGGAAAGGTAAATTCTTCCAGCTTATCGTAATAACTTGGCCAGTAAAGAAGACAATCCCATAACCTTGTATAAAATAGGAAGCATCACACATTAATTAAGACAGAAACATTTAAATTTTCAGCTGATACAAACTTTTTCAGTTAACCTCCATGTCAATACTTTGTCTCGTTTTTGTACTTGCGTCACCGCTAAGAAAATACAGCCTCCTGAAACTTCCTGAACACCGCATATAGTAGAGGAAACAATTATCCCACGTCAAAAACCTTATTTTTAGCAGACTTGTTTTGTTTGATTCACAGAACATGAAACTGATCAGTTAGTGAGATTACTTATCCTGGGAAGTGACGTCTAATAGTACGATAGATTACGCTCTCTCTCTCTCTCTCTCTCTCTCTCTCTATATATATATATATATATATATATATATATATATGGCTGTTTCGTTTATCACATTCTTTCATATTCTTTTGGTTCCATTTTTTTTATCACTTTATATATGGTTGTATGTTTTGTATACTTCCGTTTAATTCTGTAAATTAGGTTTTTTATTCTTATGTTTATGTATTTTTATTGTTATGTATGTCCCGTTCTGGGTGTTCTCTTTTATTGTGTTTTTTGTGTATTGTTTGTGTGTAAATGCTACTGTACTACTGCCACCGGGTGTCAACCCAATTGCAGTTCACAAATATATTATATCATATGGCAATAATTATCCAACAAGATGCAACAGAATACACCTTATTTAAATCTGTCAACTGCTCAACACATTTCGGGTGGTATTTCACCTATCATCAGGAGCTCATAACACTGTACTGTACTACCATCTGTCGTGAACGTGGCTGGACGGGAACCAGTTCCCGTCCAGCCACGTTCACGACAGGTAGCAGTAACGGTCTCATTAACGCCAGATACTGTAGATACAGTGATATGAGCTCCTGATGGTAGGTGAAATACCACCCGAAATATATTGAGCAGTTGACAGATTTAAATAAAGTGTGTTCTGTTGCATCTTGTTGGATAATTATTGCCAAATTATACGAAACACGGTCCATTGAACATAAAATATATATCATATATCATATTTTGCATGTTTCTGAAGAACCAGCTATCTTCATTTTTGTTGAATTTTTCTACTCTTGAAGTGGAGGCAGGAATTCCTACCGAGACGTCGGGAAGTCTCTACCAGACCGTACGGCGTTACATTCCAGAGGACAAAAATCTTTTTCGCCATCTCCGTCAGGACTTCAGATCTCAAATTTTCATTTCTCAAATCACGGTCGGTTTACTGAAACACGAAGTAACGTCACGTCACGTCACATTCTAAAGTTAACATCCGTGACAGAAGAGTTACACTCATTTCCACTCACTCGTGGTAAATTCGTATAATGAAATCCGGTCCGAAAATCAAGACTGACTGACCATCGGTAGCTTCTTCAATACCTCTAGCCGAACTCAGAGATATTTCTTTCAGATCCCATTCCCACCAGGGCCTCCCAAATGTGTCCATTAACTTCACTCTCACTGAATGCAGGACGGAGGAAAGTGAGCTTCGACATGGCTCAAACAAGTGTAATCGAGATTTGTGGCTACAGGTCGAAGTATGTGCACAAGAGGTGGAGATTTTATTTTTGTTTTCTTTAAAGGGCACTTGCGCAACTGGAAATGTTATTGAACTTCGAAAGGTTGCAGGGCTGTAAGTGATGAAAAGAAAAGAATGTAGAAGAATGACGTTCTAAGAAAATGGAAAGAATGTGGAGAGATGCGAAAACGCCGTATTTAGTGTATACCTATCACAAGTTTTATAGTCAGAGGAAAGCCTCAAAGAACATGTCGAAATCCGGCAGCGGACGCGGGACTCAGACCCGGAATTTTAAGGAACAGAAAGAGAAATGCAAACCACAGAACAATAACATTTTAGCCATCTACAGCGTTACGAGAGAACACAGAGAGAACGTTTTAAACGAAAGAGGTGGGGGCAAACTAACATGAGAGTAAATGTGCGCAAAACGTAACAACAAAATACGCTGGAAGTGTCCGTTTCAAATCTCGCCTGAAACAACGGCTATTCCAGCAGATTTTACGTGGTTTTCCTCAGTCCCCACAAGCAGATTCGTAGTTACAAATTCATTAAGGCCACGCTTCCCACCAAATCCTTTCGGATTCATCAGTCAGCAATCTGCCTGCAATACACACAGATACGACAGCATATATTACTTATGCTCAGTCATTACCTTTCAATAGTATTGTCGTAAATTAGTCTAAATAACTTATACATTTTTATGAATACTCTCTTATTATTCTGACAATTAAATTCAATTGCCTTTCTATGGAATCCGATATCCTTGTGGAAAGCGTTACGAGATCGACTATGGAAACCTTTCAGTACATCGACTTTCTTCATGGAGAGGGATCGTATATCCGCCCGACCAAGCTGATGGGCAAGGCAAGTTAATTGGATGGAAGTGTGGGGAATTGTAAGCCTCTTGGCTCGAGACACTATTTATTAGTGGTCAAAAGCGGTATCATGGTGGAAGAAGAACGTTTCACAGCCAGGACGGCATAACCCAAGGTCATCCGGAATTAATAATAATGAAAGTAACAATTTGTCCAGAGGAGAGTAGCTACACTTAGTCTTTAGCTTTCACTGCCTGTGTCCAAAGTGTAACTTTGAGTTTGGGGTTGGCCTTTCGGCGTATATTTCAGGCCCCGTCATGACATGACAATGGTGAACAACTCTGAACATAACGTCTGTAAAGCTTGTCGAAGCGTTGATACAGCTTCAACATCAAACCCTGAAACCAGACGTTACACTACATATGAAGTACATGTGCATGTCGTCACTAGTACACGCGACAAAACACTCAATCCTTCGAAAATGTGTTTAAAGTTCAAACAGACCACTTACAAAAGGCAAAAAGAACTTGCATTCGAGAAGGAAGTAGGAGCATTCTAAATCCCGAAAAGTCTGATACCACAAGTTTAGAATTTCAAATGTTTCTGCCTAAAAAAAAAGCTTACAGGCGTAAATTTTCACAATAATAATACTATCTCTCTCTCTCTATCTATCTATCTCTCACTGTCTCTGTATGGTGATGGAACGTTGTAAAGTCGATGTGAAAGGGAAGAATTTGAATTGAGGGAGCTCAGAAGAATTATCAAGAGAATGTAGAGGGTTTCGTTATGAGCGGTTCATAATTTGAACCGTTTAAAAGCATGTCATTTTAAAATTCGTATAATTATTGGACATATAGCAGACAGGAATGTGAGGAAAACACACGGCAGATCCAGGCCTGGATGTATATTAAAATATACGTATCTTAAAAAGAACAGTATGTCAGAATATGGGCTGCATTATTCTGATTCGGAAAAGGCATCGATAACGGACACATTTGAAAGTGACAAAGAACGTGTATGTCCTATAATGTGAAGGAAATTTCTTGACCCGCTCACGGACTATTTGTTCCTCAAGAATGTTGCTGATCCACGAAACTGACTGCTGAGCAATTCAGTCCATTTATCATCGCTGCTGCAATGACAACCAAGGGCTAAAAGCTAGCACTGTTTCTTCCGCAATCCACCAATGATGACCAAGCATGCTCTGGGTCCATCATCTTAAAACTAATGTATCTGGAAACAGTGTATTACGTCACGCATTTAAATCCCAGTGGTAACAATTTATGTCACTGCCGTAACATTTAAAACTTCCTATTCTGTCACAAACTGTATTTATGTGTTCGTATGATTCTCATAATTAATATGGATTATACCCGTAAACAGCGCCAACCAGTTAGTCTTTCTAATAAAGATGGATTGCGTTCTCCGTGAATTCGTAACTGGAGTTCAGTATGGAGTTTGTATAACCGTAATGGTTAACCTAAATCTTTGATGTCCTTGAAAGCCCCATTCTTGGTCACAAGTTATTATACATCCGGAAGGTTTTGCGACCGGCCTTGGGTTTCATCGGTCCTAGAGCTACTTCTGAGATGGGACGCAAATTACACATTCCACTGCACGCTTCTTCTGTAGCTTTGTCAAAAATAACTAAATAAATTTTCGTCCTCGCCCAGCTTCCCAATAGTATCAAGTTTCGTCTCGGTGCAGCCCTACAAATGCCAAATTCAACAAAATAAAAAATTTAACACACGTGTTCAACTTTCTCTGTCGTATACTCCAACAGTCCGCCTCATACCTTGACTTCTTCACTCTCCGAGGCTCTTACTTTGCCTTCAGCCTACTACAAATACATGGATGAGCGGACACAGACTGGAAATTTTCAGTTTTGCAAGCTTTCTCTTTCTCCTAATTAATTCAGTGCCTCTCAATACACACGCTCGCGTCTCATCCTCACATTATTATTATTATTATTATTATTATTATTATTATTACCCATATTCTTCTTCTTCCAGTTCCTCTTCATCTTAATCTTCCAAGTCATTTCCTAAGCCTGTACCGAGAGCGGACTTCCGCGCTGTACATACTCCTGTACGTTTAAGAGTATTTCTTGCCTTGTTAAAATGTACATATTTTAAATCCATATACTTGACAAGTACCGAGGCAACAAGACAGCCCAAAAAAGGCTATGGCTGCCGTGTTGAGACAATTATTAACAATATCTGGTTATGAGACTCCCACACAAAATCCACCCACCACGGAAAGTCGAAGCCAAGATGGACAGACTGCTGACAGTGGGGAGAGGGACGTAGGAATCGAAATTCCTAAGGTTCAAGTGTAACAGAAGAAAGGCCCAGAGCTATTTGTTGAGCCAGTTGTAGCCAATGCACAAACTAACATCATTTTATTTAAGATCGATATCAGTATCGGAAGCCGGAATAGCATAGTCGGTAGTGACTAGACTGCGGGCTGGACGCTTGGGGAAACGTGGTTCGATTTCCAGCAGTGGCAAGAGATTTTTCTCTCCTCCAAAATATGCAGACCGGCTCTAAGACCCACCCAGCCTTATACCCAGTGGGTGCCGATAATTCTTTCCACGGGACAAAGCGGCTGGGGCGTGAATCTGACTATTCCACTCCACATAATGCCGAGATTAAGATCGAGTGGAGCTACACATTCACTTCCCCATACGTCCTCATAGCATGCAGAAGAAAAATTTTACCCTTGACTTTATCTACGAGTATCTGTGTAGCATCCATCCTCCTCTCTGCCTCCTCTGTGGCATTTTGGTTTTCCGACTAACATTTCTTACGCATTTCTCACACTAAAGCAAAACACAAGAGAAACAAGGAATTGTATGCACTATTGTAATTACTAAACGTACGAGCTCGCTAACTATAAGGAAATGAGGGAGAACGCGTTTTCCATTTCCATTATGTCTTGACGGCTTTAGTGTTGCTTCGCCTCGGTAGTTGCAGTAATTTCACACAACTCCATTAACGCTTTTTGGTTCGAAAGCTGCTGTCACCCGCAATGCCTACCGTCACATGACCAACAGCCAGAGGTCTGTGCTTCTTTAACGCCACGTGTGACAGTTTGTTATTTACAAATCCACGGTTAAGCCGTTCCAAACTCATGCATTTCCAACAAGTCACGTAACATTTTTAACATCTTAATATAATAAAGTTTTTTTGGGCGATCAGCCGTGTGGGGATGGGCTACATATTCAGCTTTCGGAGACGTTTCTGTCATCAGAGGTTTATATCCTTTTACCCAGAACAGCCTTTCCCAGTTTGGTGTCATGTGCGGACGCATAATATTGGTATAAATACAGCGTGCGACGGTATCACTCAACACATCCAACCCTGATCATGGAACTACAGACAGATTCTGAAAGCACTGGATGTCAACGCCCTTCTTGACAAGAACGATTGCCACACATGTTCGCCTGGAATGTTTCAGACTGAATGAGCTGTACGAGCCGAAATAGCATAGTCGGGTTAATTACTAGGCTATGGGATGTGAAACTGAGGAAACGTGGGCGTTTCGAGGAAGAGACAAGAGAATTTTCTCTTGTCCAAAATGCACAGACTAGCTCGTAGGTCCACCCAGGTTCGTATTCTGTTTGTACTGGGAGCTCTTTCCTCGTGGGTAAAGAGGACGGGGAGTGAAGAAGAGAAGGATAGAAGCTGATACAGGTCGAGTTGCCTTAAAATGAATCTGGAAAGAGTAGAATGGTTGTAGACTGAATCTAAAAAGTTAGAGTGGCCAAGTAATGTAGCTGACATGGGTAGAGTGACAGAAGAGTGAAGCTGACAAGAGTAAAGTGGGCTTAGAAAGAAACTAACAAGGGTAGAGTGACAGGGGAGTGAAGATGACAAGGATAGACTGGCCGGTGAAAGAAGCCAACAAGGGTAGAGTGGCCGAAGGGTGAAACTGGCGGGTAGAGTGGTCGGTGAAAGAAGCTGACAAAGGTAGAGTGACCGAAGAGTGAAGATGATAAGGGTAGAGTGGCCGGTGAAAGAAACTAACAGGGGTAGAGTGACCGAAGAGTGAAGATGACAAGTGTAGAGTGGGCGGTGAAAGAAGCTAACAAGGGTAGAGTGGCTGGAGAGTGAAGATGACAAGGGTAGAGTGGGAGGTGAAAGAAGCTAACAAGGGTAGAGTGACCGGAGAGTGAAGACGACAAGTGTAGAGTGGGCAGTAAAGGAAGCTAACAAGGGTAGAGTGACCGGAGAGTGAAGATGACAAGTGTAGAGTGGGCGGTGAAGGAAGCTAACAAAGGTAGAGTGGCTGGAGAGTGAAGATGACAAGGGTAGAGTGGGAGGTGAAAGAAGCTAACAAGGGTAGAGTGACCGGAGAGTGAAGACGACAAGTGTAGAGTGGGCGGTAAAGGAAGCTAACAAGGGTAGAGTGACCGGAGAGTGAAGATGACAAGTGTAGAGTGGGCGGTGAAGGAAGCTAACAAGGGTAGAGTGGCTGGAAAGTGAAGATGACATGGGTAGAGTGGGAGGTGAAAGAAGCTAAAAAGGGTAGAGTGACCGGAGAGTGAAGATGACAAGTGTAGAGTGGGCGGTGAAGGAAGCTAACATGGGTAGAGTGGCTGGAGAGTGAAGATGACAAGGGTAGAGTGAGAGGTGAAAGAAGCTAACAAGGGTAGTGTGACCGAAGAGTGAAGATGACAAGGGTAGAGTGGGCGTTGAAGGAAGCTAACAAGGGTAGAGTGGCCGGAGAGTGAAGATGACAAGGGTAGAGTGGCCGGTGGAAGAAGCTAACAAGTTTAGAGTGGCCGGAGAGTGAAGCTGACGGGTAGAGTGGTCGGGGAGTGTAACTAATCACTCGTCTCTATCTAGTGCCAGAGTTGAGGAAGCGTGGCACTATAGATCCATTCCCATGGCTTGTACAGAGGCAAATTTATATTTACTTTTTCAGAATAAACACATGTAGTTAAAATTAAATACTCTAATAAGATCTCAATGCCGAACATCACACTCTCAGTACCACTGCATTGTCAGCAAGTGTCTTAGACACCCACCATCAGTTCATTTGCTATTTACACTGATACGTTTTACATGCTCTTGTTAACTTCCTGTGTCTGTCTTCCTCGTCTAAGAACCGTAGAATAAGTGAACAAATTTTCATGACTTTTTGTCATATGTAACTACAGTCTGTGCATGCATTTTAATTTTGATTACAATCAGGTAACATATACGGATAATTGACATGAAGACGGACATGCATGTTTGCGGGCAACCCGAATTTTACTCTCTAAATATTAATCGAAGAGAAAAATCTTAAACGTACATTGTAGATAAAAATGGAAATTAATTTGGTACGCAATTCATTTTCCGTCAAACTACTCACTAAAAAATCAAGCGAAGGAAAATTTATGCTGTATCATTGTACGGTTCGCTGCCCACTCGCCAGTTAACCATATTTTGATGCTCATGTTTATTCTATTCTTCAAGACTTGGGTTCACTCTTCACAATAACTGATGGAAATGAAGTCGTATGTTTTCATTGTGGTCATCACAAGAGCACCCATAAACATGACACGCGTGTTCGGTTGGTTAAGCATTCAAAATGGAGGTAAGTTTCAAGGTAATGAAGGGCACCTCTAAGGAGCGGTGTGGAATGAGAAAGAAGAAAGTTTAACTCAGATCTGCAGTATCAGACCAGGACTAAGACCACCCGGCTTCGTAACAAATAACACTGTGAGGTATATGTTCACTACGGTATACGAACAATGAAGTAATGGCTAAACGTTATGTCATTCTTGCTTCAAGGGATCATTTCTCACGGACGAAATGAAGGAGGGTGGGGCCTGGACGAAAGAGATGTTTATCGAACTGCACGCTCATGTGGTAGATGAACAGGGCTCAAGGATATTCATTACGAGATACGACTCGAAATGCAAAAATTGGGGGGACACTAACATAAGGGTCGCTACTGGAGACCACGAAACATGGTCATTTTTTCTCCTTCTCTCTGAAATAGACGCAAGAATGAAGAAAGAAAAGAATGCAATCGGAGTTTCGGAAATGACACATAAAACAATCTTCCTTACAGCAAACACTAGAGGACTAAAATATTAATTCAAAAATTCTAGAAGACTAAGATCTATTAATTCAGTATTGTTATTTTATTTATTTCGCTTTGCGAAGAGCTTATTACTTAACTCCAGATGTTGTCTACTTCAAATTTGTAGGATTATCTTTACAATTCGCAAGGCCGACATATTTGTAACCTAACTCACCAAAAATACTTCGTAAATAATAAACTGGTACGAGGATTCAAGCATTCTCGGCTATTACATAATGTCGATTGGCCAGTATGCGACCTTAAATATGACGGAAGGCACCACGACCCTTCCAAACGTGGGTAAGTACTTACCAGTCGACTTGGCGAAACAGCCCACAAGGCTTAAGTCAACAGCAACGCCGCTGTGAGGAACCGAATTCTCGCACAAGTTGTCATTCATTTCGGAAAACAAAATTAGGGCATAAAAACCAGGGCCGCCGACACCGTGTTTGGGCTGCGGTGAAAAAAGTGTTTTCGGACCCGCAACAAAGGCGCACCGGCTAAAAATCTTTACACTCAATCGGAAAGACTATCAGCTGTAGAGTGACTTGGGCTTCATATCTAGGGGTTTATTTATGCAATCGACAGATAATGATACTGCTCAGGACGACAGAAACATATGTAATACAGTCCGGCTTCCAGCCCCGTTCTGGACCACCGAGCCCCAGTAATTTGCACCGGCTTCCACTCTCCCCCTTCTAGACGAACATGATAATGAGGGAAAACACTATCTACGTGTCCAACACATCACAATCTCCTTCATGTCAAGAACCTAATAATATTATACAGCCTGCACAAATTTTGATGTTTTGCTGACCGTGCATTTCACAATAGTCTTAGTAATTAACCAACTTAATACATAAATTCTTGTTTTATAATAAGTTTATTATAAGCCTCTACATGTTTCGAGCACTATGTGCTCATCATCAGGAGGTCAAAATTGCTTTATGCGGCACCTGGTAGGTGGCCGTCCGGTGCACAGCTGTGCTGAGCACATAGCGCTCGAAACATGTAGAGGCGTATAATAAACTTATTATAAAAAAAGAATTTGTGTATTAATTTGATTAATTACTAAGATTAACCTGCACAAATAACGAATTTCCTTGTTACCTTAGTTCTAAATCACTTCGCCCTTATCAGCTCCATGTATTTTCCTGAGCACTCTTTTTTCAAACATCTTAATCCGTAATCAGTATATGTCCTCCAACGTATGAAACCGCATTTCACACCCACAAGCAAAAAGTGACAAAAATATTGATTTATACCAAATATCCTGGCTATCAGCTTTTTGTAAATTAGAAGGCATGTTAATTGTCGCAATGATGGTAAGAAGCCTTACCAAATTTATTGCTCTAATTGCACCATAAAACTCAGCTCTTTATGTTAGAGGTATTCCCAGACAACCTTGAAACTTTCCCTGTAGGACGGGCAGTCGGCATAGTGATGAAGCCACAGGCCGGAAAATTGAGGAATCGTGATTCGATACCATGCAGCAGCAAGAGACATTCATGTTCGACCAAACTGTCCAGAACAGCTCTGGGCCCAACCACCCTCCTATATGATGGGTACCAGAGTATCGTTGAGGTGTGAAGCCAGCACTCAGCTCCATGTGGTGCCCGTCCCTTCATGGCGCGCACATGGATTAACTTTACCTAAAACGGTATGTGTGTGTGTGTGTGTGTGTGTGTGTGTGTGTGTATTTGAGCGTGTGTGTGTTTGTGCGTACGTATGCAATATACACGCACGCACACACACGCACACAATAAACACACGTACATACATAAATATAATTGCTCTCTAGGACTGGAATAAGAAGTTCTGCTATAAACTTGCAAGCCAATATGCGACGTTTGACATTTATTCTTACTTTCCGTTTATCCTGCTATAGAAACATTATCTGGCAGTATTCGTAGTGTTAAACAGTAAAACACTCTTATTTCGTTGATAAGATGTCACAAAACATAAACGGGAGAGTAAAAAAAATCTTCAGTAGCATTTCAGCCTGTTTCATCATTGTTTTCATAACAATACGTACAGGACTTATGCTGCCACAGACCATATAAATTGACTGCATAAAGCATTCATGAAGGCGTTAAGTTACCTGTAAAGAATAACAATAGAATTTCGGCTGAAATTCAATCTGAAACACCAAATGAATGGTCAAGAATGACACTAATAAGCTCTTCATTTAACACGTAACCGATATTAGGAATATTATTGTTCATACACAGACATGCATTACTCAGCTTTCCAGCATAAAGCTACAACCACTATGTTTCGACAAGTGGTCTATGGATAGGCAGTTCCAAAAATTGTAAACGCCGTCACACTAACTTTACGAAACTAAGAAAACACTCTTGCAAACTGCCGCCTCTCTTCGTTCATACATTTACTTTAGAGAACACACAGCTTGTGCGACTGGAGTGTCTCACATCCGTGTTGATGACGATGTGACGCCGTGTATACTTGTATATGGATACCAACCTTTCGGTAGAGATTTATGCGTACATTTTCAGGGTAGTTCAAAACCAGTCCAATTCCACTGCAATGTAGGTAGCTATACACCACTCTACTCTGCATCACATCCCAGATGACTAGGTTTTAAGCAGTTAGTGTAGTGAAATACTGATTGAATTTCTTTTCTCTTGCCACACAGCGACATTTGTGGCGAAGCAGATCGAGTGGCGAAGAAGAGGATACGCATGATAATAAATCACTGGATACCATAATCAAAAATTTGAAAGTGCATTTCTGCCCTAAGGACCCAAATATCCTAAACAGCTTTGCTTCGTTTTGAGGCTCTCAGGTTTCGCTCTCTGTCCTTCTGAAAACTTTAACAAGATGAACATGAATATGGAGCACTGGTAACATGATACTGACATGGAAAAACTGAAATATTCAGAGATAAACCTGTAGCAGTGCCACTGCGTGTACCACAAATCACATTAACCGGAAACGCAAGTGGAACCCCACTGAAAGACGCTGGTGAATAACCGCTTAAGCCATGGCGTGAGGAAGACTATGGGTTTTCCACATTATACATTACGATTCATTTCGCACCGCACAGAGAACACAGTGTGCTTCCATTAGCAAGACCAATGGGTGAATACTGCAGAGGGAAAAAAATTATTTATTGCGCGAATCATATGGGACACATAAAAATAATATGCAGCCAAAGAGCAACGTTCTTAGTGTTAATCCTGGCAGAACCCATAGAAGCCGCTAGGCCTTGAAGGGTTAAGTACCAGTTCATTAATCACTACACGCCCTCCTCGTATATGATGATGAGAACCGTAACCTAGGCGCCTGGTGTTTCACGGCGACCAAAGTGGCGGAGCCCCATGAGAGCCATAATTAAGGGCACCAAAACATTAACGGGTCACAGCATGCTATTCGGTGTTTCTAACGCTAGTACGTGGGAGTGGAAGATGGAGGGGAGTAAAGTACAGCATCGTATGAGATAGCCTTCATCTGATTCTTAACATTACAAAGTTGTTGCGATGTTCCGCCATTTCGTTTGATGTTTACTGGAGGTTTCTTAAATCCCAGCAGGTCGGGCCCAGTGTGTAGTAAAGAGCGATTCGCCAGATTTCCCTATCCGGTCTGTGGCCTTACTCACTTATACCTTACAGATAAAATAATTCTCTGTCTTTTCTATCAGTTTATTCGTCGTCTCTAGACTGACTGCGAGTCGGCCATAACTGGCGTTTCATAGTACGCATACATAAAGAGATGTCTGCTGCCCTACACCCCACCCCCCGACATTAGTTGCCAGGAAAACTTTTAATGCATAAAGCGATCGCCAACGAAGACCATCACGCCATGCAACAACAACAATGTACCGTGACACGCCCTTACGCACTTTCTGTGTTTTCTGGTTACAGGTAATAATTAATTACAAAAATAAATCAGCTATTTCAGTAAATTTTATTTTGAGGTAAAGCGGGGGTAAATCGCGAATGTGTTCACAGTAAACAATGAGCTTTAGGGTGCACGGAAAGAGAATGTTGCAGAGAAAATTTGATGTGTGTTGGACCTACATCATTGTGATAACTGAATAATAAGAACCAACTAAATACTACTTTTTATTTTAGTGTACTTCTTAGAGGCTCAAAATGTTTCGGGCACTGCTATGCCCATCGTCAGGAGCTCACGACTATAATGTTGATTATCACATTGGTCGTCTCGTTCCTGGGTTGCTGTAGGTTGGATGTTAGGTGCGGGTAGGCTGGAGTAGTGTCCGGGCTGCAGCCCGGACATGTTTCAATCCTAAGATCATCCTCAGGGAGCTACGTTGTTCCTTGCTAAAGTCACTTTTAAAACACTCACAAAATAATTCCATTATATTAACAGAGTGTTGTGGCAGCATATCGTGTTGTATAAGAGTACGTTGTTGGGAATGCGTCTGGCTATAGTGTGCGTCGTCCCTAAGAATGATCTTAGGATCGAAAAATGTCGGAGCGATTTTAAGTGTTTTAATGTGAAATTTTATGTAAGTGCATTTGTTGGTTGATAATTAAAGCGATTCTACGAAATGCACGGTGCAACAATAAGAATACTGGATCTACAGATTCCATAATGGTAACTACACTGTGGTAGCAAAACTGGGACAGTCAATACCGCTAGCACTAATTTCAACATTTGCATATAACTCCACAACATTCCCACCCACCTCATATTCTGCAACCCATCTCCAAAGCAGCCTCTCACCTAAGTCTTACACAAGTGGACACTTTCCTAAAGTGTCCACAAAAAATCTACATGCATGTTGTGTTTCCTCCGCTCCAGTCACATCTAATAGCCTCCCAGATTTCACAAGCCTAATAAGAGACTTGGTGCCCCGTGTAAATCATGAACTGTGTACTTCCTATTGTAATTTTATTTTTTGCAGAGGACATCCCTTTGTGATATCAAACTAAAAGAAAACAAAAAGTTTCTAGTTTCAGTCAAACACAACAATATATGTTTATTCATTTTAGCTTGACAACGTGTTTCGGTCAGTTGACCATCACTGCCTGATGATGGTCAACTGAACTAAACATGTTGTCAAGATGAAATAAATAAAGGTACTTTGTTGTTTTTTGTAGAAGATATCCTGTTGTGTTTATTAAACCAAAAAATCAAATATTTTCTGGTGTCAGTCAAACACAACAACAAAAATTTTGTTGTGTTTGACTGAAATCAGAAACTCTTTTATTGCCTTTTTAATATAGGCGGACCTCCGTATCCACGGTTCATAGCGGCCCGAAAAATTTGGAAAACTAAAGAAATAAACGGTTCATAAGTTTCAAAACGCCCGCCAATCAGAACGGGCCGTAACGTGGTGAAACCCAGCAGCCCAAACGTGCCCAGTACTTGGCTCGTCTTCCTTTGTCCCCGTACTCACGCTTCCCCGCAGACTTGCCACCATTATGCTTCTAATATTCTCGTCGAATTAGTTGCGGCGTTACCGCAGTGTTTGTGTTCAGAAAAGCAACAAGAAGAATGGAGAAGTCGGTGAATACCCACAATAGGCTAAGATATTTTTTAACAAATTAATTTTTCTTAATACAGTTAATGTACAGGTAAGTACGTATGATTTTTATTGTAAAATGTGTAACACTAACAGGTTTTTTATTGCTTATACAGCACTTTAATGGAAAAGCATGATTTTTATTGTTCTGTCATTCCTTGAAACTGTACAGTACTGTATTTTTTAATTGCTCTATCGTCTCGTTAGGATTAGGCAAAAACGTCAGAATTCTTTAATTTTACACGTACGAGAGAGAAAGTGAGAGACAAAGTACACAGTAAATGTACAACGTAGTGTTCAGTACACTTTACTATTACTTTATTTAATGTTGGTAATATCTTACTGTGCGTAGTTTATCAATAAACTTTACCGCATTTATGTATGTTACATGAATATCACGTTATATATAGCTTTCGGTATTATCCGCGGTTTCATCTAACCGCGGTAGGTCTTGGAACGTATTACCCATGGTTAAGACAGTCCGTCTCTATGTTGTTGAGTTTTACTGAAGCTAGACATTATTTTGTTTTCTTCTGTAATTTCTGAACTACTCATTTTACGCTCTTAATTTCTCACGTCTCTACTCAGCACTTTCAAATGCCCCTATTATATGAACTTCCAAGTAAGAGAACACGTTTTACAGCCACACAAACCACACCAAACCGTAACTGTGCGCATCCTGTTTTTCAGCATTTCGAAAGCAGAAAGCACAAACGTTTTCCAGTAAGTAATATAAATATAAGAAAGTAGGTCAGAAAATGTGTGTAAATGACGTATAATGTCGTAAGTAAAGGACCTACTTCGTTTCCAGGGCTGGGGCAAACTCCTGGCGGTCACAAATTCAAAGAAGGTCGCGAGGTGAAACAGTTGTGACTGGATGGCAGATAACACAGGGCACGGACGTCTTCCAATGGGGAATACACTGTAATACATGTAACTGATATTTCATCAATGCGTTGAATTACATATGTTGTGTTTTAGATGGTAAAATACATATACTTGCTACTACACAACGGGATGACCCCGATCAAAAAAAAAGGGGAGGGGGAATACAAAGGCTTGTTCCACGATACCACAGGTACCTCGATTGTGGCAAAGACTGAGTGGAGAAATAGGGAATAGCGGTAAATACAGGGCTACTCATAAGTCCGTGAAACATGTTAGAAAACTGGCTGATGCCACAGTTGAATGGAGACAGTAATGTTTACATCTTTCAACAAGACGGCTCTCCGACTCACTACACAGACGTGCGAGGGTACCTCAAACGAAACTTGCCACAAAGGTGGATAGGACGCACAGGAAAAGAAGATGACGCGTTAATGCGGTGGCCACCTCGGTACCCGGATTTAACCCCGTGCGACTTTTTTTTCTGGGTGTTTCTGAAGGACACTGTCTTTTTGCCTCCACTCCCTGCTAATCTCCAGATTTTCGCAACCGTATCACCGCTGCTCTGTTTCTGGTTGATCGTGATGTGCTGACACGCGTGTGAAACGAGATGGACAATCGCATAGATGTCTGTCGTATTACCAAAGGTGGACACATTGAGCATCCGTGAAATATGTAAAAAAAAAAAAACTTGGAGAATTTCTCTCTCTATCGGCGTAAGAACTACCATGATCCGTTGAGTAGTTTATTTGTTGCGAATTTTTAAAATGTTTCACGGACTTATGAATAACCCTGTATAATCTGAAGTGAAATCTGTAAGAAGAGAAAAGGAAGACACAAGGTATAAATGTAAATCTGGTTCCTGACCAACCGCGCTTAAAATCTTTAGAATATTATTGGATACCCTGAAGACACAGGCATTAGGTTTCTCCGAAATGTTTGTACGTATCTGCCAAATTACATGAGGTTACATTCCAGAAACTCCAGTTTACAAAGTCTCTGCCACAAGAACAGTAAATCTCACTTAAGTATCGAGTAATTTTCTCGTTGTAGGTTCCACGATTCCAGGCCACAGAGACTGCTCAGGCTTTAGAGCGATGCACAGAACTGCACTACACCGCGCTGTACTTTAAACTGTTTGGGGAATTAAACGACACAAGAGTCAGCTGTACTGTAAACAAGAAACAGGTAGTTTTATAAGAAATTACGTGGAAAATGGAAAGACGTTATACCATAGTGAGGAAGGTTCGGTACCGCTGACATGAATATTTAAGAATGAAAGTAGGTGACGGTAAGATTCAACTTTCAGCTTTGTTGAATCTACATGTTCTAATGCCAAAAAGTTTGATCTATAACGAAAATATAACGGTCTTGGGTTAACTTGTTACCAAACTTTCTACTGTGCGGCCCCATCCCACTCGTGTCTGACACAAGGAATATTCGTTTCTGAGCAAGACCCGACCTTACACTTTCACACCGCGGGAAAACTTTGAGTTGAGAACGGAAAGTACATGAAGTTGGAACAGAGCAACAAAACAGAAACACCTTCTGTTCGAGCATAATAATAAGGAATTATTGAAATTAATTTGAAATTTCAGTTCCTCGTGATGAAGAGATCGCCACTTACTACCGCTCTAAATAATCCGCGCATGGCCTTAGACAGGCATAACCAATCTTATTTCCTAAACTGGTTATTAATATTAGTAATTATTTAATCACAGGTAGGAAATCGGTAATTGCAAGTTGCTGTTACTTCTTTACTCAGCCTTCTGTGGTGCTAACAAACAAAGGCTGATATCCAGTAGGCCGTACTGATGTTCAGAATATAAATGGAGAACAGAGAAATTTCTTTTTCGTAATGACCATAATGTGAAGAGATGAAGACAAAGTCAGTCAATTTAAAATAATCACAAAATGCAATAAATTGTCTGCCCTCTTCGGTTTTCTGTATAAATCAACACAAGAGAAAGCAGAAATTTGATGAAGAATTTTGTATAAGTACAGAAACAAGATTATTATTATTATTATTATTATTATTATTATCATCATCATCATCATCATCATCGAATTTTTCACTTCTCAGCTTTGGCTGGGAAACGTTCACCTATCCTGGGATGTAGTAATCAACAGGATTAGGTTCGGTGGTCTTACTTGTAGTTTAAAAAGTTTCTTACAATTGAACATGTGCCAAGAATTACAGATTTTTGCAGTTGTATATGTGTATTCGGGTGCAAGTTAAGTCTTGTTAGACTTTGTGATAGTGACTTTGGAATTACTCCCGTAGATGATATTACTGTCGGGATCACTTGTGCTGCCTTTTGTTTCCACATAATACATATTTCATTCGCCAGTTCTTGGTAATTGTTTTGTTTGTCGGTTATTGTTTTGGCGAGATTATGTGTATTTGGGACAGCTATGTCTATCAAAAAGGTGTTCTTTGTTTTCTTATTCATAAAAGTTATGTAAGGTCGATTAAAACATATTGTTTTGTCCGCAAGTACGCTGCGATTCCAGTACAGCTTGAAATTTTCATTCTCCAGTACATTGGCTGGTGTGTACGTATAATATGGACTTTTATCTTCAATCTATTCGGCTGCTTCTGCCAGTTTCTGATGGATAATTTTGACTAGCCCATCATGTCTCTTTACATACTTGGTAGGTGTTAGTTGCATACATGCTGCAGTCATGTGTTGGATTGTCTCCGATTCTTTTTCACATCTTTTGCATAGCTCTTCTGTGTCTGGTTGCTTCAAAATGTATTTCTTGTAGTTTCTTCTTAGTATGACTTGGTCCTGTATTGCTGTTAAAAACTGTTATTGAAATTATTATTATTATTATTTTTATTGTTGTTATTTTTATTCTTATTGGGTATTTCATCAACAAGGAAGTAACATGAATCATGAACTGTGGTCCGTTACATAAAAGCGCTGACATGCACGCACACACATAGACTTATTTGTGTGTGTGTGTGTGTATGTCGTATTATCACATTACGTTCATTATTACTATCATCATAATAGTAGTTCAAGAATAAAGGCCACGTAAATTTCTATATTTTTATATAACCGCAAGTAGCTGATCTGTGCGAAATGAATACATGCCTTCGATACTGTGTACTGTTGGTAGCTGCAGCACTTCGACAGTAATGGCTCCCGTGCAATGCCAGTGGCTAAGTAGTGCACGTAGCATGCACATGGAAGATGAAGAATGCACATAGAATCGTAATCAGAAAGTCTGAACGCGACCACGTGGGAAACAGACGTTGAAGCACGTTGAAGATCTGGAGTGTCAAACAGTGGAATGGATGCACATGGTTCCGGAAGGGGTCAGTGGTGCTGTACTCGGAACACGGTCATGAACTTGCACAGTTCACAAAAGACAGGTATTAAATGAACACTTGAGCGACTACAAGATTATCAGGAGAACGTTTCTGTATTAAGTTATTTTATCTTATCAAGACGCAAGCATATGGAACATGTTCAGCCTACGGTCTGTCCTAAAAAGACTGAAGTGTGCACACGATTTCAATATGCTAACCGCGTGTCCACATGTCAACTTCTGAACCCGCTGAACAATTTTCACGAAACTGCACATGAGCTTTGTGCAAATGGCAGTCATCCAAACCCATACTTTCTAATTTTCTACAATCAGTAGTAACAACATAGCAGATGAAACTGTGAAGCAGGAGCAAAACTGAAGCCATGAAGGTCTATCTCTTGTGATCGTCGTTTGTTGTCAGGCAGAGGTCTCAGCGATGGGTCAATTCCTCGACCAGAGGAGTCCTGTCGAGTGTGGTTTGTGTAATTGAAATCGAGAACCCTCATAAAGGACGCCTAGACCCGCTAGGACTGCCGAAACATGAGATTAAAAAACATATCTTGTAAATACACGTAACATTGCGTATTGTGAATTTTTTGTAAAATGCAATGTTTTTCTTTGGCGACATTGATAATGAACTATTTGAGCTTGGCGCTTTAAATATGGCAAAATGAAAGGTCACGAACTTGTCCATACAGTTTATATGGAATGAAGGTACTTACGAACAAGACGGCGATGCGAAGCTTTTAGGTTATATTCAACAGATGTGTGTTTCATTAATAAGTTTAGAAAAATAAAATAAGTCAGCGATCATGATATTAACACATGCAGGTCTGTAAGTCTAAGAAATAGGAAAAGAGGCTTTAAGGTTCTCGGAACTCCTTCATTACCCAGCTCCCCCATTTGTAAAAGCTGCATGCCCCATGCGGTTGGAAGCTGAGACCTATTCACGCATCTGTATGTCTTAAAACCATTTTAGCGACCATATCCATATAAATCCTCAACGTTATTACCTTCCATATCACACTGTGTCGACAGTGCTTGGTCTTAGCCACAAACCGAGATGGTCGTTACTGAAACGCGAGTTCGAGAGACAAATAAGTAAATCTAATTGATGTAGGCTACACTGCGAGCGCACGGGGATCAGGAACAAAAGCAGTCGTAATCCAACTACATGGTACAGGATGTTCCTCATGCATATCTGCAGCAAAATGATGGTGGTTAAAGCGTACTGAAGAATAATGCAGGGGCATGCGTCGTACAGCTGCGCAACAAATCCTTATGAATATTATGTGCATAATTTGACCGGTGCTGGGGAATAGGCTTGCCGGGCAATGTGGTAGTTCAAAAGAAGGATCTTGTGTGTGTGTGTGGGGGGGGGGAAGTCATAAATTAAGCTTTAATTTTTTTGAAAACAAGTTCCATGCTTTTTAAATCAAATATCAAGGCCGCAAGTCATAAAACTGTCTAAAGTTATATACTTCGAAAAGAGATTCATTACCTTTGCTTATAAATGCTATAAACAAATAATTCTCCAATCACGTTTATAGGATATAGACATGCGACACTTGTGCCAACTTCTTTCTTTATTTGAAAAGAAACATGTCTATACAAAACAGGGATGAAAGAAAAATGTGAACAGGTTTTTTAGATTTCTTCTACATGAAAGGTAAATGTTTAACTACTCAGAGCAGTCAACGGTCAGAATACCTCACAAATTCAATATTTCCTGTCGTCAGCTCCGGTTACTCTGAATGCGTCTATTCATAAAGCCTACGGCTTTCCATTCTGTGGAGTGCAGTATTTTATACCGATAACACACGACAGGCTTCACCGTTAAAATCTGAAATGTATCCAATTTTACCTCCTGCTAACTAATTTTAACTAATTTTAACAAGTAACCCTTCTCAACACATGCGTAGCTTGCGCAGAATTATAATAAACACCATAACGCAGAACATAAATTAATATGTATCCCTACACCACATCTTTCAGAGGATCCGACAGGCAGGTTTAGCGATGACGTCCAGACCTGTTTTCTGAAGGTATCTGGTTCAAAAACAAGCAGGACTACCTGCTTTTCTCTCTCCTGCGCACGCTCACAGAACAGCTTGAAACACACCATTGCTGTCTCATTCCAAATATGCATACACTTTTTGTTTTGTTTTTGGCGCGACAGCCCCCAGTGGGCTAGGGCCTCCTCATTCACGAGGTTACTAGATCACACACAACGACGCATTACAGTCGGTAGACTCCTCTGGACTAGTGATCAGCTCGTCGCAGAGACCTCTACCTGACAACACACACCACTCACAATAGACAAACATCCATGCCTCCGGTGGGATTCGAACCCACAATCTCAGCAGGCGAAAATCTGCATACACACCAACTTCATAATCACCTCCCAATTTCATTCGGCTTTGTACAACTTGTTCAGCTGGGGATATCATAGTCGGTATAGTGAAAAGGCTACTGGCTGGGCTAGAAAAATTGTGGTGCAAATATAGGAAGGAACGAAAGACTTTTCTCTTCTCCGTAAGGTCCACACTGGCTCTCGGGGCCACCCAGCTTCCTGTTTCATTGGTACAAAGAACTCTTTCCTCGGGATTAGAGTAGCCGGGGCGTGAAGCTGGCCACGTATCTCTATCTAGTGACGAGGTTAAGATTGAATGGATATACAAATCCAATTTCTCTATACGTCTTTACATTACACAAACTATGCAATTGTAAAACTGCCATCCAAGAAATTAAATCTATCCAAAGAGTCGCAGATGTGACGATCTAAGTTTCTACAGCGGCACAGAGCGTGGAAGATATAAATGTGTTTAAAATGAGGAACCGATTTTATTGAAAGGTCCTGATGATGTGTCCGAACTAAGTTTGTGTTAGTTTAACTATTCTCTTGTGAAGGTGCTGCATTTAACGGTCATAAAATTAATTACATTATTTTTCTATTTGTTATCACTATTCCATTTTGAAAGGCTTTTAGTATGACAGAGCCTAAACTAGATGTAAATCATCTCCAAACTCGTAACTAACATATTGTTAAAAAATGTGATTTTATACCATTAAGTAACTGGGTCCTTAAACAAAAATGCTTCTTTAGAAGCTGACTGTAGCTCTTTGAAAATCAATTGCTTCTTAAGACTTACAAGATCCAACTGTTTGGTCCTAACCTAAGCCAGATGAATGCATTCCGCAATCAAAACCCACTACTTGAAGATGTAATTTGATGAAATAAAGTGAAATGCCAACTTGTTGCAGCTAGGTAATTTTATTGATGTATTCTTAGTTCGACATGTTTCGGTTACATACGCCCATCATCAGGAGCATTATACGTAGAGTTGCAGCGTATGGTTTTTTGCACCGAGTTTTTGGAAGAGTGGTGGTCTTGAGAGCCGCTGCGTGGGTTGTGTGTACGGTGCGGATGGTGCCGTGCACTGCACCATCCGCACCGTACACAACCTACGCAGCGACTCTCAAGGCCACCACCCATCCAAAAACTCGGTGCAGAAAACCATAGCTGCAACTCAACATATAATACTCCTGATGATGGACGTATGTACCCGAAACATGTCAAGCTAAGAATACATCAATAAAATTACGTAGTTGCATCAAGTTGGCATTTCACTTTATTTCATGAGGAAGATACACGGTCAAACAACCCTCAACGTAATTTAATATTAACCTCTCACCTCCAGCTATGCCTCCCAAGCGTGCTTTTTACGTCAGGCTTTCCCCTCACAGTTCTGCACACAGACATCGTTCGTCCCATTCTCACTACGTATCCCGCTCTTAACACATACTCACGTAATTATATGAAGAGTGTTCGACAAGCAACACTGAAGAGCATTAACCTCTTCAAGAGCTTTTAATCCATCAATGATTTCATTCATATAAGTAGCGGTTAATTTTCTGGTTTATAGCAAGCCTACAATCCAGTACAACGGCGTATTACAAGCACTGAATGTCAAATGAATCACCTGAATGGCCGCTATGTGCCTTAATTTTATTGCTGTGTAAACAAGAAATAATAAACAATGCGTTAAGTATATAAACGGTGTTAATTATTAAGCAATCGGTCGGAAATTCGACTTAAGCCAACCACTATACTTATGGTTTTCTGCTTCTTCAATTGGCGCTACAACCCTTGGTGCGTTTTGGCCTGCTTTACGATTTCGTTCCACAATCTTCTATCTTTACACTTCTCTCTCAAACTTCTCACTTTCATCTTCTTTAAAACTTCTTCTACCTGTTCGAGCCATCCCAGTCTTGGTCTTCCTACTGGTCTTGATGAACATGTTTCCCATTCAGTTAGTTTTTTGGCAGTTCTTATTGTGTCCATTCTGATTACATGTGCTGCCCAGCGTAATCTTTGTGATTTTATAAATCTTACGATAGTTTCTTTCTTAATTAGAATTAATGGTTTATTTAACGATGTTCTCAATATCTTAGAGTCGAAATCGACTACATCTACAGAACGGAGCACTTGAGATGCTGCGTCACTCTATCCAAACACAACATATTATATATTCTTTGTACGTACAAACAGCTAAATATTTCGGCCAACCAGATAGTCATCTTCTGACTGTAAACAAAAGAAGAAGTAAAATTTACTACTGCAATTTTGCGATATTGAGGCCCCAGTCTTCATAATACTTTACTTCTACGGACAAGTTTCAAAAATATTTAAACGCTTACATTTATAAGCCTGTACATATGGTAACAGTTCGGGGTGTAGCTGTATGTCATGTACGCCGAAATCATACAAACAGTAAGAAGTAAGCTTGAAATTAATATAAATATTTGAATTCATAGAAGAGACGTGTGGATATTTAGAATAATCGTGTAACGTCTCTCAAATCATCAAGAAGTTCCAGGCCTGCCGTTCAATACCTTTTTTAAAGATTTGCTTTCATATGAGGCTTATCCACCCATGCCAGGTGTCCCTCGTATTTTACTGGCTAAAGGTTTGATATTATTATTATTATCATCATCATCATCCTCGTCATTATTATTCACTTTAATTACTTTCCGACAGTAGAGCTGGTTCTCACAACATTACGGGTTTCAGTGACCTAGCATTTGTTCACTCTTCTGCCAAGAACTTTCCCTAACTATAAGGCATGTGACATATATTAGTGCTCTCTGCCCTACAATATACAGAAAAGGGCGGACAGTAAGAAGTTTCCCACTTTGACGTAACTTGTTTGTGATAATATCCTTTGTGGATGGGGCACAGTGTGGCTCAGTTAGTTGAGGTTCTGCGATACCAGCTGGAGAGGGGCGGGTTCCAGACCCGATTGGATCATTTGAATTTTCCATTGACCTAAACCTCCCGGCCACATTATGGCCATAGAGTCGACTCAGCCTCTAATAGAACTGAGTACAAGGTGTCTTTGATAGGGACTAATGGCTGCCGGTGTGTAGAGTTGACAAGCTTGCCACCATCTTGTGCTGATTGTCTAGAAATTGCGGCAGTCTCAACCTCCTATCCAGGCAAGTACAGGAACTGCTTTACCTTTACCTGTTGTGGATATTATTAATGTACTATAAAGGACGTTTTCTATTGTCGTATCTTTACAAGCTCTTCTTCCAAATTCATATAATTCTGGAGCTTCTCAGTGATGGTGCTGTGAAGATTGTGATTGTTACGAAATGCTACGTCTGCGATGATATCGTCAAGCATGACTATGTCTATTGTTATGGATATTTCGATCAGTTATTATTATTATTATTATTATTGTCTCCTTTATGCAGGGTGTGTATACTTATATTCCTGAGATAAACTGTCTCTAAGGGATACAGTGTTGCAGCTATTCTGTTCTTACTATTCATGCTTCTTATATCGTTAATTTCAGTGTTGAATCTATTGTATTTTTACATTAGTACTTTCCTAAGTATGTGTGCAGTGCCCAATATGGCTGTTTTCTGGAGTTCCCTAACTTCATGTTTTCCTGGTATGTTGCTCACGTATTTTCTGAGTGACTTTAAAATAGTCCCAGTCGCCCCCAATTATTTCTGGTATCACCTTTGTTTTTACATTCCACATGCGCTGTATTACTATTGTAAGGTCTTTATATTTTAGAATCTTCTCGGCTTCTTTTTTAATCACATTTCTGTCTCCTGAGATTGCAATGTCTATTAACGTACTTGTTCCCTTTTCATCATCACGGATTCTGTCTGGTTTGTTGTTGGGGATACTTCTGTCAGTTTGTATTTGTTGATTCCACAATATGGTTACCTTGCCTCCTTGACTTGTTTCAACTTATTATTATTATTATTATTATTGCAGCACTAAGCAGAAACATATTGTGGAGAGACTTTCAACATTATGTTTCAACTTGTAATGAAATGCACTGTTTTACAATCTCGTAATTTGTCATACAATCTCTCAGTTTACGCTCCGTGTAGTAGAGGATCACGAAGTTGGTGGTAATCTTTACGTTTCTTCCTAGTGCTTGTTATTACTGCGTATCACGAATATAAATATGATTTAAGTATAACATTCACGACGTGAATTTGCGAGCTTGCGAACATGAAAACCACATTACCGTAAATGGAGGATGCACATACACAGGACACGTGAGTAACGAGCAGCAATAAATACATTTCTCACAATCCATTCGAAAAAAGATTTAAAACTTTTCGCACTCTAAGCCTTTATTTCATCCTTGTCCCTTGTAGGTTTTTCTATATGAAAATAAGAACATAAATGGCCCCAAGTTCGGGCAAATGTGGTTTCTTTTCGTTCAGTAGGACATGCTAGAACATCACACGTCAGCAGGTTCATATCCAGTATTTTGAGAATGCTGGGTGACAGGAAAAGTTAAGGACAGGTACAAACAGCGACAAAAGAAAGAAGAAGAAACTTTACGAGAATTACTAAAAACGTGTGCTGCGCTACAGATCGGAATGTCGCTGGTTCGATCTCAGCGGGTGTCATTGGGATTTTTTTTTTACATAAAATCCTTCCGATAGTACTATGACCCTTGGGTCGACTCAGCCTCTAACAGAAATGAGTACCAGGAGCATTTCCTGGGGGTAAAGGCGGCCGGTGCGTAAGGCTGACAACCTTACCACCATCCTGTGCCGTTGTCACGAAATCTGGGAACCT